>OJMM01002131.1_pt1 | contig 10634 bp, 10 predicted proteins | sample 1597231 | NCBI WGS metagenome assembly OJMM01 (sample SAMEA2452128, study PRJEB22498) | human gut metagenome | reverse complement strand
AAATAAAAAACTAGAATTATTACTTGATTAACTTCTAGTTCTATAATACGAAAAGATGCCTATAACTAAGACTACTTATAAGGCGGAAGTGACTTTAAAACAGGCAAATGTAGTTAAGATTAAAGTCACTGCAGATACTAAAAGAGAAGCCTATTTCTCTATTAAGTATTTAAATGATTGGTATAGAGAAAATACAGAACGTTATAGTTTCCCATACAATATTACTGTATTAAAGGAAAGTAAGTTTTCTACTAAACCAGTGAATACAAATAATCATATTAAGAACTTCTTAATTGGGGCAGTAGGATCTGGATTTGTATTATCTTGTTTACTTGGTTTATATTTCTTCTTAAGAGATACTATTAAGAGTGAAGAAGAAGTAGAAAATAAACTAGATACAAGATTATATGCAAAGTTACCATATGAAAAGAAGAGTAGAGAAGATAATAAAAATAAGAAGCCAATTCTCATTACTTCATTAAAGACTAGTTTCTTCTTTAGAGAATCTATAAATAAGCTTAGAAGTAAGGTAGAAGCATCTAGCGATAAGCATGGTTATAAGTCATTTATGATTACAAGTGTTTTTGAAAATGAAGGAAAGTCTTCTGTTGCAGCCAACCTTGCCTTAGCTTTAGCGAAGAATGGTCATAAGACAATTCTTGTAGATACAGACTTTAATAAGCCAGCAGTATTCAAGATTTTTGAGTTAGATGGTTCTAAAAACTTAAATAAGGCAATTGAAAGTACTACTAGCTGGAGAAGTCAGGTAGTAAGTGATCGTAGTGGATTAGATTTATTACCATCTAATCAGGACTTCTATAAGTCTGAGCAGTTAACAGAAAGTGCTAAACTAAAAGCAATTATCAAAGAATTAGAAGAAGAATACGATTTTGTAATTGTAGATACATGTCCAGCATATTTATTAAATGAACCAACAATCATGAATGGATTAGTAGATGCTACTCTATTTGTAGTAAGACAGGATTATGCAACGAGTGATCTTATCAATGAAACAGTTAAACGTTTAACTTATGTAAAAGATAATGTCATTGGTATTGTATTCAAGAATGTAGTCTTTGAAGCAAATAAGACAAGAAGTAGCTATGGTAATCGCTATGGTTATGATAAATATAAAGTGAGGGGGAATAGATAATGGATCAATATAATCAAGATGAAATGACAATTGATTTGACCAAGGTTTTTGAGAACTTCCTCCGCGGCTTTAAGAGAATGTGGAAGACAGTACTATTATTAGTACTTGTTGGTATGCTTGCATTAGAGATGAAAGAAATTCTTTTCTTTAATACAACTTATACAAGTGAAGCAGTGTTTGTACCTTCTGCAGATATAGAGGATACATACTATTATGATTCAACTCAGGCAAGTAGTACAAAGGCAAATCTTGTTGATACATTTAATTCAATCCTTACTAGTAAGGAAATGAAGAATATCGTAAAGGATGTATTGAATGTTAATAAGATACCAGCAAAGATTTCAGCCACACAGGTAGAAAACACAAACTTAGTTGTATTAAAGGTAACAGCTAAAAATGCGAAAGATGCTTATGATGTTGCAACAGCTATTACTAATAACTGTGATGCATTAACTAAGGATGCTATGCAGGATGTAAGTATTACATTATTAGATAAGCCTACAATGCCTCAAAAGGCTGATGCTTCACCTAATTATTTAAAAGCAGGATTAATGGGTGGATTAATTGGTCTAGGAGCAAGTGCATTACTATTAATTGTATTAGCACTCTTTAGAAGAACTGTGCTAGATAAGAGTGACGTTAGAGAAACACTAGGTTTAGACTATGTAGCGAAAATACCTTATGTAGAAAAACATAAAGCAAATAACCCTGGATTATTAGTAAATGGTTCATTTATTAGAGGCGATTTCAAGCATTCTTTCCATAATATTAGAATTAAGATGGAACAGGATCATAGAAAAAACAAAAATTCAGTCTATATGATAACAAGTACTGTACCTAGTGAAGGGAAAACAATGGTTTCTATTAATACAGCTATTACATTAGGACAGAAGGGTTATAAAGTATGTTTAGTTGATTTAGATATGAGAAATCCATCAGTTGAGAAGACGATGAGATATGCGAATATTCACAGAACATCATTAGACTATCTTAAAGATAAAGATGTCAAACTAGAACAATGTATTGTCCATATTGATGATATAGATGTTTTATTTGGCAGTGATATTTCTGTTGATGGGTCAACTGAATTATCTAAACCAAGACTTGGTCACTTAATTGAAAACTTAAGAGAAATTTATGATTTTGTGATTGTTGATACATCTCCATTATATATGATGGAAGATGCATTATTAGTCGCAAAGCATGTTGATAGTGCAGTAGTAGTTGTTAAACAGGACTATGCAACTACAACTGATATCTTAGATTCAGTAGATGAATTACATGAAACATTACCTGAAATTGTCGGAGTAGTAATAAATAGCTATAAGAAGCCATTCTATAGTCAGGAATCAGCAGGAGGCTATGGATATGGTTACGGTTATGGCTATGGTTATGGATATGGGAGAAATAAGTAAGATATAAACAAGAAGGGAAAAGTGAAAATATGTATAGGAAAGATTCTACCAGGTGGTTGAAACATTTAGATTTCATCATCTTGGATTTGATCTGTGTACAAGCTGCATATGTTTTAGCATATATACTAAGTAGAAATGGATTAAATCCATATAATAAAGTACTTTATAGAAATATGGCGATTTTTACTGAAGTAACAGATTTAGTAGTATTGTTTATTATGGGAACATTAAAGAATGTTCTTAAAAGAGAAGCATATAAAGATTTTGTAGTCACTGTACAGCATGGAGTATTTCTTGGAGCAAGTTTATTATTTTATTTATTCTTGCTTCAGGAAGGACATCTTTATTCTAGATTAGCACTTATATTGAATGTTCCTATCTATATTATTCTTACTTTTATAGTAAGAGAAATATGGAAAGCTGTTCTTAAAAGAAAGATGGTTGAAGGGGAGAATCGTTCCTTACTTCTTGTAGTGACAGCAGATGTCGCAAAATCAGTTATAAAAAGTATCAAAGAAAATAACTATGCAAGATATAAGATAGCTGGAGTCGTTGTTATTGATCATGATATGACAGGTTTAAATATAGACGGCGTCAAAGTAGTTGCTAATATGCAAAATGCTGCAGATTATGTATGTAAAGAATGGATTGATGAAGTTCTAATCGTAACTTCTGGTGCTATGCCTTATCCAAGAGAACTTATCGAACAGTTTACTGAAACTGGTGTCACTGTTCATTTAAATCTAGCTAAAATACAGAATGTACCAGGTAAAAAACAGTTTGTGGAAAAAGTAGGAGATTACACAGTACTGACTACTAGTATCAACTATGCATCTCCAAGAGATCTTATGTTGAAACGTTTAATGGACATTCTTGGTGGTTTAGCAGGATGCATCATTACTGGTATTCTATTTATATTTGTGGCACCAGCTATCTATATTGCTTCACCAGGACCTATTTTCTTTGCTCAGGAAAGAGTAGGAAAGAATGGTAAGAGATTTAAGATGTATAAGTTCAGAAGTATGTATATGGATGCTGAAGAACGTAAAGCTGAATTACTCAAAGATAACAAATTGGGTGATGCAAAAATGTTTAAGTTAGATTTTGATCCAAGAGTTATTGGAAATAAGATTCTTCCAGATGGTACACATAAGACTGGAATTGGTGATTTTATTAGAAAAACTAGTATTGACGAGTTTCCACAGTTTTTCAATGTATTAAAAGGCGATATGTCTATTATTGGAACTCGTCCTCCTCTCATTTCAGAGACTAACTTGTATGAATTACATCATCGTGCAAGACTTGCCATTAAGCCTGGAATTACTGGTATGTGGCAGGTAAGTGGAAGAAGTGATATTACTGATTTTGAAGAAGTTGTAAGACTTGATAAAGAATATATTGAGAATTGGAATATCGCAATGGATATAAAGATTCTATTTAAAACAGTATTAGTAGTATTAAAGAAAGACGGTTCAATGTAAAAGGATAACTATAAAAATTGATAGTTCAGAAAAAAGAGGGAGATTATGGGAAGAAAAAAGAATGAGAGTTCTCCACTTAAAATTGCTGTTCTAGGGCATAAGACGATTCCTAGTCGTCAGGGTGGAATTGAAGGTGTAGTTGAGGAGTTAGGTGTCCGTATGGCTAAACTAGGTGATAAAATCACAGTTTATAACCGTAGTGGACATCACGTGAGTGGTAAACAGTTTGATGAGAAGAAGATGACAGAATATAAAGGTATGCGCATTAAGTATGTACCAACTATTGACAAGAAAGGACTAGCTGCAATGAGTGCTTCAGTCTTTGGAGCAATTGCAGCTGCATTTGGAAACTATGATGTTGTTCATTTCCATGCAGAAGGGCCTTGTGCTATGTTATGGTTACCTAAACTATTTGGAAAACGTTGTATTGCGACTATTCATGGTTTAGACCACAAAAGAGCTAAATGGGGTAAACTAGCGAGTACATATATTATGTTAGGTGAAAAGTGTGCTGCTAAGTTTGCAGATGAAGTCATTGTATTAAGTGAAGGTGTTCATCAATACTTCCTTGATACATATGGTAGAGAAACACATTTTATTCCTAATGGTGTAAATAAACCAAATATTCGTGAAGCTAAAATCATTAAAGATAAGTTTGGTTTAGAAAAAGATGATTATATTCTTTATTTAGGTAGATTAGTTCCAGAAAAGGGAATTAAATATCTAATTAAAGCATTTAAAAATGTAAAAACTGATAAAAAACTAGTTATTGCAGGTGGAAGTTCTGATACTGATGTATTTGCACAAGAATTAAAAGAACTAGCTAAAGATGATCCTAGAATCATCTTTACAGGATTTGTACAGGGTAAAATATTAGAAGAACTTTATAGTAATGCTTATGTCTATACTTTACCAAGTGATCTTGAAGGTATGCCACTAAGCTTATTAGAAGCAATGAGTTTTGGAAATTGTTGCTTAGTATCTAATATAGAGGAATGTGCTTCTGTAGTAGAAGATAAAGCTATTACTTTTAAGAAGAGTGATGTATCTGATTTACAAGATAAGTTACAGAAAGCTTGTGATGATAAAGAACTAGTACAGAAATATAAAGATGAAGCAGCAGATTTTATTTTTAAGAAATATAATTGGGATAATGTTGTGGAAGAAACATTGAAGTTGTTTAGGAAGTAGAAAAAACATTAGCATTATATAAACAGTCAAAATAGATAGTCTTGGGAGAATATTAGTGATGATAAAAACGAAAAGTATGCTTAAAACTTTTTTAGATGAAGATAAGAGAGTTTTTGATGAGTACATAAATAATAATTTTAAGTCTGCGCTTTTTTTGAGATTAACTAAAGATCATTTATTTGCAATAAGAAAGTACATAGTTTTATTGCGAAAAGCTCAATATTATTACTATATGAAAGAAAAAAATCTGTACGGGGGGGTGTAAACACTATTTAAATATAGTTTTTTACACATATTACACGTATAGAAAAAATAGAGTGGGCAACAAATTAGGATTTTATATTCCTGCCAGTGCGGATATTGGAAAAGGCCTTTTGATATATCATCATGGTGGTTTAATAATAAATGGTACTGTTAAAATAGGTGACCATGCAAAATTCCATGGTAATAATTGTGTTGGTAATTCCGGTAATGATACGAAAGCGCCTATTGTTGGTAACGATGTTGAGTTTGGCTTTGGAGCTTCAGCAATAGGAAATATTAAAATAGATCATGGTGCAGTAATAGGAGCTGGAGCAGTAGTTGTCCATTCTACTGACAAAGAAAATCAGATTTTAATTGGAGTACCTGCTAAGAAAAGAAACAAGAAACTTTAAATTTATAGTTGCAGGAATCCAATTTGGAGGAATGGCAATGAATAAAATTATGAAGTTTTTTTTAAATATATTTATTAAAGGAAAAGGAGATTCTGAATCGTATATAAAACATTTAAGAAAAATAGGTGTTAGTGTGGGAGAAAATGTTGTTATTTATTCACCATACAAATGTGATATAGATGAGCAAAATCCCCATATGCTGAAAATTGGAAATAATGTAAAGATATTAGCAGGGACAACGATATTGACACATGATTTTTCTTGGTGTGTAAGCAGTGGACTAGATGGCATGATTTCTGGTGCGGTTGGAAAGGTTGAAATTAATGATAATGTGTTTGTGGCTAGACACGTTACTATTATGAGAAATGTTACTATTGGAGAAAATGTCATAATAGGTGCTGGAAGTGTTGTTACTAAAGATTGTGAAGCTAATTCTGTATATGCTGGAGTGCCAGCAAAAAAAATTATGAGTATAGAAGAATTCCATGAAAAAAGAAAAAAAAGGCAGTTGAAAGAAGCTGTCGAACTTGCAAAACAATACTATGCAAGGACAAAAAAAATACCAACAAAGAAAATTTTAAGAGAATATATATTTTTATTTGAACCAAGAGACAACGTTCAAGATGAGATAGTTAATAAGGTGTTGAAAGATTCTGGACATTATGAATTATGTTTAAATGCATTTAAACAATCTAAACCTATGTTTAATGGTTTAGATGAGTTTTTAAAATATTGCAATATAAAAAGGAATGGGTGAAAAAGTGATTGATAATGAATTAATAAGTGTGATTGTACCTATATATAATGTAGAGAAATATCTTGAAAAATGTGTAAATAGCATTTTAAAACAGACATACAAAAATCTGGAAATAATTTTGGTTGATGATGGATCGCCTGATAGATGTCCGGAGATTTGTGATAAGTTAGCACAAACTGATGATAGAATAATAGTAATACATCAACAAAATGGAGGCCTATCAAAAGCAAGAAATGTAGGGCTTGATGTAGCAAAAGGAGCATATCTTGTTTTTGTTGATAGTGATGATACTGTAGAATATGAATTGATTGAAAAATTATATAAATGTCTAAAAAAATATGATTGTAAGATGGCAGCTTGCGGTCGCAAGTATGTTTTCGAAGATGGAAAAATCCTTTGTAAAGTACCAGAAGGAATAGATACGGTGTATGAATTTGGAGATGCGATAAAAGAGATGAATGCATTTCGCTTATTTGATATGTCTGCTTGGGCAAAAATATATGCAAAAGAATTATTTTCGACCATACGTTTTCCAGAAGGAAAATTAAGTGAAGATTATTTTGTAATGTATAAATTAATTGATTTAGCACATAAGGTAGGGTATATTTCAGAGCCTTTATATAACTATTTGCAGAGAACAAGCAGTATTTCTAGAAATAAAAAGATAAATCATGATTTTATTGAAGCTGCTCAAACTCAGATGGATTATTTAGATGATAAATACCCAGATTTAAAGCAGGTTTCACATACTGCATTTGCATCTGCAAATTTGACAGTATATGATTTTTATATAAAAAATGGTGTGAAGTGTCCAAAAGAAAAAAAAGAAGAATTTAGAAAAAACGTTCAGGATAATATAGAATATATTGATTCTAATGTAAATATAAGTTTGGTTAAAAAAGTACAATTCAAACTCTTTATAAAAAACTATCATTTATACAATATGGTATTTAAATTATATCGAAAATTGAGGAGAGTCTAATGAGAGCAAAAACACTTAGTATTATTATTCCAGTGTATAATGCAGAAAAATATATCGAAAATATATTGAGAAAATTAGAAGAGCAAAAAAATGATCAGGTAGAAATAGTATTAATAGATGATGGCTCTAGAGATAAATCTTTAGAAATATGCCAAAAATTTTCTGCAGAAAATGATAGTTTTAGAGTTTTCCATCAGGAAAATACAGGAGCTAGTGCGGCACGAAATCAGGGAATTAGAATGGCAGAGGGCGAGTATATTGTGTTTGTTGATAGTGATGATGACATATTAAGTACCTTTGTTTCAACACTATGCACATTATGTAAGGAAAATACTTCAGATATTATACAATTAGATTCGTACATTATAACTTCAAATACTAGTGAATATAAAGAAGTGCAATTACCAGAAGGTAAAACAGAAATTTCTACATATTGTAATTTTATATTAGAACAAACAGTTAATGCTTTATGGGATAAAATATATAAAGCAGAAATTATAAAGCGTAATCAAATATATTTTGATGTCAATATGGTCATGGGAGAGGATATTTCTTTCACTTTAGACGTATTGGAACATGCAGAATCTGTGTACATAAAGCATAGTGCAATATACAAATATGCAAAAAATGATGAGGGATTATGTTCAAATGTTAGTGATGAGTATTTAAAAGATTTAAATATATTATATAAAAAAATGGAAAACTTTATTATAGCAAAGAATTTGAATGATGATGCCTGTGAAAAAATGCATAACAGTATGTTAGGAAGTGTATTTAGAGCTGTTGGATTAGCGATAGATAACGGGTATTCTAAAAAGAAAATAGGAAAGGAACTTGAAAATTCTTATAACTTACAAAAATTACTTAAACATAGTTATAAAAATATTTTACTTGATGTTCGAAAGTTCTTATTAAAAAAAAGATGCTTCTCGATTATTGCGTGTTTAGTGAAATTTAAAAAAATGGGGTAAACTAGCGAGTACATATATTATGTTAGGTGAAAAGTGTGGTGCTAAGTTTGCAGATGAAGTCATTGTATTAAGTGAAGGTGTTCATCAATACTTCCTTGATACATATGGTAGAGAAACACATTTTATTCCTAATGGTGTAAATAAACCAAATATTCGTGAAGCTAAAATCATTAAAGATAAGTTTGGTTTAGAAAAAGATGATTATATTCTTTATTTAGGTAGATTAGTTCCAGAAAAGGGAATTAAATATCTAATTAAAGCATTTAAAAATGTAAAAACTGATAAAAAACTAGTTATTGCAGGTGGAAGTTCTGATACTGATGTATTTGCACAAGAATTAAAAGAACTAGCTAAAGATGATCCTAGAATCATCTTTACAGGATTTGTACAGGGTAAAATATTAGAAGAACTTTATAGTAATGCTTATGTCTATACTTTACCAAGTGATCTTGAAGGTATGCCACTAAGCTTATTAGAAGCAATGAGTTTTGGAAATTGTTGCTTAGTATCTAATATAGAGGAATGTGCTTCTGTAGTAGAAGATAAAGCTATTACTTTTAAGAAGAGTGATGTATCTGATTTACAAGATAAGTTACAGAAAGCTTGTGATGATAAAGAACTAGTACAGAAATATAAAGATGAAGCAGCAGATTTTATTTTTAAGAAGTATAATTGGGATAATGTTGTGGAAGAAACATTAAAGTTGTTTAAGGAGTAGAAAAAATTGTTGCATTAGAGGTAGGCATATACATAGCAAAATCACTGTATGGGTGATAATTATGGATTACAGTTGAGATTGTGAAAGTGTTTATTATATCATAAAATTTTATTGATAAGAGATATAATTACATAAAGGATTTAAATATAAATAGTTACGTTTACATGGATTAGTTTGATTTATGAACACCATATTTTAAGTGTTTAATTTGAATTAAATTAGCAAAATCAGAAACGTAGAAAAGAGGTATATATGAAGGGCATTATTTTAGCAGGGGGTACAGGCACACGTCTGTATCCATTAACAAAAGTAACAAGTAAACAGCTTTTACCGATTTATGACAAACCGATGATCTATTATCCAATGTCTGTTTTAATGAACGCAGGTATTCGCGATATTTTAATTATTTCTACACCGCAGGATACACCTCGTTTTGAGAATCTGTTAGGTGATGGTCACCAGTTTGGTGTAAATTTAACTTATGCTGTTCAGCCATCACCAGATGGTTTAGCACAGGCATTTGTTATTGGCGCTGACTTTATTGGGAATGATTCAGTGGCTATGGTGTTAGGCGATAACATATTTGCTGGTCACGGATTAAATAAGAGATTAAACGCAGCAGTAGAAAAGGCAGAAAACGGTAAGGGAGCAACAGTATTTGGTTACTATGTAGATGATCCTGAACGTTTTGGTATTGTTGAGTTTGATAAGAATGGTAAAGCTGTTTCTATTGAGGAAAAGCCAGAACATCCTAAGAGCAATTACTGTGTTACAGGATTGTATTTCTATGATAACCGTGTAGTTGACTTTGCTAAGCAGTTAAAGCCATCTGCACGTGGAGAGTTAGAAATTACTGATTTGAACCGTTTATATCTTGAAGATGGTTCATTGAATGTAGAATTATTAGGTCAAGGATTTACTTGGCTAGATACTGGTACACATGAGAGTCTTGTTGATGCTACAAACTTTGTTAAAACTATTGAACAGCATCAGCATCGTAAGATTGCATGTTTAGAAGAAATTGCATACTTGAACGGTTGGATCAGTAAGGATGATCTAATGGAAGTCTATGAGGATATGAAGAAGAACCAATATGGTCAATATCTAAAAGATGTCATGGATGGCAAGTATCAAGAACATTTATATTAATTAAGGAAAGTTTAGAGGAGAGTAAATTATGAATATTATTGTTACCGGCGGTGCTGGTTTTATTGGAAGTAACTTTGTGTTTCACATGTTAAAGAAGTATCCAGATTATAGACAATATGAAATGACGAGGAGGAAACAAAAAAGTAACTCTCCTTAATTGT
>OJMM01002109.1_pt1 | contig 10721 bp, 9 predicted proteins | sample 1597231 | NCBI WGS metagenome assembly OJMM01 (sample SAMEA2452128, study PRJEB22498) | human gut metagenome | reverse complement strand
AAAGATTTTTCGGAAATCCTACTGATCTGCGTCAATTTTTTAGTCATAGTTCACGAATCAAGTGATTTCTCAGGCAAAAACGATATTTTATTTTCCGGACATAAGAAATATTATTGGCATACATCAATTTGAGGTATGGGAAGTCTTAGTATTTTAATGGTTGACATTATAAACTGAAAGGGTTACAATGTGGTCGACAATGTAGAACGACATAAAAAGATTTGGAGGTTTCCGGTGAAAGAAGAGATAAAGGTAACAAACAGTGAGTGGTATGTGATGAACTGCCTCTGGGAGAAAAGTCATCTGTCGTTGATGCAGCTTGTCCCCCTGTTAAAGGAGAGCGCAGGCTGGAGCAAGAGCACAAGTGCAACGATGGTGCGCCGTATGACAGAGAAGGATTTGATCGGCTACGAGGAGAATGGCAAGACCAAATATTTCTTCCCGAAGGTAAAAAAGCAGGACGTTGTTGTTCAGGAGACGAGAGATTTTCTGCAGCGAATCTACGATGGCAGCGTCGGGATGATGATGAGTGCGCTTGTCCGACAGAATGATTTGTCGCAGGAGGACATTCTGGAGCTGCAGGAGATTTTAAAGGCAGCGCAGACAAAGACGCAGAAGACAAAGAGGAAAGGATAAAGGCGAGAGAATGACAGGCTTTTGTTTATGGATGTTAGAATCGTCAATACTGGTATTGATGATCCTTGGGATTCGAAAAGCTTTCATGGGAAAGATTCGTTATGGCATGATATATGCTCTCTGGTTTGTTGTGGCACTGCGGTTTCTTGTTCCGGTCAATGTGATACGGACACCGTTTGGAATCGGGAATATGGTATCCGGTGCTGTCACAAGCTGGCAGCAGGGGCGCACAGACAGCCGAAATGAACGGGGGACGGCAGAGCAGAATGTGTTATTAAAGGATCCGCCGGCGGGGACAGTGACCGTGTCCTCCTATCGGAATGCAACGACTGCCGGACAGACTCAGACGGTACATAACGATCAGCAAAGCACAAGCGGGCAAAGTGCTTCCGTGCAGCCGGGGAAACCTGTACGGGGAGCGTGGATGGCATGGACGGTACATGTGCCATGGAAACGTGTTCTTGGGATTGGCTGGCTCAGTATTTCCGGCATGATCCTTTGCTTCTTTGTATGGTCCAATGTAAGTCTGATACACCGGCTGGTGAGGAACAGAGCATTTGTGAAACAGTGCGGACGTGTGCAGGTGTATTCGACAGAGGTCCTGAAAACACCGTGTCTGTATGGCGTTTTTCATCCGGTGATCTATCTGCCGAAGTCGCTTTTGGGGGAAGAGAAAGCAGCAGTGGAGCAGATGATCACGCATGAGTATGTGCACTATCTGCACAGAGACTATATCTGGGCGATGCTTCGGATCGCGTTAGTGTCCGTATACTGGTTTCATCCGTTTGTATGGATTGCGGCAGGCTGCTCCAAAAAGGATGCAGAACTGTTCTGTGATGAGGCTGTGATAAGACGTCTTGGGGAGGAAAAACGCTTTGAGTATGGCTCTCTTCTGATACAGATCGCCGGGGAGAGACACTGGAGCGATTTCCGGTATTCATTTATGCCGATGAGCCGTAAGGGAAGAGAGATGCAGCGCAGGATTCTTGCAATCAGTAATCCGGCATGCGTCTCAAGGTGGATTATGATTCCGGTGGTAGTGACGGTATGCGTGTCAGTGCTTTTGACCTGCAGCACAGGAATTGGCATGGCGGCATCCAGTCGTGGGGAAAGTGATGCATCAGCCGTTTCGAATTGTGTCAGTGCTGCGCAGCTGCAGCCGGCAGATGCAGGTATATTTGCCAATCCGGTATGGATGCAGCGTTTGTCAGAATTTTCCGGCAATGCACCGAAAGCAGGACCGCTTTTTAATACAGCGGCAGGGGGAAGCTTTCTGGTACAGGTGTCCGCGGAGGGCATGAATACGAACGCAGCACAGCGTCTGATGACGGACGAGGATGCCAGACAATGCGAGAAGCTGTTTGAACGCTATGTGGAGACGTTTACAAGTGCGATCAACAGCGGTAAGACAGGTCGGTTAAAGCAAGTGCTGGCAGAGGACAGCGAGGTTTACCGGCAGCAGAAAGCACTTGCGCTGAATTATCACAAGCGGTGGATTCGCGAGAAAGCGAAGCAGTGTGAGGTTGATTTGGTCAGGATCACGAATGATCTCACGATACAGATCAATTCAAAGGAACAAATAAAAGTATTTTATGCAGATGCATCGGAAAAGATTGTCAGACAAAGTTATTGTTATACCTGTGAAAAGAGAGATGGTGCGTGGGTGATCACGGCAATGGAGGACAATGCGAAGCCGGGCTCTGCCGAATAATAAAATATTTGCAGACGAATCAAAAGATTTCGCTTGCCAAATTGGTCAGAATCAGTTATTCTTGTATAGAAAGAGAGCTTCATGTGACTGACGGAATCAGCAGGAGTACCTGCGGGAAGCATGAGGAATATGGAAAGCCGACCGTCTGGGCAGCCGCATTGGGGTTGTTCAGACGGTTTTTTGCATTATATTTATAAAAGTAATACCGGATTTTAGAAAGGAGCATGCTATGCAGAAGTTATCATTGAAACAGGAACTGACAGGAAATGCTTACCCTGGCAGAGGAATCGTTATCGGAAAGACTCCGAACGGAAAGTATGCCGTTACCGCTTACTTTATTATGGGAAGAAGTGAGAACAGCAGAAACCGTGTTTTCGTGGAGGATGGCGATGGAATCCGTACACAGGCATTTGATCCATCCAAGCTGAGTGATCCAAGTCTGATCATTTATGCACCGGTTCGTGTGCTTGGCAATAAAACGATCGTGACGAACGGTGACCAGACCGATACGATCTATGAGCTGATGGACAAGCAGCAGACATTTGAGCAGGCACTGCGTACAAGAGAGTTTGAGCCGGATGCACCAAACTACACACCACGTATCTCAGGTATCATGCATGTGGAGAACGATTCCTACAATTACGCAATGTCTATCTTGAAAAGCAACAATGGTAACCCGGATGCATGCTGCCGCTATACCTTTGCCTACAGCGACCCGGTTGCGGGAGAGGGACATTTCATTCATACTTATATGGGAGACGGCAATCCGCTCCCAAGCTTTGAGGGTGAGCCGAAGCTCGTAGAGATGTATGACGACATGAACGAGTTTACGGATATGCTCTGGAACAGTCTGAATGAGGACAACAAGGTGTCATTATTTGTACGTTATATTGATATCGCCACAGGCGAGGCGGCTTCATGCATTGTCAACAAGAATAAATAGTCAGAAAGGAACAATACGATGAAAGAATTAGAATTAAAATATGGATGTAACCCGAATCAGAAACCATCAAAAATCTATATGAAGGATGGCGAGCTTCCGATTGAGGTGCTCAACGGTAAGCCCGGATATATCAATTTTCTTGACGCATTTAACGGCTGGCAGCTTGTCCGCGAGCTGAAAAAGGCAACCGGACTTTCGGCAGCGACTTCCTTTAAGCATGTATCTCCTGCCGGTGCAGCAGTCGGTCTTCCTCTTTCTGATGTTCTTGCAAAGATTTACTGGGTTGATGATCTTGGTGAGCTGACACCGCTTGCGGCAGCATATGCAAGAGCAAGAGGCGCGGACAGAATGTCATCCTACGGTGATTTCATCGCACTGTCTGATGTATGTGATGTCTGCACGGCAAAGATGATCAAGAGAGAGTTTTCCGATGGTATCATTGCACCGGGTTATGAGCCGGAGGCTCTGGAACTTCTCAAAGAAAAGAAAAAGGGCAATTATGCGATCATCAAGATTGATGAGAACTATGAACCGGATCCGATCGAGCATAAGGAAGTATTCGGCATTACCTTCGAGCAGGGAAGAAATGAATTAAACATCGACAAGGATTTCTTCAGCAATGTGGTTACCGAGAATAAGGAGATTCCGGATTCTGCAAAGATTGATATGGCAATCGCAATGATCACCCTGAAGTATACACAGTCAAACTCCGTATGTTTTGTTAAGGATGGACAGGCAATCGGTATCGGAGCAGGACAGCAGTCCAGAATCCACTGTACAAGACTTGCCGGAAGCAAGGCAGATAACTGGCTGTTAAGGCAGTCTCCGCAGGTGCTTTCCCTTCCGTTCAAGGATGGTATGAAGAGAGCAGACCGCGACAATGCGATCGACCTTTATATCGGTGAAGATTATATGGACGTTCTGGCTGACGGCGAGTGGGAGAGAGTATTCACCGAGAAGCCGCCGGTATTTACAAAAGAGGAGAAGGAGGCATGGCTTTCCAAGGCAACTGATGTAACGCTTGGCTCCGATGCGTTCTTCCCATTCAGCGATAATATTGAGCGTGCATTCAGAAGCGGCGTGAAGTATATCGCACAGCCGGGTGGATCTATCCGTGACGGAGAGGTCATTGAAGCCTGCAACAAGCATGGTATTGCGATGAGCTTTACGGGAATCCGTCTGTTCCATCACTAATAGCGATAGAGGAGCAATCCTCCGGGGCATAGCATTTGTTCCCGATGACATTACTATTTATCATAAAAGAAAGGTGGTTTAAAGCATGGGATATCGTACGGTAGACGAATGGGGCAGTTTTGAATTTCAGAATGCCGATGTTGAGGCAATCCGCAAAGAGAGAGGACATTGGTATCTGGAGCTTGGCTATGTGACGATCTTGCCGGACAATTCCTGCAACCGTGACATTCGTAAAATGGGAACCAACGAGCTTACGTTGCAGCTGCAGCATGTGCAGGTAGATGAGATCCTGGAGGAGGGATTTAAGCTCTATGATGCTGACGGCAATTTTACGAAGAGTGTGGACGACCGGGTGCTTCTTTCCGAAGAGTATGATGCGTGGATGGAGGATATGGTTGGAGGTGCCGTGTATCAGATCCTGCGTAAGGATACAGGAGATGAAGCACTTCCGTATCAGTATGAGATCTATCTGGATGCTAACGATAGAACATATCTTGCAAAAGTATCGGCAAAACATGACGTGGAGACATGGGAACGCTTTATGAACCGCCATTCGGAATAACTTGATATTTTATTTCAGGAACGAGTTTCAATTGTGAAACTCGTTCCTTTTATGAGAAAAAATATATAATATGAGAAAAATATATAAATTTGATAGGAAATAGAATAATTTGATTGACAGGTAAATGAAAAAAATATAAGCTTAACGGAAGAAAACATTGTGATAATGTCTAAGCGCTTAAGAGGACAGAAACGAAAGGTACGAGACAATATGGCGAAAAATCAGAATGCGTATTACAAAGAGATCATGGAAAGTATCGCAAAATACAAAAAGCAGGGCTTTGGCATTGACCAGCTGGAGGAGATCAGACAGGGACTGGAGCATGGGGTCAAGGCATCTGTCTATGCGGATAAAGATTACGTCGCTGTACAGATGCGTCAGATACGTTTTGGATTAGAGGAAGGACTGGATGTCACATTATATAACGATAAACGGTATGACTGGTTTCAAATGGAGGAGATACGTCTTGGCCTGAAGGACGGGGTGGATGCATCGATCTATGCGAAACCTCAATTTTCGTATGAGGTTATGCGTGAGCTTAGAAAGGCTCTGGAGAACCGGATACATCTTGAGAAATATGCCGGTGTCGGTGCTGAGATGTTACGCGAGCTTCATCTGGCAATTCTGGATCATCAGAATATCATTCCTTATATCAAGGCAGGGTATGTACCGGAGCAGTTAAGTGAGATCAGGCGAGCCATGAAAGAGGGCTGTAAGATCGATCCGTATCTGAATACGGCGTACCGTGGAGCGGCGATCCGTGAGATTGTGGAAGGCATGGAAGAGGGACTGGATGTTAAGACGTATGCTGATGTGGAGTATTCCTGGCAGCAGATGCGTGAGATCCGCCTCGGTCTTGAAAAACGTCTTGATGTAACCGTATATTCCAAGAAACTGTACTCCTGGCAGCAGATGCGCGAGATCCGGATCGGACTGGAGGAGAATCTGGATATTTCCGTCTATAAGAGCATGGTTCATTCTGCCACAGATATGCGCAAGATCCGTGTGAAGATGGAAGAGGAGCAGAAGCGGTATGCATCACTTAAAATGTCTGGGAATGGACCGGGGATATCCGACGACCTGGGAGAATTCTGCAAGACACTGCCGAAGAATGCCGTCCGTTTCTTTGTGGATCCGGACAAGCTCAAGGCATATGTCTATGTGGGGGAGACTGCGGAGAGGCTGACAAAGGAACGGCTGATCGGAGGTCTTTCCGACCATAAGATCGTCAAGGGACTGGATAAGGGTGTCATCAATCAGTTACTTGGCGGAAAGCTGCGCGGTGAGATGGTCGTTGTGGCGAGAGGAAAGCTGCCGGTCCGTGGTGAGGACGGATACTACGAGAGCTTTATTTCTGACAGGGAGCATAACGGTGTGATCGTCAATAAGGATGGGACTGTAGATTATACAAAGGCAGCATTATTTGTAAAGGTTACGGCAGGGCAGAAGCTGTTATTCTATCATGAAGCGAAACCGGGCAAGGATGGTTATACGGTCGAGGGGGCAAAGCTTCGGGCTGCTTCCGGCAGGGAGAAGGTGCGTATTAAGGGGAGAGGCTTTAAGCTTCTGGAGGATAATAAGACCTATCTGGCGGAGGAGAATGGCTGTGCAACACTGGAGGATTCCGTTTTGAAGGTGATGCCGCTTCTGGAGCTTGGAGATACCGCCAATCTGATGGGAGAGGTTTCCTATGATGGTGCGGTACATATTACGGGAGATGCCGGTGGCAATCTGCATGTGATCGCTTCCGGAGATATCATGGTAGATGGCTTCATTGAGAATGCGGTGCTTGAGAGTGCCGGAGATATCCTTGTCAGGAAGGGAGCCAATGGAAATGGTGTTGCGAAGCTTGTCGCCGGCAAGACGGTCATGGGACGTTTCTTTGAAAATACAGCCATTCAGGCGGAGACGATCATTGCGAATTACTTCTTCCGCTGTAATCTGTATGCCGAGAAGGTGGTACGGGTCAGCGGCATGGGTGGAAGCATTGCCGGAGGCTCTGTTTATGCAGGCTTTAGTATTGAGGCAGGCACGGTTGGCAACCGTAATGGTATCCGGACGGATATTCAGCTTGGCTACGACAAGGACAGACCCGGCATTGACTATTCCGGACAGCTTGGCGAGATTGAGAGCCAGCTTACCATCTTAAATAATGCTCTGGATGAATATAAGGAAAAGTATCCGCCGGAGGAGCGTAATATGATGCCGATCTTCTTGAAGATCGAGAATGCCGTTTACACCAAACAACAGGAAAAAAGCGATGTGGAGAAGCTGATCGCACAGCAGCTTGAGGAAAGGAAAAAGGCGATGCAGGCATATATCAAAGTATACAATATGCTGTATGAAGGAACGAATGTTACGATCAACAACGTTGTATATAGCGCAGATACCAAGAAATGTGTTATGATCAAGAATGTAGCAGGCAGAATCATTGTACAGAATCTGCAGGGCTGATGAAGTGGATTACGAAGGATGTGACCATAAGATCCATCTGTTGTAATAGAGAAAAGTAAGCAGGATAAAGAAATGAGGTACTAATGGGAGAAAAAATATTAATTGTCGATGACATTGAACTGAACCGCGAGATTCTTGCCGTAGCTCTGGGAGATACTTATCCTGTGCTTGAGGCAGGCAATGGCAATCAGGCAATTGAAATCTTGAGGGAGCATTCAGAAGATATCGCAGCGATCCTTCTGGATCTGATCATGCCGGAGAAGGACGGCTATGCTGTTTTACAATTCATGAAGGAATCTGATCTGTTAGAGAGTATACCGGTGTTAGTTATCAGTGCAGAGTCAAAGACAGAGGTTGAGAGAGAATGTCTGGAGCTTGGCGTTTCCGAATTTATCCGGAAGCCGTTCGACAGTGTGACAGTGCGCAGCCGTGTCAAGAATATCGTGGATCTGTTTAAGTACAAAAACAGGCTGGAAGAAAAGGTGCGGATACAGACAGATAACCTGAAGCGGCAGAACAAGCTGTTGGAGCAGCAGACGATCAAGATCAAGGAGAATAACGAAAATATTATTGATGTACTTGGTACTGTTGTAGAGTACCGTAATCTGGAGAGTGGTGAGCACATCAAGCGTGTGAAGGGCTTTACGAGGATCCTCGCAGAGCGTGCTGCCCAGAAGTATCCGGAGTACAGTCTGACCCCGGAGAAGATCGATATTATCGTAGCGGCAAGTGCACTGCATGATATCGGTAAGATCACGATCAGGGACAGTGTACTTTTGAAGCCGGGCAGGCTTGATAAGGACGAGTTTGAATATATGAAATCCCACACGGTGAAGGGCTGTGACATTCTGGAGCAGATCGACGGCGCATGGGACGATGAATATGCGAAGGTGAGCCGTGCAATCTGCCGTTATCACCATGAGAGATACGATGGAAAGGGATACCCGGACGGACTGATCGGAGAGAAAATTCCTCTGGAGGCACAGCTTGTGTCGGTAGCGGATGTATACGATGCGCTGGTCAGTGAGAGAATTTATAAGGATGCCATTGAGAAGGAGAAGGCATATCATATGATCCTGATGGGAGAATGTGGTGTATTTTCCCCAAAACTGATGGAGTGTTTCAGGGAATCCAAAGAAGAGTTTGAAGCGTTAGCAAGAAAATATGAAATGATACATGAGGAGTAATGTGATGACAGTAAAGGAATGTTATGAGAAGATGGGAGCCAATTACGAAAATGTACTGAGCCGTCTGGGCGGAAGCGAGGCTCTTGTGAAGAGGCTTGTGTTAAAGTTTTTAGATGACGCCAGCTATCAGAAGCTGGAGGAGCAGCTTTTGAATAAGAATGTTGAGGAGGCCTTCCGTGCGGCGCATACCCTGAAGGGGGTCTGCTTAAACCTCGGCTTTGACAATCTGTTTACCGTATGCTCCGATCTGACGGAGAAGCTTCGTGCCAAGGAGTTGGACGGAGCTGACGAGCTGTTTGCAAAGGTAAAGGAGCAGTACGAGATTACAGTAGCTGCAGTGAAGAATCTGGATTAGGCTTGCGGATCTGTCGCAGTATTTTGCGGAAGGGATTTCACGGCAAACTATTTTATTCCCTGATGCAGACATGCAGGAGGGGTTCTGTCCCATTTTGGGGATAGTGAGAATATATAGATTGAAGCAGAGGGATGATAGAGTGAAAACAGACAAGAAGCGATTGTGTGTGGGAATACTGGCACATGTTGATGCCGGGAAAACAACATTATCAGAGGCATTGTTATATACCTGTGGTGTGATCCGCAGTCTGGGAAGAGTGGACAACCAGGATGCTTTTCTGGATACCTATGCGATGGAGAAAGAACGCGGGATCACTATTTTTTCCAAACAGGCAGTGCTTCAGACCGATGAACTGGAGATATCACTTCTTGACACGCCGGGACATGTGGATTTTTCGGCGGAGATGGAGCGGACTCTTCAGGTGCTTGATTATGCAATTCTCGTGGTGAGTGGCATGGATGGCGTGCAGGGGCATACGAGAACACTGTGGCAGCTTCTGGATCGTTACCGGGTGCCGACTTTTTTATTTGTCAACAAAATGGATCAGCCGGGGACGGATGCACAGACGTTGTTAGCGGAGCTGAAGGAAACGTTGTCGGATGGCTGTACTGATTTTGGGACAGAGGATAAGAACGATCTCTATGAGAATGCGGCACTTTGTGCGGAAGATCTTCTGGATACCTTTCTGGAGACCGGAGAGGTTGCAGAGGAAGAGATTGCCGGGTTGATCAGGGAAAGAAAGCTGTTCCCGTGTTATTTTGGATCGGCACTGAAAATGGATGGGGTAGACCGGTTACTTTCCGGTATTACCACATATACGAAGAGTCCCAAATATGGGACAGACTTTGGAGCGAGAGTTTTTAAGATTCTTCGGGATATTCAGGGAAACCGTCTGACCTATCTGAAGGTGACCGGTGGAGATTTGTCCGTAAAGGATCTGGTAGATTATATGCCGCAGGAGAAGGAAAGCGTGCGTCTGTCAGAGAAGGTGAATCAGATCCGGATCTATTCCGGCGAGAAGTTTGAGGCAGTGGACTGTGCGCCGGCAGGCTGTGTCTGTGCGGTTACAGGTCTTACCGCCACATATCCGGGACAGGGACTTGGTGTGCAGGAGGATGCGGTGGAGCCGCTTTTAGAACCGGTGCTTACTTACCGGATGGAGCTTCCGGACGAGGTGCATCCGGCAGCCTTTCTGCCAAAGCTTCGTATGCTTTCGGAGGAGGATCCGATGCTGCATATCGTCTGGTCAGAGGAGCTTCAGGAGATACAGGTCCAGGTTATGGGAAAGGTACAGCTTGAGATCCTGCAGACGCTCATTAAGGATCGTTTTGATGTGCTTGTTCGGAAGCATTGCCGCCGGGCTCGGGCTGATGTATCTCTGGCTTCCGCTCGGAATCGCTATGTTCTGCATTGCCGGAGTTGCCTTTCTCGCGTTCTGCGGTGTTCGTGTCTGGCGGTGGTGGGTGAACGGGTGAGCTGGAAGACTGATTGTATTTGAAAAATCGCATATTTGATTTGATTTTCAGCTCCGGTTTGCTATATTAACCATAGGAAGTGTAAATAATGCATACTGCAGCGGTTTTATGAAAATCAATTATAACAGACTTTGGAAACTGCTTATCGACCGGGAGATGACGCGCACGGATCTGCGTCTTGCCGCCAGAATCAGCACCTATACC
>OJMM01002094.1_pt1 | contig 10791 bp, 7 predicted proteins | sample 1597231 | NCBI WGS metagenome assembly OJMM01 (sample SAMEA2452128, study PRJEB22498) | human gut metagenome | reverse complement strand
AATGTATAGTACGATAGTCTACACAGATTCTGATTTCCAAAACTCACCCATTAGTAAGCTCACATTATTTCCCATGAAACTGAATTATAGCATTACAAGATTCACACACTACAAGCGTCTTACGATGTCTCGACAACATCAACTTGCCCCATGGAGTTTCTCCCTTTACCCCAACAAGAGTGCGTATATGATGCATTACGACGTTAGTGTCAGTTGCACCACACATTTCACAGGTTTGCTGTTTCAACCTTTCTGCAAGGCTTGGTTTGGGAACATACATAGTGCATGGGGTACGGTCGAGAAAATCGTCCGTTAATGAGCTTTTACGTTTGAATCCCTCTTTATAGAGTGTTCTGAACCGTTCTTTGCCTTTTGCATCCTTATATGGGATGACAAAATTCTTGCCTTTACGGTACTTGTCTCTGATTTGCCCTACATGTCTTCTTAATTTTTGACCAAGAGTCATATAAAGACTATACTCCATAATGTAGCCGAAATCGGCACATGTTGACGAAACATTGTTGGCTATACAGTAATAGTTGTAGAAGCCTTTGATTTCCAAGTTGAATTGTGCAAGGATGTCTTCGGGTTTCATACCGACCATTTTCTCCCGTGATTTTGGCTTCCATACATCTTTGCCGTTTACGTTCGTAAACTTTACAGCATCGTAGCTAAGAAGCTTCTTTTTCACTGTTTCAGAAGAGAGCATAAGCATGACCTTTCCAACAAATTCTCGCTTTTTGATTCCTTTGCTGTTCCTTTTAAACACATCCAATGTCCTAACGGTGATGTCAAAACCGAGGAATTTAGCGTTCTCTTTTGCGTGAGTTATGAGTGTCTTCTCAGCAGAAAGTTCGAGTTTAAGGTTGTTCATCATATATTCTGTGATGTCTGCCTTGATTCGTTCACAATCTGCTTTTGACCCTATAACTCCAATCAGAAAATCGTCTGCGTACCTCACGTATTTCAATCTCCGATAATTCTCATCCATTGGAAGTCTGTATGTCATCTTATTTTTCTCTTCGTGCATGGCTTTTATTTTCATCAACAGTTCTGCTTTTACAGTTTCATCTGTTTCCGCTTTCCATTTCTTCCTTAGGTTTACTGTTTTCGTGTTGAGACAACAGTATTCTTTGTTGTGAGCCCTTTCTTTCCCTTTGTCGAAGTGTGAAATATACTCTTTCATGTACTTGTCGAACCTGTCAAGATAGATGTTTGCCAAAATAGGACTGATTATTCCACCTTGAGGAGTTCCCGAATACGTGTTGTTGTACTTCCAGTCTTCGATGTACCCCGCTTTGAGAAACTTTCTGATAAGACGAAGAAACCTTTCATCTGCAATACGCTCTTGCATAATGCTGACGAGTACATCGTGGTCTATGTTATCGAAGAAGCCTTTTATGTCTCCCTCAATAAACCACTTTGCACCTGTAAAAGTCCTTTGAATGCTTGTCAGAGCTGTGTGGCAGCTCTTATGAGGTCTGAAACCATGAGAGGTGCTTTCAAAGTGCCCCTCATAGATGGCTTCAAGAATCATCCGAACTACCTCTTGCACAAGCTTGTCCTCTACGGATGGTATACCAAGAGGGCGTTTCTTGCCGTTCTTCTTTGGTATATACACCCTTTTAGCAGGATGCGGCTTGTAGGATTCATTCCTAAGTGTTTCGATGAGACGTTCAATTCTTCCAATGCTCATTTGGTCGATAGTCTGACCATCTGTGCCTGGAGTCATATTGCCTGGCTTCGCATATATGCGCTGATAGGCAATGAAGAACATCTCTTTGTTGAACAGAATGCGGTACAGTCGCTCAAACTTATAGTCCGAGACCTTACTGTGCTGGCATAATGTGTTTAATACAATCTCTGGATTTCTCATAACGAATCTCTCGTTTTCTTTTGTTTGTATTAAAGTTACTAACTACTCCCCTTCGCCATGTACAAGGTTTTCCCTTGCTCAGACTACTACGGGAGTTCCGTTACCTTGTCGGATATTCAGAGGCAAATCCTCATAGCCTTACGGCGTTCCGATTTAGGTAATCTCCGTTTAACCACGTAATAACGTCTATCTTTCGATAGGCAACAGATTGTCGGATGCGACTTTCGTTCTTTTCTCCACTTACTGCGGTCGTGTCATGGCTTGTTCTTGCTACTTGCCCTCGCGCAATGGGCTGTAGTACCATGATGTGGCGTATATAACTGCCTTTCGCCACAACTTCAACTTCTGTCACTGAACTATCATTCAACCAATCAGGCTTCATCCTCATATCTGTCTTTCCCCTTGCAATTCAGTCGTAGCATGGCAATTAGCTAACTTATCGCTTTACTGACGTGCTGTGTTCCTCTTTGAGTTTCCTCTCCGAGTAAGTCAGTCGGGGATAGGTCTATTGTTTATTTCTAAACTTTGAACACTAACCTAATCTCTTATTATCGAGATATTTATTACGCGACCATTACGGACGCACGTGCCACGTTAAAGACTCGGAATACCTGCATCTTAGGATAAACATTGTATTCCTTCTTCTCGTTATCAGATAGTTTTTTGTAGTCATCATACTTAATCTTCTCACCAGAATCCTTGTGTATGCAGGTGAATGTAGTCAGCATGATTGGGAATGATTTCTCTCCACGAAGTACAGAAACACGAGGTTTCTCCTGATTGTCCTTATCGGATTTGTTGAGCCGTTGTACACACTCAAAAGTGCAGAAGCGCGGAATCTTGTAACCTTCCTTTTCACAATGTATAAGCAACATAATGGCATTCATGCCATTATACTCGCGTCCGGAAAGATTGCAGGGCCATTGTAACGCTTCTTCCGTGAACCATGGCTTTCTCCAATCCTTACGGATACTCTCGATTTTCTCAATCATCATTTCAGCGAAGAGGTCTAATGCTTTATCTTCGCTGTTCGGCCCGTCCGTGTGCTGTTTTTTATATCCGGCCATATCCTTTACTGATTGGAATTAGACGAATCTGCTACATACTGTACAAGTTCTTCCACCTTGCATGAAACATTCAGCTTTCCGTTATATGCCGAAAGGGATATTTCACCTTTGGCATCCACTCGCACGCCCGGCTGTAACCATGCTTCGCGTTCTTTGCCAAAACAGAAAAAACGTACCCATTGGTATTCAAAGCCATCCTCTACTTTCTCCGTACTGAATGCCGAAAACATTGTGTAAGGCTGGTCTTTCTTATCCCTTTTTTCCTCGATATGCTGCCCGACCTTACCTCGAAATACTAATTCGCCCTTGACCGTATCTTTCGCATCTGCCGTAGCTGTACGAATTTCGTTAATAAAAAGATTGAAATAAAGTTTGTCACCACGGTGTTTGAGATACATTGTCCCCGAAACCTCGATGCGGGAACCATTTCGATATTTGGAAACCTCCTTTCCGGCAGTATCTTTGCTGACATCCACCTCAATAGGCATAGTCTTCCCGTCAGTGTCAGGGATCATTACTCGAAGAGGAAAAACCAGGAACGTTTTCCCTTCCTTATTGGTGCGTATCGACGCATCACGTCCGATAACGCCACATACCGTAACATTACATTTTATCATTTCTATTGTCTTTTAATGTGATACATAATCACCCGACAACTGTGTTGCCATGATTTGTTGTTGAACTGCTAAATCATTGCTCTTAATCGGGTGCTCGTATCATTGCCCAGATCAGCCATCCGGCAAGGAACAGTTGAACGCTCACGATAATGAGCGTTGCTACCCAGCCGAAGAGTTGGTAGCAGAGCAGGACATACAAGGCAAGGTAGGATAGTCCGAACAGACATCTGCATAGCTGTATCATCACGCATTTTACCATATCGCCACGCTTCTATCTTTTTAGGTTCTCTGTCTGTCCCTGCTGTTGGGACATCCCTTGTTCAAAATTCTGTGAAGCCGCTTCCGAGAGGATAACCGTATTCAGCATACCGGTTACACGTATCCTTTTGGCTTCTTCTGTGAGAGTATTGTTATTCAGTGTTGCCGACAGACGGCTTAACTCCGCAGTAGTCAACTCACGTGACATGCGCAGTTCTCCATTGTTCACTCGCAGAATAGCCTTTCCATTTTCACTGATTGCCAGTTCGCAGTTTTTCATGCCCGGTAATAATGATTTCAGATTGATGCGTCCACTATCCATTTGTTTGGATATGGCAGTCTTTTGCTCCTCCTCGTTCTTGTTGTCGATTTGTACGGCCAATAGCATAAGGGAACTAAAGGCTGTCATCGCCATCTCTACTATAGGGTCATTGCATCCTGACATTCCCACACCGCTATCCTCTGACGAAAGCAACTTCTTCATCCATCCGTCGGGCGAAAGGTTTTTGCCGGCGGCATTCTCTTCTGTTCCTTTATATCGGGTGAGCAGGCTGTTCCCGTTGTGCAACACTTCCAATTTGATATTACCTTTCTGTGCGATTTCAGTCAGATAAGCCGCAGGGTCGATGTCACGCTTTGTTCCGTCTGCATAGAAGTTTGTCACGCCGAAATGTAGATGTTCGCCCGTTGTACGTGTACCTGTGTTGCCCGATGTGCCGAGCTTCCCACCGGCTTGTACTACATCACCGACCTTTACAGTAACCTCCTTAAGGTGCATATAAGTACATTGTACCTTGCTGCCATCCGTTCTGGTATATTCCACAGTCAGCGATTTTCCACCGGGCGTGTTCTTATTCTGATTCACAGCCACCACCTTCCCGTTGTTCTCAGTAGCCAGTACCGCATCGCCATTGCAACGGATATCAATTCCCTTGTGCATCTGTTGTTTCGTGTTGTCCATCGGATCTTGCCGCATACCGAAAGGCGAGGTAACAAAAAGAAACTCTTCACGCTCTACCGGGAATGAGTACTTCGCACCATACTCTGAATTTTCAGACGTTCGGAGAGGATTATGTTCCGTACCGAACCGCTTACCCTGTGTCTCCATTTCCTGCATCACCAGTTTGTCATACTGCTGTAAGCCATTTTGCTCTATAATCCGTTGCAGACTCTCGGCATATTCTCCGCCTGTGGCATAACCGGCCTGTTCGATATTTTGTGTCCAACCCTTGTAATCGTCGGGCGAAAGTGCAAAACATTGGGCATAGCGGCTGTTTTCTTTTAAAAAACGGGAGTGGTGTTCGTATGAATCACCCACACTGTCATAACTGCAAAACTTCTCATTCGGCTTATCGTCAGTATATATACCATACCTTCCTCCTTCGGCAATCCATGCAGGCGTAGCCTTGATGCCAAAATGATTGTTCTCGTTTTGCGCCAAACGGCTTTGCCCGTTGGAACTTTCCAGTATGCCTTGTGCCAACGTCACGGATGCGGGGATTCCGTACCGGCGCATCTGCTCCATAGCATACTCTGCATATTTCATTGCGTATTGTTGGTTCTTGCTCATTTCCTTACTCCTTATCTATGAAAACCTCTGTGTGTTTCTTGTTCCTCCATGTCACTTATAGCAACCCGTGCCCCGGCACGGACGAGCTTAGACAGATAGCTGTCGAGCTGCTCCGTTGAAAATTCCGTTGAAGCCGTAATGTCCCCTTCTGGATACTCTTTTAGGGTTATGCCCAATATCTTTGCACCCTGTACCGCATCTTCGTTATAGAGCCGATAACCATCTTTCGTGCGAAGCAGTTGCAAGGCATCGGGATGATTCGCTTTAAGTTTGTCCCACAACTGCCGTTCCGGTGAAATACCCTTGTTGTCTGATTCCGTCCGTTCCTGCGCTACCGTTTCTATCGGCCACAACTCTGCTTCTTTCTGTTGTTTCTCTCCGGTGTGTGCCTCCTGCGATTGTCCTTTTTGTAGTACGTCTGCGAATAAGGTAGCTGCCAAATGACGTTTGTAGCTGTCACGCTCTTCCGCTATCCACATCCGCTGCCACTGTTGCGGAGTGACACTTCGGGCAGGCTGTTTCTGCCCATCAATAGTTGCGACGCATTGTATGCCGTCTTGTTTGGTTTTGAAAACCGAAACACGCTGGATACGGTTCAAGTCTATTTCCGGCATTTCGCTGCTGAACAAATCCACCTTCAGGTCAGGTTTGACCTCGGCCAGCGCATAATACTTGTGCGCCAGTTCCATCCGAACCTTACCGATGTTATCCATTGCTTGCTTGAGTGTTGAAAAGAAGCGGTTTATATCTTCTTTATCAGGATAGATGCTATATCCGCTCTTATTTTCGGGTTTGATATAAAGTGCCCATCGTTTCTTATCATCTTGAATCATCTCTACGTGGTCAAATCCGATCTCATTCGCCTGTTTGACCGCTGACGCCACGTCCAGTGTGGAGAGCTTCTCCATTGCCCAATTCTTCAGCCGGGCCAGCATAATCATCTTCTCGGCAAAATAACTGTCATCGGGTCGATAACCTAATGCACCATCCGTATTGTAGAAGCGTACCTGCTCGATTCCATCTTTCTGCAACGCTCGCATGATACGTCCCTTGTTCATTCCCGGTATCTCGTTATCTGCCTCTGTAGAAGCCCCTGCTGGAAGAATTACATCTGCGGTTTTTGCCTGTGGGTCAATAACAAGCACAATTTTTTTCGTTTCTTTATCCGGATGCTGCCGAATCTCGTTCGACACAAAATAATGTTTGGGCATTTGCTCCTGCATGGTTGAAGTGTCTCGCCGGTTGCGCATGGTGGCGTATTCGATTTTCTCGCCCCGTTCCGCTTTATTGATTACTTCGATGGCATTGTTCACGTCACTTTCGAGAGCGTCCATCAAGTTCGGGTTCTCTTTCAGTTCCCGGCACCAGTATTCCACTGTCTTCAGACTTTCTTCAGACAACCGTGCTGGCAACCCCAGTTCCAACATTTTAATCCCTGAAGCCAGTTCCACTACCAACCGTTCCTGTCTGACAGCATCCTCCGAAGGAGCCACACCGTTCTTCATCACCATACCTTCACGCGCTAATCGTTGTTGGTGTCCGGTAGCACTCACGATTTGCCGCAAGGCTTCCTGTATATAGTCGTGATAATGTCTGAACTCTCTTTGTCGCGGCATATAGACCGCATCCTTATCTGTTTCGTAGTGGGGTACACCGCTTCCATCCAAACGAACAGGCACAAGGTTGTCTCGCATCCTCAGTAGGAAGTCGTTGAATTGAATATGCAACCGTCGGTTGTCAGCTTCCGTATATCCTCTTTCCACTGCACTTCCATACCGCCGCAACGTCGTTTCGTATCGCTCCTTATCCACGTAGGGTAGTGTCGTCTGGTCAATGTTGAACAAAGTGCGAATTTCACGGTTATGTACACCTTTATATAATTTTTGTTCCTCTTCATACAGTTTCATGTAGTCATCACGACTGATAACCTGTTCTGGATTATTGCGGTGAACGTACTTGTTCCAATTATAAAACAAAAATGGAACGCCTTGCTCATTCTCACGCACCGAGGCTCCTTGTGCCTTGGCATCGCTGAATAGCGTGAACTGGTTGGTTTTGCATCCATTTTTATCAGAATGCAGCGTCATGAATAGTGCATTGAATGCGCTGACAGAAACACCCTTTGGATAGAGGCGCGGGTATCCCTTTCCTGATGCGTTGAGCCAGTGTCCACCGGCATTCGAGGCTTCACTCAAAGCCGTAGAAAGCAAGGTGATTTGTTTTTCCTCGGCTTTCTTTTCGATTTGCGATTTTTCTTTCATCGTTTATTTGATTATAGGATTATTGAATACCCCGTGGGCGCACGATGGTTTCCAGTTTTCCGTCCTCATAATTCCGTGCGGCAGCCTGGCGAAGCTGGTCGTTCTTGGCAAGGACAGCATTTGCCAGCGTGTTCAAAGGCAATGCCCCGGTACGGTAGGCTTCTGCTACAATCGGTGACAACTGGATGGTACACGGTACTCGGTCTATCGTGGCAATCAACGTACTATCTTGCAATACAGGGTTTACTATACGTGGGTTCAGAGTTTCATTTGTATAGCGTCGGTACTGCACATTGTTCTCATTTGTTACGTTCAGTTTTCCCTCTGTTCGTTCTTTCAAGGCTTCGTGTCCTGCCTTATTCAACAAGTTCATACCTCCCAGGCCTATCAGGAGCATTTTCAGCAACGGGTTACGCACAAACATACCCGCCACAATGCTCGCTATCGGTAACATATTGTCTTCCAAATGCAATGATTCTGTCTTGCCTGTGAATATTCCCAGTAGAACATCAGGGAGCATGGCCATTACATAACCGAGATTGCCTGTGATATTACCTATGCCATCCAGTCCCAGCATACCAAGCAGTCCGCCCCAACCGTTTCCGTTTCCCTGTGCTACTTGCGCACTTTGTATCGTTTGTACATGTTGTTCCGCATCATTGGCAGGAACAACAGTTTCATGCTTCTCTTCTTTCATAATTTCATCCTGTTCTGTCCTGACCATTTTCGCTTTGTCACGTTGTTCCAAAGACTGCAAGTAGGCTTCTTCCTGTCCGGGAGCAACAACAATCGGCACATCCTTGTACCGTTCCTCATGTTTCTGTTCTTCCTTGCTCTGTACATTCGGCCACAATAAACCGCTATTCTGGTTTTGTGTCCATTCCATGAAGCCAAAGTCCATGACAGGGATTTTCTTTTTCAGTTGCTTGTTGTCTGTACCAATCGCCGTGTTCTCTTTGATTTGTATTTGGGCTGCCTCTTTGCGAAAATCGTCGAATACGTTTCTGTCTCTGCCGAACACTCCTTTACTGATGCACTGTTCTACTGAAAGGGTATCAGGCTTCTTGCCTTCAAAATGATTGGTGATGGCTGCAATAGCCACATCTGCACCGGTAAACTTTGCCAGTGTCGTCCATGAACCAGTACCACCCATCATCAGGGTATCTGCGGCTGTGCCCAACATCCATCCCGTACCTTTTTCCCATCTGTTCGGGCGGTAAGCTGCTTCGCCTCGTGCCTCTATTTCATCGGTCAGCGGTGAACGGCTTAACGTCTGCGATAATCCCAGCAGACTCGATTCGGCAGCCTTTCGGATGATGTAGTCAGCGGAAGACTTGGGCATACGTTCTTTCACCAACCGGTCAATCATCAGTTCCTCTATCCGGTGGTCCATATAGGCATAGGCGAGGTCACAACCGAGCAGTTCTGACAACTCATTGTAACGTGCCCTTCCGATTTCCTGCACGACGGTATCCCGCCACTGCCCGGCCATATACGCAAGGTCTTGCTGCATTTCCTCGGAACCGGTAATCTCCGTCTTGCACATCTCGATATAGTCCTCTGTTGTTTTGGAGTTCCATTCGCCTGTGACCTTGAGTGCTTGATAGGGGTCGCTCATTGGTTGTGCCGAAGATGCCATCATACTGAGAATACCACCTAAAGAGGTGGAATATTCTTTCATTTCCTCTCCCTGATTCCGTATGAGGTCAGTCCGCGTTTTTGACATGATGGGTGCGATATGGCAGTTGAAATAGTCGTTCACGAGGCGTTCCATTTCTGCAAACCGTCCGCTATGCTTGATTCCGTCCATAGTGTATTATATGTTTATCCTATTCTATTCATTAATAATTGCTCTTTTGTCTGCTCGATGGCGTTGTGGTAAATTTCCATCTGTTTGGGATAAAACTCTTCCAGCCATACATCCTTCTCGATGTTGTCGTGAATGAAGCGTATCGCTTGTTCTCGCTCAATCTCCACCGATGCTTCGCCCTCTTCCCGGTTATTGAACCATGCTTTCGTCCACCAGCGCACACCGGCCCGGTCAGGATATACCGTGACTGCTCTCGGTATGTCAAAGCTCTGGATGTCTATGTCTAATTCTGCCAGTGGGTCAATGATACCACTATGGGTCAGGGCTTCGTCGTAGAGTTTTTTTTTACATCATCGCCCATCGTCGATAAGTACACGCCATGCCGTAGGGCAAGGTAATGCAGGAAGTCCGCAATGAGTAGGTTCTGCACCTTACAAGCAAGCGGCATTGCTTTATGTCCCAGTCCGAGTGGGTTGGATATACTTGGCATATTTTCATAGAAATATTCTTTGACTGCTCCCATTGTAAAGACATGGCGGAGTGACTGCTCCGTATGTGGAGGAAGTCGGTATGCACCACGCTGTAAGTCTTCCATGTAGTAGGGCAGGAAACGTAGCATCAATTCCTCTATTTCCTGTCTGTCCTGCTCGTAATCGGTGGTCAGTGCCATCTCCATGTTGGGAGATGTTGCCGCTTCGCCTCCATCAGCATGACACAATGCTTGGATATTCCCATACAGCATGGTTAGAAATTCCAGCGGATTCAGTTCCTCACCCTTGAAGCGTATCCCGATATGCAGCTTGTCACCGCTTAAAGCTACAGTCTGTCCGGCCTTGACACGCTGTCCGAACTGGGCGAAGACATTTGACAAATGCCCATAGGTCACTTCATACTCCCCATAGCGTATAGTTTGGCAGATGCCGAGTATAGGGTCATTGCCTATACCTGACACGATACCGCTGGCGACAGCCGCCAGTGTGTAACACCGTACATCGAAGTCGATGCCATGATGAAAATATGTTTTGCCCGTTGTCGGATCGGTTTGTTCGCCATAGCCGAGCGATAGTTTCACATCCTTGCCCTTCCGTTCTTCAAAAGGCATACAGTATCCACTTTCGGATTGCAGGATCATTTCTTCTGTATATTTCATTATGTGATTATATTTGATTCGTATTCTTATTCTTATCTTTTCATCCCTCCGCTATTCGTCTGTTCTTCAACGGGAAGAGCGGGTGTCTGTATTCGTTGTATGCTTCTCGTATCAGGTGTGCGGAAAATACCGGCATTGTTGCCGATAAGCATCATGCCGAGAAATGCACCGGCAATCTTGCC
>OJMM01002091.1_pt1 | contig 10794 bp, 6 predicted proteins | sample 1597231 | NCBI WGS metagenome assembly OJMM01 (sample SAMEA2452128, study PRJEB22498) | human gut metagenome | reverse complement strand
AATGAACTTGCAAAGCGAGGTGTTCGCTTGGAACTTGTCTATAAGGACAAGGAGCGAACCAAGGTGCAAGGCATCCGATTCTGCAAGGACGGATATAGCTTCAAGGGTACGCAGATTTGCAGAGAATGCAGCTTTGGCAAGTTGGATGCAAGACTTGGCACAGAGTATAATCGTGTATCGCCAAGAGCCGAATCTATGCAGGGAGGACAACCAAGTTGTCACCAAGTAGAACAGACTCAACCAACGGCAGAACATACCCAAGACCCTTGGAGTGGTATTTCTTCCATCGGCTTGTTCGCTCCGTCTAATGCCCAAACTTATGAGCCATTCCCAGAGGATGAATCCGCCAAGAAGAAAAAGAGAAAACGCAGAAAGGGCTTTAGCCTTTGATGCAAGTTACAAACCATTCAAACAACAAAAGAAATATGAAAGAAGAACTATTGGAAGCCATCTACGGCACAGTTGAGAGATTGGAGCAGAAAGTCGATGAACTTTCTGTCTCCACAAAGAACGCAGGAGCGGAAACCGTTCCTGCAAGTAATGACATAACCAAGTTGGATAAGTCAATCAATGCGATGTTTACCAAGGAAGAGGAAGTCAGAGGTAAAATATCCAAATTAAGAGATGCCATTGTTGTTTTTGTTGACCTTATCAAGGCTGAACTCGGCAAAAATGAGCAGCGAAGCAAGCTCTTGGTTGATGCTGTCAAGCAGATGAGACAAGAGAATGATGTTTCCTCGAAGGCATTGCAGGACAAACTTGAAGTGTTGAACAATTCACCTCAAAAGAAGATTGTAACCCATCGCTTCGAGCCAACCTCAAAGAATGTTCTTCTTTTCATTGGTAGCTTGGCTCTGTCTCTTGTCCTCTCCATTTGGGGCAATCTCACCCAATGGCGAGAGCATCAAGATTGGGAGGAGGCAGACTTGAAATATAGGGCATTGAAGATGGTGCTTTCTACTGATGACCCAAACATTCACTACATTGAAAAGTACTTCTCTATATGTCGAGACGAAAATGTTATAAATAATGTGAGGAATCGTGTTGCTGCTTACGAGGATTCTGTTCGCCACCATTATAAAATGATAGAAATGGCAACATACAAGGATAGTCTTACCAATTGCAAATTACTTGAAATTGAAGGTAAGAATATGCCTTGAAAAGCCAAATAAAGGACTTTTTCTTTATGTAACACAATTTTAATATTTCCGCAAATACGCTGTAATTTTCATATAGTACCTTTGCAACGTCATGATTCCTTATATACTGAGGATTGATAAGAATATAATAGATTAAGCAATAAAAAATAATTATACAATGAATAATAAGGGGATTTTAACAACGGCCTTGTGCCTATCTGTAATGACCTCGACGATGGCACAGAGTATCACGGGAAAAGTAGTGGACACCAAGGGTGAGCCTTTGGCTTTCGCCAATGTGGTGCTCCTAAATCGGCAAGACTCCGCGTTCGTCAAGGGAGCGGTGAGTGGAGAGGATGGTAGCTTCTCAATAGACTCCATCTGCAATGGCGGAATCATCAAGGTAACATCCGTGGGCTACAAAACCATCTGCAAGGATTGCGAGGGTGAAAATGTGGGTGTCATCAAGATGGAAGAGGACAGCAAGATGCTCGGTGAAGTTGTGGTGAAATCATCACGCCCTGTTATTGCCATCAAGGGCAATGCCTTGGTTACTACTGTAGTTAATTCTCAACTGTCTCATGCAGGCACGGCAAATGACGTATTGCGCCAAGTGCCAATGGTCACAGGAAGAGATGGCAACTTCGAAGTGTTTGGCAAGGGTACACCACTTATCTATATCAATGGGCGTGTCGTACAAGACAAAAACGAGCTTGCACAACTCAACTCACAAGACATCAAGAATGTGGAAGTCATCACCAATCCTGGTGCCAAGTATGATGCTTCGGTCAAGTCTGTCATTCGTATTCGTACCAAACCATCGCAAGGTGAAGGCTTTGGTGGAACACTTCGTGCCCAAAATGGTTTCCGACACTATTTTTCGAGCATGGAGCAAGCAAACTTGAAATATCGTAAAGGAGGCTTGGAACTATTCTCCAATCTCAATTATTATACCGGCAAATTCTATAGCTATGGAGTCACGGACCTGGAAACGAAAGCTTCTACCAATTGGCTTCAGAACATAGAAAGCATCGGTCGTATGCGAAACAATGAGTTCTTCGGCAAGTTTGGATTGTCATGGATGCTCAATGAGCATCATTCCATTGGCGCTTATTATGTGAATGGAGTGGGACTGCAAAAGGAACATCCTGATTATAAAACCACTTCGTATGCAGATGGAACTCTGAAAGATATGGTTTCCACCGTAGGACTCAACAGGACACATGCCATGCCTAAGCATCATGCCAATATCTATTACAATGGAGAAGTGGGCAAACTTGGCGTTGACTTCAACATGGACTACATGTGGAGAAAAAAGCGCAAGACTTCCAATCTGTCGGAGATAAACCTCAACAATGAGGACAATTCGATTACATCCAATGGTATCGGGCACTCACGAATGTTTGCCGAGAAGCTGGTTTTGAGCTATCCTCTGTGGAAAGGACAACTTGAAGTGGGCAATGAGTACACCGCCTCACAGACATTGAATGATTTCAACATCAATATGGCTACTATCGGAAATAGCAACACCAAGAGCGATGAGAAAAACATGGCTGGTTTTCTCTCCATAGGTCAGCAGTTCGGAAAAGTTGCCGTAGAGGCAGGACTTCGTTACGAGCATGTCAACTTCAAATACACAGAAAATGGACAACTCAAAGAAGACCAAAGCAAGACTTACAACAACGTGTTCCCTTCTTTGGCTATTTCTACAGAGATTGGAAAAACGCAATTATCATTGAGCTACACAAGCAAGACCCAGCGTCCATCATACGATGACCTTGACGGAACAGTCAGCTATGTCAATCGTTTGACCTTGGAAAGTGGCAATCCTTACCTATCCCCTATGAAGATTCATTCTGTTGAGTTGATGGGTGCATGGAAGCAATTCTTTGCAAAGGTTTCATACGAACATAGGAAGGATGCCTTTATCCAGACTACGAAATCTTATGGCGAGGATGGAGAGGTAAAGTTGCTGACCATGGAGAATACTCCAAAGATTGATGAACTACAAGCATTTGTTGGCGCACAATTTAAGGTTGGCATTTGGGAACCTAAAGTGAATGCAGGCATCATCAAACAGTGGTTCACTGGCGAATATATGGGTGAGCGCAAATCCTTCAGTAATCCTTTGGGAATCGTGCAGTTCCAGAATGCCATCCATCTGCCTGGCGACATTTGGATGAATATCGATATGGAATGGAACAGTCGTGGCAACAAGGACAACATGAAGCTAAGTTCTTCCTCATACCTTAATACCAAGCTTTACAAAGCTTTCTGTAAGAACCGTTTCTCCGTGTCACTTGAAGCCAATGACATTTTCGACAAGAGCTACCGTGATGTAACATTCTACAACAAGGATGTCACACTTTGGCAAAATATGACAAGCGATAATCGTGCCTTGCTCTTGACATTACAGTATAACTTCAATACATCAAGAGACCGTTATAAGGGCAAGGGTGCAGGCAATGAAGAATTGAGTCGTTTTTAAAGATAAAAAGAGGTATCCGAAAATCTTTAAAAGAGTAGGAATATAATGAAATTTTTATACATTATGGAAACAAACGATTTGTTGAAGCTCTCAGAAAAAATGGGGCTTCGTGGATTAGAGGACGAGTGCATTGTCCTTGAGGATGAACGTGCTGATGACATTTATGGCGGCAAGTTTGTCTGCTTTGGCAATTACAACAACTGTTCATTTGGCAATTGTGCCTAAAATGGTACATTAGTATGTTTTTGAGAGTTGGCCTTTTGTGCCTTGTTTGACATAAAAAGTCAACTCTCGTTTTTTACAAACGAATAGAAATGAATTACATATTATCAAAATACACTTTTGCAGTTTCTAAACGCACTTCTAGTGGTCAGGAAATTTGTTTGCTGTTTTCTGGACGAACAGGCAAAAATATTTTAGTCTCTAAAAAAGTTTTTTCTATAGTTGAGAATGGAAAATTTACCACTCTTCAGCCAAAAGTATTGGAAATTTTAACATCAGAGAAAGTTCTTGTTCCAAGTACAGAAGATGAATTGGATGAAATCAACAAGGAAAATAAAGTGCAATTATCAAAAAAATCCACTGATCGATTGTATGTGTCAATCCAGCCAACAGCCGCTTGTCAACTTGCCTGCGACTATTGCGGACAAGCTCATTCTCGCAAGTTTTTAACGGATAGCTTGATAGAACAAATAGTTTGTCGCATCAAGCAAAAAATATCCCTAAAAGATACAAAGTCGTTAGAGATAGGATGGTTTGGTGGTGAGCCATTGATGGCTTTTTCCAAGATGAAAAAGTTAAATGAACAATTGAAAGATATTGCAATTAGTCGTAACCTAAAATATACAGGACATATAACAACTAATGGTTACGCATTGTCTCCTTCTATATACAAAATGCTGAAGGAAGAATTCAATGTGTATCGTATAGAAATTACTCTTGATGGTAGCAAGGAATTTCATGACAAAAGAAGAGTAACGACAAGCGGAATTGGTTCTTTCGATATCATCTTCAACAATTTAAAGGCAATCACTCAATCCCCTTTCTATGATAAAAATACATGTGTGATTAGTATTAGATGCAATGTAGATGAAAGAAATATTGAAGGGGTTATGCCTTTGTTGGAAATGCTATATAAGCATAATATGCAGGATAAGATTATTTTCTATACAACCCCTGTTGTCTCATGGTCTAACAATGGAGCAGGTAGTATGCTAGGACATAAATTGTTAGGAAAGTTGTCTTCAAAGCATATAGAATATATGATAAATCATAATTTCAAGGTTACAATTCTTCCGAAAAGAGTTGCTCCTTACCAATGTATAGGAACAGACAATGATGCAGAAATGTATGATGCTGATGGAAATATTCTGGATTGTTCAGAAACCTCTTATTCCGAGTATTATAAGTCCAAAGGTTTTGTTTTGGGAAATGTAGAACAAAAAATAATAGTTCCGAATAAGCGTAGTTGTTTGCATGATGTTCCTCAAATGTTACTTGAAAAACGAGTATCCCCTTGCAACAACTGTAAGTTTTACCCTCTTTGCGGAGGTCTATGTCCACTTGGCTTATTGGAAAAAGAACCACGATGTCCTTCTTTCATATACAATATTGAAGATAGGATATATTTGGATTATCTAGCAAAAATAAAGAAATAAAAAGATGAATATTATTCAATCATTTTTCAACAAACGTATAACACCCCAAAATTTAAATTATAGAGGGGGCTACTTATCTTCATTTGTATTTTGGTTATCAATTGCATATAGTTGTTTACTTCTCAAGCGGAATAACCCTACATTACGCTTGTTGTTTTATGGTAATGAAACAATTGTTCACATCTTGAAGGATTTGTTTAAGTTGCCATATGACAAATATTATATTTGTGATTACAACGGTGATTACAATGAATGGTTTTATTGTTGGCCCAAGATTTTAACTTATCAAAGACAAAAAGAGCCATTTATACATATAGATTCCGATATTTTTATGTGGACTCCAATACCTGAAGCTTTATTGAAAGCTCCATTAGTGGCTCAACATAAAGAAAGAGACTCTAACTTTTATAGAGAAGTATTCAATGAAATAAAAAAGGATAATATCCAACTGCCACAGTACATAATGCAACATTGTATTGGGGACAAATATATTTCCTCATTTAATGCAGGGATTATTGGTGGAAATGACCTATTGTTCTTGCAGCGATATATTAATAATATAATAAATTTTGTTTCAAAGAATAAAGGTAATTTAGACAAAGCTTCTCGCAAATTTTTATACAATGTAGTTTTTGAACAGTGGTTATATTATGGAATGACCACTTTTGAGCATAAAGAGGTGTGTACATACTATAAAAAAGTAATTACAGATTTTGACATGCAAGATGCTACTGTTCCGACACAAACTGTTTCTGGCACACCTTTGAAATATATGCATGTTATGGAATACAAAGATAATATTCGTTGCAATAGGTTTATTGTTTATAATATGTTAAATGATTTCCCTAAGGAATACAAGCAAATTCTTACAGCTTGTGCCGAGATAGGAATAGATTGCCCAATATTTAGTAGTGACTTGGTATCAAAGAAATCTTTAAGATTGGAAAAACTTAAAAGTTTAACAAACTTGACAAAGTTGGAATCTGAGGAATTAAATGCATACGAAACTTTAAAGGAAAACTACAAAAATAGTTTTCTAAAAAACAGAAAAGAGCTTATCAAGATACAGCAGCACCAAATACAAATGGTAAAAATGCTTCAAAATTCGTTAATATCTGATGAGCATAAAATAGAAATGGAATTGTCTCATACTTTAAAATTTATTGAATGCAAAGAATCCCTGCTTGATTTGCTTGTATTTAAGTCTAAGCATCATAAAGCATCCAAGTGCATTCTATGGGTTTACAACCCTATATTGAACAAAGTAGATGAGTTTGTTTGGTCTTATAAGAAAGTGCAATTTCTTAAAGAACTTCTTAGAGAAGAAAATGCAAACTTACTTCTGCTTCAAGCATATGGTAAAGCATTAGAAATAGATTCTGATTTAAACACTTTTATAAGACAATGCGTTTTTGACGGAATTATAAATATTGAAAAAAAATGAAAATAGTCCAGACATATTATAGTTATGCTGATAACAAAAATCCGATTTATGATACTGCAGGTTTTCTTACTGCTGACATGAATTGGAAAAGCATGGCTGTCAGCTGCCTTCTTCTCAAAAAACATTACGGAAGCGTCACCTTATATTGCAACGGTAGTGTAAAAGAGATTGTAAGCGAATTGAAAATTCCTTATGATGAGATTGTTGTGATTCCAGATTTTATGCAAGAGTACAAAGGTTGTAACCTTTGGGCTTTGCCTAAGATATATACATATTCTCAACAAAAAACTCCCTTTTTGCATGTTGATTGCGATTGGTTTATGTTCGATAGACTCTCAACACAAATAGAGAAGTCTGATGTCATAGGACAAAATATAGAGTACGACGACCAATATTATAACAAAAGAACATTTGAAAAAATGTTGAGCTATGGTTGTGAATTTCCTTTATGGATAAAAGACATTGCAGAGTCTAGTTCTATTCTTAGAGTTATAAACGCAGGAGTTTTAGGAGGACAAGACATTTCTTTCATCCAAGAGTATGTTGAGCTTATAAAGAAATTTATACATGCCAATGTTGATACATTGCGAAAAATCAATGACGGATTTGTCAATTCTATCTATGAGCAGTTGTTCTTGTACATTCTTTCCCAAAAACATAGGAAAGAAATAGGTCTCTGCACTGTTGGCGACAAACTTAGTACAAAATTCGATTGGCTTCCTATGGATTTTTCATGTTCTCCAAAGACTGGTTACATGCATATGCTTGCAGGAATTAAACGACAGTTCAAATCATATGTGTTTGTTTCGCAATACTTGCATTACATAAATCCGACAGTAAGTAATCATATTACAAAATACTGTTATGAACACAATATCTCACCATTGATAAATTTTCCAGAGCTTGGAATTTTCTTAGAGAAGAGTAAGTCTATGCAACAATTAGCAAAGGAAAATAACAATGAGTCTAAAGTACATGAAATATCAACCGCTTATGATGAGATTAATATAAAATTATCAAAGGATATACTTGAAATATTTCAGGAACAAAGTAAATGCAGAGACTTATTATGGAGCAATATTTCTCTTTTGGAGAAAAAGGTAATGATTAATCCAAAGTGTAAAATCATAAGTATTTCACATGAAGATATAATTCGTAATGTACTCCATCTAGATGATAATATTTTAAGAAAAGTGACGAATATAAAAGACCTCGCTGTTGTCATAACACCAGATGCAACATTGGGACAGCCCCAAAAGCTCTTATTAGCAGGTGTCAAAATGCAAATTATATGGTATTTGCAAAATGTAAAAAATGCAACCTTTAAAGAAATTAAAAACTGCTTAGAGGTAAAGCAACAAGGTGAAGGCATAAGCAAAAAACTATATGAGAAAGATGTAGATAAGGTATTTCGCTCACTTGTTTACAGTAATATTTTAGTTTTTTCATAGACATAGTAAGAATATAAAATTTGATGAATAATTTTAAGGTAGAACGACAACATGATAGTATGCAATGTGGCATAGCATGTTTACAAATGATATGTAACTATTATGGCAAAGAATATTCCCTTGATTCCTTGTCAAAAATATGTTTTGCTACAACGGAAGGAGTTTCTATGCTTGGAATCAGCGAAACTGCTACAAGTTTGGGGTTTCATGTAGTAAATGTTAAGTGTACAGTTAAAACTTTAACAGAGGTTTCTCTACCAAGTATCCTTCATTGGAATCAAAATCATTTTGTAGTCTTATATAGAGTAAAAAATGAGAAGAAGTTCTACATTGCCGACCCAGGAAAAGGATTGGTGACTTATAGTCTTGAAGAGTTCAAAAAACATTGGATTAGTACAAACTCTAATGGACAGGACAAAGGCATAGCTATGTTTTTGGAAACTACTCCCACTTTTTTTACCCATCAGATGGAAGACAAAAAGAAAATCAGCGAAAAGAGATCTTTTCACTTTCTTTTTGGGTATGTGAAAAAATACCGCAAGTATTTCGGACAAATCATTTTGGGTTTGATAGTCGGAAGCCTCTTGCAACTTGTCCTACCGTTCCTCACTCAGTCCATCGTGGATGTTGGTATTAAGAACCAAGACATCGGCTTTGTCTGGCTTATCCTGTTGGGGCAGTTGATGCTTACCATCAGCCGAACGGCAATTGACTTTATCCGCAGATGGCTGTTGCTACATATATCCTTGCGTATCAATATCTCGTTGGTGAGCGACTTCTTCATCAAGCTCTTGAAGCTGCCGATGTCTTTCTTTGACACGAAGCTCATGGGCGACTTGATGCAGAGGATGAACGACCATAGCCGTGTGAACAACTTCCTTACACAGCAGACGCTCAACATCACCTTTGCCATGCTTACTTTCGTGGTGTTCTCGGTGGTGTTGTTCTTCTACAATAAGTTGGTGTTTGCTATCTTCTTGTTGGGAAGCATCCTCTATGGTGTATGGATGACCTTGTTCTTGAAGCGAAGGAAGTTGCTTGATTACGAATTGTTTGAGCAACAAGCCATCAACAACAACAAGACTTATGAGTTTATAACAACCATACAGGAGAGCAAGTTGCAGGATTGTGAGCAGCGTAGACGGTGGGAATGGGAGGACACGCAAGCTGAGCTATTCGGCGTGCAGATGAAGTCGCTCAAACTCCAACAGACACAGGAAGCAGGAAGTATTTTCATCAACGAGGTGAAGAACATCATCATCACGGTAGTCGCTGCAACTGCCGTGATTCATGGGCAAATGACACTCGGTATGATGCTTGCCGTGCAATACATCATCGGACAGCTCAACTCACCAGTGGAGCAACTGATGAACTTCTTTTATTCTCTGCAAGATGTGAAGATTAGCTTGGAGCGAATCAACGAGATTCACCAGATGGATGATGAGAATGGAAAGGAAGGCTTGCTGACTTCTATTGAAGATAAGAATGAGGGCATTGACATCAAGAACATTATGTTCAAGTACGACCCACATGCTTTGCGTAAGACCATAGACGATGTGAATATTCACATTCCGCAAGGTAAGGTAACAGCCATCGTTGGCGCATCTGGCAGTGGAAAGACCACCCTCATCCGCCTGATACTTGGTTATTATCCTGTCTTGGAGGGAAAAATCAACATTGGAAATACTGACATCAACAAACTCAACAAAAAGTGGTGGCGCAGACAATGTGGTGTTGTCATGCAGGATGGTGTTATCTTCTCGGAGAGTATCGCAAGAAATATTGCTGTTGATGATGGCGATATAGACAAGGAAAGGTTGTTGAAAGCTGCCGAGATAGCTTGCATCAAGGATTACGTGATGGCTTTGCCTCTGAAGTTCAACACCAAGATTGGGCGTGATGGCGTGGGACTTAGCCAAGGACAGAAACAGCGTATCTTGATAGCAAGGGCGGTGTATAAGAATCCCGACTACATCTTCCTTGACGAGGCGACCAACTCGCTCGATGCCAACAATGAGAGAAGCATCGTAGAGAACTTGGATAAGTTCTACAAAGGAAAGACGGTTGTGATAGTGGCTCATCGCCTAAGTACGGTGAAGAATGCCGACCAAATCGTGGTCATCGACCATGGCAAAGTGGTTGAGGAAGGTAACCATGAGTCTTTGACCGCCAAGCGAGGGGCATACTATAACCTTGTGAAGAATCAGTTGGAATTGGGAAACTAAAATGCTTTTGATATGGAACAGAAAGAAAAAGAATCAGAAAATATCGAGTTGAGAAGCGAGAAGGTGAGGAACGTGATAGGCAAGGTTCCTCCTCGCCTCGTCAGCTTGGGAACGGTTGTCATTACGATAATAGTCCTTGCCCTCGCAGTTGCTTTCTACAAGATACCTTATCCTATATCCATAGATGCTAAGGGTGAGGTCATCAATCAAAGAATAGTGCAAGTGTTTGTGCCATATAAGTATTTGTACCTTTTCGATGAGCCAAGGACAGCTCATGTTTCTTTCGAGGGCAACGACAATGCATCTTATAACTGCAACATCATAAGCCATAATGCCAAACTCATACATAGGGAAGATGGTAACTATTTTATGGCTATAGCCACAGTGAG
>OJMM01002080.1_pt1 | contig 10851 bp, 16 predicted proteins | sample 1597231 | NCBI WGS metagenome assembly OJMM01 (sample SAMEA2452128, study PRJEB22498) | human gut metagenome | reverse complement strand
GGTGCCAAACGGGACAGCGCCAGCCTTGAAGCAGCCATACCTTCCGGGGCAGTATTCTGAATATCCGGCAGCGGTGCAGGGCTGGGCACAGCAGGCTTTACCGGGAGGGGGGAGTGCTATTGAGGGTGGTTCAGTACCTGACTTCTATGTAGGTCCAAATGGCAAAGAATTGCCTAGTCAATATAAAGACTGGATAGGCACAAATATACAAAAAGAACTTTTAGAACAAGCTGAAAATCTGCAATTACAAAATGCAATAAAGCAGTTATACAGAGGAAATTCATTTATAGGTGATGGTGGAACTGCAGATGTAATAAGATTTGAGCAACAGACAGGATTGATGTTAGGTAAAAATGGTGGTTCTCATGTTCAGAAAGGAATAGATATGGCAAAATACATTGAAAATAAAATTTTGACACAAGACTTAAGTCCTTCAGACAGAGCCTTGGCCATACAATTGTTAGAAGATTTATACAGTGCGCTAGGTAGGTGATAGTATATGAAATATGATGAATTATATAAAACTTTTAAAGAAGAAATTCCAGAAGGCAGCTCTTTTTTTGAGGTTAAAGAAAAAGAGAATTTGATAGATGAAACTGATGGGATACACATAGTGTTTGGTATGGTTATAGTTCCATATATTCTTAATATTGTCCAGAATAATAAAATGCTCGAAATAAATAAAGTATTTTTATTTTTAGAGAATATGGCAATATGTGAAGATATAAAAATTAAAGAAGTTTTAGATTTCACAGTATTAGAGCAATTAGTAGATGAAGGACAGGATATTCTTGAGCAATGTAAGCAATATATGAAAAAAAACACGTTGAAACATTGTGAAGAAGTAGAAAAATATTATTTGTAATAATTTGGTAACATCTCACTTGACGATTCTTAACCCTCATACTAATGTTCTGTACCTCAGGCAAGGAAATGGGAGCGCCGACAGGAAACGGGATGCATGACAGCGCCCGGGAGCTTACCGAGATGGCAAGTACGCAGTTCGCATTCTATGGACTGATGAATCCATATACTTACCAGAGACCAAAGATCACGCTGTTACCGAATGAGACTGGCTTAACCGTGCCGGGTGGAACGAGGGTGGCAGTGGTGCCAAACGGGACAGCGCCAGCCTTGAATCCGCCATACCTTCCGGGGCAGTATACCGAATATCCGGCAGCAGTGCAGGGATGGGCACAGCAGGCTTTGCCGGGATGGGGAAATGCTGCAGATGTAATACAATTATCTAAAAATAGTATTCAACATATTAAGAAGCATACATTTGAGGGAATGTCAGAACAAGCAAAGTATTTAACTGACGAACAGTTAGCCGACAAATTAGCTAATACACCATTTTTTAATAAAAACTGGTCTCAGGATGAAGTTGTAAAGTATACACAAGAGGCATACAATACATTACGAAGTCAAGCTAAAACTGGTATACATTCAGTAGAGATAAATGGAGAAATTATAAATGTTTTTATAAAGGATGACGGAACATTTGATACTGCGTATGGTGTATATCAGTATACGGTAGACGATTTTAGATAGGAGATACATATGTTTGAATTATATTACAGAGTAGTTCATAGTGAGTATGATGATTTTGTAGGGCAAAATGGTTTTTTTCAAATTAAGTGTAATGAGTGTAAATATGGAGAAATATATCCTAAAGAGCTGGAAACAGTTATGGATAAAGTTTCACTATATGATTGGTTTGAAAGGTTGGCAAGGGTTATTAAATATTTGTCATTAAAAGATTATGTTGCGCTTAGTGATGTTGAATCATATAATACATGGATTGAATTTAGAAAAACAAATGAAGAAGTAATGGTAAGCATTGTAAAGGCAGAGAAGGAAGAAGGTTCTCATGATATTGAGTTCAACCTGAAAGAGCCTATTGCAGGAGAATGGGAAAAACAAGTGATTCGTTACAGTCAACTAAAAACTGAGATAATTGAAAAGTTAGGAGAATATGTAGAGTTTATTACAATTAGTAACACGGAGCATCCAGAGATTGAAAAAATAGACGAGCTACTTAAAGGTTTTCAAAAATGTGACTTTTAAGAAATAACAAGCTTTTTATGTCTATAGAGCCTGCCGACTTGCAACTATTTAAATATTACCGCAGTTGCAGATTTTTTTATGGAAATAAAGCTGGGAGGGCACGGAAAGGTGACGCTCCGGGGGTATCTGGCGAGAATGCCGGACATCAGAAGGCTGCAGGAGGAAGCGGTCAGGATTACGGTACAGGAGGACGGTGACAACCGTGAGCAGGTATTGTTCCGGGGGATTATCCAGAGTGTGCACACGTTTGTGGAGAACGGGGTGTGTCAGGTAATGTGTCCGGCAGCGGGCTTTCCGTGGAAACAGGAGTCCCGGTCATAGCGAGTTGATGAAAGAGAGCAATCATACTATTGATAAAAAAGTACAGAAATTGTTAGCTTTATTACTTGGAATCTATCAAAAAGGTGTGGTCAAGGAAGTTATTTTGGGATATGAGCCTGCAGATGATGATATGATGATATTAAGGGTAGCCCGAAAACAAATAGAAATGTTAAACGAGAATGTTTTTAATTCTCGGTGGGCATGTAGTGTTTATAATTTTGCAAAACATATGAAACTTTAGGGGTTGCGAGAGAGGGGGCTGGGTATTACTACCGCACAACTTGAAGCATCAGCCGGAGCGCTGACCGCCGGGGCAGTATACCGAATATCCGGTAGCGGCGCAGGGCTTGGCACAGCAGGCTTTGCTGGGAGGGGGAAGTGGTATTGAGAGTGGTGGTAATTCTTCAATAACAAATGATATTTTAGATTGTCAAAGGAAAGGTAGTGCTTTAAAGGTTGATGAAATAAAGCCAATTACTCAAATTAATCCCAAAACAAGAAGACCAGAAATAATAAAAGAATTTCCTGCTACTGCACAATCTCATGGATTTAATGATTTGATTGATAACTATGCTGGATATGCAACAAAGTCATTGATTCGGAATGGAACATTATATCAATTAAAGGGTACATTAAATGGTGTACAAGGTAGATTTGAGTGGATAATTCAAGATGGATATGTAACACATAGAATGTTTGTTCAAGATGGAACAATGAACGGAGTGCCAATAAAACCATGATTATTAGAATTTTAAAGGACTTAAATATAAATATATCTTGGAATATGATCTTTATAGGATTATGTACTGGAGATGTTGAAGCGTATGAAGTAATTGACTATGCGATGGAACAAATTGAGTTAGGGGATTGTAGGTCTGAAATTTTTGAACTTGCGGGAGCATATGCAGATGATTTTGATTATGTTTTACGATTGGTTCAAGATTTACAAGAAGATTTTATAGATGAAGCAATTGAAAGGAGAAAAATACGTTTAGCAATTGTTTATGATGTAATAAAGGAAAAGAATCATAATTTTGTTGATGGCCTAATACAATTAACTGAATTATGGGATAAACTGGATTATCCAAAGGATTCTCCGCATACTGTTCAAGGTAGAAATAATAAAATTTCTCCAAACGAATATTATACGCAAGAAAACTATGATAAATTATATAAAGCAAATTGTGAATGGTTTAGGAAAGAATTGCTATATTTACAGAATAAATAGTAAATCTCATTCAAAAATAATAAAATATGCTTGAAAAGCGGTAAATAATACATAGATTTTCGAAGGAAGACTTGCAGAAGTGTGTGCCTCAAATGGCATCCGTGCACAGTATCGGTATGATAAAAACGATATGCAGACGGAAGTGCTTTATGGCAATGGTCTGCGGACTTCGTATGCATGTTCCTAATACATTAAATGAACAGATGGCAATGCATCAAGTAGTGTCTAATCCATTAGATAATGCCATTGACATGAGTCAATTAAATAAACATCCTATTATATTGACCGCCCCAAGATGGTCTGCTTCAGATGGATGGGTTAAAATGAGTAATAATGTGAATGGAATAGAAATTCATTTTGTTTACAATAAGATTACAGGTGCATTTGATGATTTTAAATATAAATAAGTGAGGAAATTATATGGATAATAAAATTATTTACCAAAATCATATTAATATGATTTCTATACAATTATTATATTGTATGGGTGGATATGTTACCTATGAAGTCACTATTTCGACTGGTAGATTTTGTGGAAGTTGTAATTTTTGCATTTCAGAAGATACTGTTAAGGATTATGCAGAAGTAATAGATAATATGATTAAATCTCTTAGTGGAGAAATAGAAATCCATGATTGTGAAAGTGATGCATATTTAAAATTTTACTTTGAGGATGCCATGAATTTTTATGTAATAGGACAAATAGGAGGAAGTTATGAGGATAATACATTAAAATTTAAATTAAAAGCAGATCAAACTATAATGTATGGATTAAAGGAAAAACTACTTAGCTATTAATTTGTAATGAATTAAGATTGGCTATGTCAAGTGATGAGATTCTTATGGAATATGATCTATGTGACCGTAAAATTGCAGAGACACACAGGGAGAGCGGTATGATTCTGTTACCCGTCAGTACTATCTCAGGGCACGTTACTATAACCCGGTGATCGGACGATTCACACAGGAAGCTTACCAAAAGATGCGTAAGGACTTAGGACTGGACAGTAAGTCCGGATATAAAGACAGCGGAGTAGGTAATGGAAATGATCCTTGGAGAAGTTATGAGAATGGTAGTAAACCAATAGGTGCTACATACGAAGGAACTATATACAGAAGTGTTGATAGTAGATACGACCCGTTAGAAATGAGTCAGTATACGATTAACTCTAATCATAGATATACAGAGTCAGGTGTGCCGGGATTATATTTTAGTAGTGGTGAAAAAATAGTTAAAGCGGAACTTGGAAATTATGATGTTACGCATGCTATTGGTCGATATGCATATAGCAATGGTTATAATGGAATTATTGCGCCTTCTGCTAGAGCAGATGGAGGAATAAATATTATTATTTTCAATGCAAAGGGGGGTGAAACAACTATGGATATGCTTGAGATGTTTTTTTATGAATATGAAGAAGAAGCATGGAACAGATATGCTAGCTGTTTTGAAGATGTAAATACACAGATAGATGGTGTGCCACAGGAGATTGTGAATGCTATCTTCACTATTTTAGGAGATGCTACAGGATATGATTGGTTGCATAAACCCCTTCATAAATTTGGTGGAAAAAGTGCAGTTGAATTATTAAAAACAGAAAAAGGGGAAAAGGCGTTAAAAGCCTTTATTATGAGATTACCTAATTAATGATGATTGACCAGCTATGTGATACTGTGTAGCTGGTCTGGAAAAACATAAGTATTCTGTATTTTTGTCAAGAGTGGTAGTAAGAGTGGCTCAGGAAGCAAATTCCAAGAAGTATTTGACCTAGCAGACAACTATACTTTAAGTGATGATACCTTTGACAATCATATACTCGATAGACATGGACCTAATTCTACATACGGAAACAAATCACATTTTAATGCAGATTTTGATATTAGAAATGGTATTGATAGTACATTGACAGGGGACAAGTTCATTGTAGGTCCTAATACTGCTGGAAGAGAAGGTTATATTTTTGAGCAAACATTTTCCAATCCAATAGGGACAAATAGCATACTATCAATCATTGGAGCAGGCAGCTTAAAGATTCCGTGAAGAAATGTGTAAAGTAATATTGGCAATATCAACACTATATCATGCAGACGGAGGCGTAAGAAGCCTGACTGACGCCAGCGGAAAGCCGAATCGAGAAAAGCTACAAAATACAACGATATTTATAAAGAAGGTTATTTGAGGATAAAAGATGAAATTTTTTATTAACATGAATTAAAGTATTATTATTTTTGGGGGTGGGTACGGCATTATTTTTTATTCCATATGAAAAATTTCAAATATGGTTTCCACAAGCTCCAAAAGTTGCAGTTGTAAAAGTGGCAGGGATTGTCAGCTTGCTGTGTGGAATTATAATTATGGTATTAATGTTATCTGAAAAATGATTCTTGTGACCACAAATAATATCAATAATTAAGTGTTTTTTTGGATACTGGAAGAAAGAAAATATAAATGGTTATATTTTTGTAACTAAAATCCAAACCGATTATGGTTATATACGATATGCACCATATATAGTTATACTTATTGTATAAATTATAGGAGGTGCGACTTCATGTTCAGTATAGACAAAACACTAATTAATCCCAATATGCCGGTAACAGTGCGATTTTCTTCAGTCCTTTATGAATGGCTTAGGAACAAAGCAGACAAAGAGGAAATATCCTTTAATCAGATGGTTTTGCAGTGTTGTAAGTATGTGATGGATGAGGAAGAGAGAAACGCAGAAATAAAGGAAACAGGAGATTTGCACGAATGAGTATGGGAAATCTGGAGATAGGGGTATGTGATGATTCTCTGGAAGATTTAAAACGGATTCAAATAGCAATTTACAAAGCTGCGGAGAAATTAGGGGAGAGAGAATCCATCTCCATTCATTTATATAAAGATGGTATATCCATGTATAAGGATAGTCAAAGTCAAGGATTCAGTCTTGTATTTTTGGATTGGGAGATGCCAGAAATAGATGGATTTGATTTAGCAGGTCAGCTTTATTTAAAGAATCCACATTTGAAAGTCGTGTTTGTATCTAACTATGAAAGTATTGTATTTGATGCTTATGAATACATGCCATTGTGGTTCGTAAGGAAAAGCTCCTTGGAGCGGGATATGTTAAAAGCACTGCAAAAATATTTAGGTATAACCACAAAAGTAAAGCTTCGTTATCGGATGAGAGATGGGTTTGGTATGAAGCATGTGCATTTAGAATCTGTTGTCTATGTCGAATGTAATGGTCATGCGCTTACAGTATGGATGAGGAATCAGACGTATCTTCAAATGTACGGAACCTTAAAGTCCATCGAGAATGAGTGGAAGGATTATGGTTTTGTAAGAATACATAAAAATTATTTGGTAAATGTAAAATCGATTGAAGAAGTAGGCGTTAGGACAGTTAGGCTGTTTAATGGCATGGAACTGGATATGGGAAAGAACAGAAGAAAAGAGATAACGGAAATAGTAAACCGATAGAAAGAGGGGGAGGAGCAAAATTACTGGTTATATTATAAATGCATTGTCATCGGTAATCGCATTGGAGTATATAAATCATGGATTTCAAAAAAAATATAAGGGAGTACAAGCGTTCTCTTTATGGATGGCAGGATTTTTGACATACTTTGTGACTGTAACATTGCTCAACCGATTTAGTAGATTTGAGGGGGTGATTGGACTACTCTACGGGGGAATTTTGTTTCTTTATAGTGTTGTAGCTTTAGAGGGAAAGCGGACAGATTTTTTAATCATTAGTCTTATGTGGGTAATTATTGCACTTGTCAGCTCATACATCATGTTTACATTCTTGGGAATTGCCACTGGAGAGGGTATTGGTGCACTTTTGAAGAACAGTGGGGATTTGCGGACATATTCTGCACTGGCAGCAGCAGCGTTAAAATTTTCACTTGGGCGTATTATACTGGCGGTTTATAAGAGAAGAAATAAGATAGCTGTGCAGCTGGAGGACTGGACTATGGCAGGGATGTTCTTCTTACTGTTTGTTTTAGCATTGGGGATGTTCCGTATGGAATCTGAAGAATTATCGCAGATGGAGCGTTATTCTTTATCATTGCAAATTATGGGGGTAATGTTTGCAATAACAGTTATTTTGAATATGTTTTATCGAATCTTGGATAAATACAGGAAAGAAAAACTGGAACGTGAATATCTTGATGAGGAACAGCACCTGCAGGCAGAACAGCTGAATGAATTGTATAAGATAGGAAGACAGGCAAATCACATGAAACATGATATGAAGATGAAATTGGATACGATTTCCCGTATTTTGGAAAAGGGAGAATATAAAGAAGCGGAATTGTGTATTAAAAGGTTGGGCTCTGAATGGGAAAATTGTCTGGAGGTTCCAACAGATACAGGAAATGAGGGTTTAAATGCGGCCCTCATGAAGGCAATGCAACGTTGTAAAGAAAAAAACATAAGTTTTCATTATGTAGTTTTTGGACAACCAGTAGAAATAGAAAGTATGGACATGGGAAGTCTGATTGATAATCTTCTAATGAATGGAATTGAAGCTTGTGAAGATATAGGTGGAAAAAGAGAGGTAGGGATTGTTATTAGAAAAGAAAATGGGGTTGTGGAGATAGAAGCTGAAAATACTATAAAACAATCCGTCTTTTCCACTAATCCTGAAATGGTAAGTACAAAGAAAGATAGTCATAGGCATGGATTTGGTTTAGATACCATTCGTAAAATTGTTGAAATATATGATGGGCAATATTCTTTTTGGGAAGATCAGGGAGAAGATAGTCTTTGGTTTGTACAAAACATTTATTTAAATATTCCTAAAACTGTATAACGAAATTTTGTAGCAAAAGAAAGGACGGGGGGATGACAGAGTAAACTGTACATAAATAAGATGTGTAGTGTGTTCCGAGAAATGGAGTGCCAGAAAGATATTTCTGGTACTCTGTTTTTTTATGGACTTTTGGTATATTGTGCTGCTTGTTATAGCTGTTGATAAATCATCTGAAAGTAAATAAAAGGTCTGTTTATGAGGTATTTTAACCTATTATGATAGGAATATTGAAAATCAGAAATCAGTTTCGTATAATCCGCAATTATCAAAGGATAAGAGCGTAGGGAAGAAATTTGAAAGCCCAACTGTAAGAGTGATCAATGGACAGACTGATTTTTTTAAACATTTTAATCAGATGAATTTGTCAAAGAGTTAAAACAACATAAGAAAGAATTTTGTGATAGCAGTAATGGATGTATATTTTATATCGTTTGTTATCGCTGAAAAGAACCTGCGACTTTCTTGTCATACGGTTCTTTTTTTATTATGCAATAATTTAAATGAATTACGTTATGCCCGGGCACCTCCCTTTTCGATTTTGAAAACTTACAAAATCGGAAAGGAGAAAGCCAAAGATGGCAGAAAGAGAAAAATATTATATTGGACTGAACGGACAAATCTTTGAGGTCAATAAGGAACTTTATGACACATATTACAAAGGGCAGCGCAAAGAAAAATATTTTACCTATGATCTGAAGCAGGAACATACAAGAGTAGATAAGGAAACCGGAGAGATGATTGTCGTTCCCAGCAGAGAAGATTCCTATGAGCGGCTTTTGGAAGCAGAGAAGCAGTTTGCAGAGGAAGCGGAGGATGTAGAGGATGTGGCAGTTCGGGCGGTCATGCTGGAGAAATTGAACGAAGCCTTACATACACTTACAGACGAGGAGACAGCTATCATTCATGCTCTGTTCTATCAGGAAATCAGTGAGGTGGAACTGGCGAAGAAATTAGGAATAGCCAGAACAACCTTACAGTCAAGAAAATATAAGATATTAGAGAAACTGCGAAAATTATTGTAAAAAATAAATTTTTTTCGGCAGACCCCTTTACCTAGCGGCGAATTAGGTGAAGGGGTTTTCTTTTGTTCAAAAATATTCCCCTTTTACTGTACTTTGACAACTTCATATCTGTGCATCAGGCACACATCCGACCGGCCGGAGAGCCGGAAAGCACAAGTCAGGGTACGCCATGACGGATCAGTGTGAAAAGAACCGCACTATCCTGAGCGGGAACTACCTGTGGCTTTACTGCCCGTGGTGGGGCAGGATGCGATGATACCGGTCGGAGATAATGATACTTCCACGCCAGTGGCCCGCATAAGTGACGGGAAAATGCACACCCACGTTTGAGAAAGAATGTGGGCGGCTTTTATGATGCCTGCTTACCAGCAGGATGGCTGATGCACCTTTTTATAAAGCAGTAGAAATCATGGGCTGGATGGAAACTCATTTTTGTTAGTAAAAAGCCAAACCGATACCTTCCAGCCTATTCCTGTGCTGCTTTATGGCACTAAGAAATTTTAGGAGGCGTAACGATGGCAAAGAGTGCAGAAGAATTATTAATTTATTTATTTGATGAGATTTTACCGAAACATGGAATGAATCTGAGGGTAAAACAGAAAGAACTTTCTCTTGAAATGCTCCGGGCATTGCAGGAAAACAAATTGGCTTTATGTGAGGCGGAAGTGGGGACAGGAAAAACTCACGCATATATCCTTGCACTGACGGTACATAACATTTATTCAGATAAGAAGATTCCGGCAGTCATATCAACATCCACCATAGCCCTTCAGAAAGCATTGACAGAGGAATACATACCGCAGATATCCGGGATCCTTTTAGAACACCATGTAATTGACAAACCATTATCTTTTGTGGTGCGGAAAGGAAAACGGCATTATGTCTGTGACTCCAGATTGAAGATATATGAGACATCCATAAAAAATTTGCAGAGAGAAGTGGATGCCAATCTGATACTGGAACTGGCAAGGCTTGGGGAGCAGGAATTTGATAGGATTGATCTGGATGATACCGTGCTGACACCCTATGTAAAAGGTAGAATCAACGTGTTTCGCTGCAATAAGTCATGTCCTTATTCGCTTTTATGTAGATTTATGAATTTTAAGAAAAAGTGTATGACGGATAGTTTTGATTTTCAGATTACGAATCACAATTATATCCTTGCCGATCTGATTGGACAGAAGCAGGGCAGAAAACCTCTTTTTCCGGGATATGGGGCAATGGTGTTTGATGAGTCCCACAAGCTGATAGATGCCGCAAGACAGATGTATAGCACAGTCTGGGGCGAGCAGGATGCGGAACTTATCGTGACTTTGAGTGAAGCGAACAGAAGAACCGCAGCCATGGATGAACTTACTGTGTTACGGAGTCAGCTTGCGGAATATAACAGACAGATATTTGACAGACT
>OJMM01002068.1_pt1 | contig 10892 bp, 7 predicted proteins | sample 1597231 | NCBI WGS metagenome assembly OJMM01 (sample SAMEA2452128, study PRJEB22498) | human gut metagenome | reverse complement strand
TGTTGAATGTTGAATGTTGAGTGTTGAATGTTGAATGTTGAGTGTTGAATGTTGAGTGTTGAGTGTTGAATGTTGCCCCCAATCCATTCAACACTCAACATTCAACACTCAACATTCCCCTATCCATTCAACACTCCTAGAAAAGGTAGAATTCTTCCGTTATTTTCCTATACCATTCCGAGCGGTTTCCCTGCGAATCCATCATCGTTTCAACATGCTCTTCATAAGGCGAAATGCGATGCTTGGCAAAACTCAGCATAAAGCGCTTGGGCTGCTTGCGCTCTACCGTCTTTACGCCACACTTCCGTATAAGATAAAAACCTAATATACAAGACTCTGCAACAAACTGCTCCACTACTTCTACGGGAACAATTGCAGAGAAAACACCGTCATCAGAAAGTAACCGTTTTACACCCGCAAACAAATCGCGGAACGGAAGACTGTCCGTATGTCTCGCCATCGTCCTCTTACTGTCCGGATTTTTCAAGCTATCTACAAAGAACGGAGGATTGCTCACTATCGCATCAAAAACACCGGCAGCCTTCAAACCTTCAGCAGTTTCCAAAGCCTCAGCAGTTTCCAAAGCCTCAGCAGTTTTCGAAACACCGGCTCCCCCGAAATCCTGCAATCTGCAGCATTCTATTTCCACCCTGTCGCGAAACGGACTTGCCATCACATTCTCCCTCGCCTGTCCGCAGGCATCAGCATCCATATCAATCCCCACGACCTCAGCCTCAGGAAAACGCTGCGCCATCATGAGCGAAATCAGTCCCGTTCCGGAACCAATGTCCAGAATCCGCCTGCCACCTTGCGCCCATGCACCCAGCAAAACGCCGTCAGTTCCCACTTTCATGGCACAACGGTCTTGCTCTATCTCAAACTGTTTAAATCGAAAATTACCCATAAATTCTTCTGTCTCTTTACAGAAGAAAACGAATGCGCCGCCGATTTATTTTATCGCAAGCAGCAGAAATTGCCACTTCCACCTGCAAAAGCAGCTACTTACATCTATAAAAACGGGTACTAATATATAGAAAAAGCAATTTTATTATTAAATAATCTATCATCTTCCATGATATTTCACAAAAAATGAGTACCTTTGCACGGAAAATAGAAATCATAACAAAATGGATAATAGAAGAACAAGTACCCGAATACAAATGATTGCAGATTACGAGGGCGACCCGAAAACCCTGATCGAAGACCAGGAAGAAGGCTTGTACCCTACCCTCTGCATGCGAGATATTGTAGTTTTCCCTACCAACATGACCCCTATCGTTGTGGGCAGAAAGGAAAGTCTGAATCTCGTCCGGATGCTGGAAAAGAAACCAGACACCATATTCTGCGTATTCTGCCAGAAAAATAAAGATACAGAATCGCCCTACGAAGAAGACCTCTACCCTGTAGGTGTCTTCGCCAAACTCATCAAGGTGATCAAGATGCCTGGCACAGAGCAGATGAGCATCATCATCCAGGGTCTGGGCAGATGTCAGATGAAACATCTCGTTCAAAAAGAGCCTTACACAGTAATTGACGTAAAAAGTCTTCCGGAGAAATGGCCTGACGAGAACAACGATGAACTCTTCAGAATGCTCTACGAGAACTTCCATTACGAAGCGACAGACTATATCAAATCAAACGCCAACTATACGGATGAGGCCATCCAGGCCATCAACGAACTCTCGAGCATTCACATGCAGTGCAACTTCATGTGCTCCCTCCTCCCTTTCTCCATCGAGGATAAAATCAAGATGCTGAAAGAGGAAAATCTCAGCGAGCGCATCATGATTGCCATCAGATCCCTGAACAAGGTGCGCCATCTGCTACGCATCCAGACTGAGATTGAGAACAAAACCCACTACGATCTCGATGAACAGCAGAAGGAATACTTCCTCAAGCAGCAAATCAAGAACATCAAGGAAGAACTGGGAGAAGGCAACGCCAGTCCGGAGAAGAAGGAGATTCTGGAGAAGGCGAAACAGAAGAACTGGAGCGAAGAGACAGCCAAGATTTTCAAGAAAGAAATTGCCAAGCTCGACACCCTGAACCCGCAGAGTCCTGACTATTCGATACAGATAGGGTTCCTGCAGACCATGGTAGATTTGCCTTGGAACTCCTACACCCAGGACGACCTCAGTCTGACCCGTGCCAAGCGCATTCTGAACCACGACCACTACGGCATGGAGAATGTGAAGGAGCGCATCCTGGAATTCCTCGCCGTAAGAGCACTGAACGGCGGCGGCAAGAGTCCTATCCTCTGCCTCTACGGTCCTCCGGGCGTAGGAAAGACCAGTCTGGGCAAGAGCATCGCAGCAGCCATGAAGCGCAAGTATGTACGCATGTCGCTGGGCGGTCTGCACGATGAAGCCGAAATCCGCGGTCACCGCCGCACCTATGTGGGAGCCATGCCGGGCCGCATCATCAAGAACATGCTGAAGGCAGGCAGCAGCAATCCGGTCTTCATCCTCGACGAGATTGACAAGGTGGCACAGAGCAATTTCAACGGCGACCCAGCATCAGCCCTGCTCGAAGTGCTGGACCCGGAACAGAACAATGCCTTCCACGACAATTATCTCGATATGGATTACGACCTCTCCAAGGTGCTCTTCATCGCCACAGCCAATGACCTGAGTGTCATTCCGCGTCCGCTCCTCGACCGTATGGAGCTGATAGAAGTAGGCGGCTACATCACCGAAGAGAAGACAGAGATTGCCAAGCGCCATCTCGTACCGGAAGAGCTGGAAAGCACCGGACTCGACAAGGTTTCGCCGAAGGTAAGCTTCAACAAGAATGCCCTCGAGTTCATCATCGAGCACTACACCCGGGAGAGCGGCGTAAGACAGCTGAAGAAGCAGATTGACAAGAGTCTGCGCAAGATGGCTTACAAACTTGCCTGCAACCAGGAGCTGAAGAACTACACCATCACCCCTGCCGAAGTAAAAGACCTGCTGGGCAATCCGCCGTTCAACCGCGACATCTACCAGGGCAACGACTATGCAGGAGTGGTAACCGGACTTGCCTGGACCTCAGTGGGCGGCGAAATCCTCTACATCGAAACCTCGCTCAGCAAGGGCAAGGCAGGCAAGCTCACCCTGACCGGAAACCTGGGCGACGTGATGAAGGAATCAGCCATTATCGCACTGGAATACGTCAAGTCGCACATCGACCTGCTGCAGGTAGACTACCGCATCTTCGAGCAGTGGAACATCCACATCCACGTGCCTGAGGGAGCCACTCCGAAAGACGGTCCTTCTGCCGGAATCACCATCGCCACCAGCATCGCCTCAGCCATCACCCAGCGCAAGGTGCGTGCCAACACAGCCATGACTGGCGAGATAACCCTCCGCGGCAAAGTGCTCCCGGTAGGCGGAATCAAGGAGAAGATTCTGGCAGCCAAGCGGGCAGGAATCAAGCACATCGTGATGTGCAGGGAGAACCAGAAGAACGTAGAGGAAATACCGGAGAAATATCTCAAGGGCGTAGACTTCCACTATGTAGAGAATGTGGCTGACGTCTGGCAGTTCGCGCTGACCGACGAGAAGGTGAAAAACCCTACAGACTTCAGCATTGAGGAAAATGATAAAAAAGAATAGAAATGAAATTTGAATTACAAGTAACAGATAAAGCAAGCGATGCGCGTACAGGCATCATCACCACCGACCACGGACAGATCAAGACCCCAATCTTCATGCCCGTAGGAACCGTAGGAAGCGTGAAGGGCGTCCACTTCGAGGAACTCAAGAAGCAGGTCATGGCACAGATTATCCTCGGAAATACCTATCACCTCTACCTGCGCCCAGGTCTTGACGTCATCAGGGCAGCAGGCGGATTGCACAAGTTCAACGGCTGGGACCGTCCTATCCTCACCGACAGCGGCGGCTTCCAGGTCTTCTCGCTCACCGGCATCCGCAAGCTCAAGGAAGAAGGCTGCGAGTTCCGCTCCCACATCGACGGCAGCAAGCACTTCTTCACACCGGAAAATGTGATGGACACCGAGCGCGTCATCGGAGCCGACATCATGATGGCCTTCGATGAATGTCCACCGGGAAAGAGCGATTACCAGTACGCCAAGAACAGCCTCATGCTCACCCAGCGCTGGCTAGACCGCTGCATCAAGCGGTTCAACGAAACCGAGCCCCTCTACGGCTATCAGCAGAGTCTCTTCCCTATCGTTCAGGGCTGCACCTTCCCGGACCTGCGCCGCGAAGCAGCCAAATACATTGCCGACAAGGGAGCCGACGGAAATGCCATCGGCGGACTTGCCGTAGGAGAGCCTACCGAGGTGATGTATGAGATGATAGAAGTAGTGAACGAAATCCTGCCGAAAGACAAGCCGAGATATCTGATGGGCGTAGGAACCCCGCAGAACATCCTCGAAGCCATCGAGCGCGGCGTAGACATGTTCGACTGCGTAATGCCGACCCGCAACGGCCGCAACGCCATGCTCTTCACCTATCAGGGCACGATGAACATGCGCAACAAGAAGTGGGAGAAAGACTTCAGTCCGGTAGATCCAGACGGCTGCGACATCGACCTCGTAACCACGAAGGCCTACCTCCACCACCTCTTCAAGGCCCAGGAGCTGCTGGCGATGCAGATAGCCAGCATCCACAACCTCTCTTTCTATCTGCGCCTCGTGACCGATGCCCGCTATCATATCGAGCAGGGCGATTTCGTGGCATGGAAGAATTCCATCATCGACCAGCTTGGCCGAAGAATTTAAGTAAGCAAGCATCATGAAAGATTTTAAGAAAATAAGAAAACACCGCCGGCTCTACCGCACCGGCCGATGGGCTTCCCGCAAGTTCGGGTGGCTCATCAGGGCTGTGCGCTGGCTGGCTCACAAGCTCCGGTTCCTGCGCATATTCCGGTTTCTCAACCCGTTCAGGTACATCAAGAAGCTCGACTGGTACATTATCAAGAAGTTTCTGGGCTACTATTTCTTCTCCATCGCCCTGATCATCTCCATCGCCATCGTCTTCGACTTCAACGAGAACCTGTCAAAATTCACAGAGCACCATGCACCGGCGCGCGCAATCATCTTCGATTACTACGCCAACTTCGTGCCCTATTTTGCCAACCTCTTCAGTGCGCTGTTCGTGTTCGTGGCGGTCATTCTCTTCACCACCAAGCTGGCAAGCAATTCCGAAATCATCGCCATCCTGGCGTCGGGAGTATCCTTCAAGCGTCTCCTCCGCCCATACATGATTACCTGCGTGCTGCTCTCAGCTCTCTCCTTCGGGCTCTCAGCCTACGTCATTCCCCACGGAACCGTCATCAGGCAGAACTTCGAGACGATGTACAAGAACAAGAAGAAGAATACCAGTGCCGAGAATGTACAGCTGCAGGTAGACAAGGGAGTGATTGCCTATATGCAGCATTACGACAACAGCATGAAACGCGGCTACGGATTCTGTCTCGACAAGTTCCAGGACAAGAAACTCGTAAGCCACCTTACAGCGATGGACATCCAGTACGACACCATTTCCGACAGCAAGTATCACTGGCAACTGAGCAACTGGAAAATCCGCAAGCTCCAGGGCATGAAGGAGCATATTACGAGCGGAGCCCAGAAGGACACCATCATCATGATGGAACCTACCGACCTGGTCTATTCCAAGGGTCAGCAGGAAACCTTCACCAGTCCTGAGCTCCGCGATTACATCTCCAAGCAGATCAACCGCGGTTCGGGCAACGTAGTGCAGTACGAGGTAGAATACCACAAGCGCATCGCCTCTTCCTTCGCCTCGTTCATCCTCACCATCATCGGTGTCTCCCTCTCAGCCCGCAAGCGCAAGGGCGGCATGGGAGCAGCATTGGGCGTTGGTCTTGCGCTGAGTTTCGGCTACATCATGCTGCAGACGGTTTCTGCCACCTTCGCCATCCAGGCCAATTTCCCGCCTGTTCTGGCAGCGTGGCTTCCAAACTTCCTCTTCGCCATCGTAGCCTACTTCTGCTACCGCAAGGCACCGAGGTAAAATCAGAACCGGTTATCATAACCCGGTAATTGGATTTTGAGGGAAAAAGTCAACATTCAACATTCAACATTCAACATTAAAAAAAAATGTATTTCGACGAATTAGATTTAAACGACAACGTGCTCGACGCATTATATGACATGCGCTTCGACATATGCACTCCAGTACAGGAAAAGTGCATTCCAGAGATATTAGAAGGTCACGATGTATTGGGCGTAGCCCAGACCGGAACCGGCAAAACAGCAGCCTATCTGCTGCCAGTATTGAGCAAGCTCGATGACGGCGGTTATCCGAAAGACGCCATCAACTGCGTCATCATGTCACCAACCCGCGAGCTCGCCCAGCAGATAGACCAGGCGATGCAAGGCTTCGGCTATTACCTGCAGGGCGTGAGCAGCGTAGCCGTATACGGCGGCAACGACGGCAACCGTTACGATCAGGAGTTGCGCAGCCTCCGCATGGGCGCCGATGTAGTCATCGCCACCCCGGGCCGCCTCATCTCCCATATCTCTCTGGGCAATGTAGACCTCAGCAAGGTAAGCTTCTTCATTCTCGACGAGGCCGACCGCATGCTCGACATGGGTTTCTCAGAAGACATCAAGACCATCGCGTCAAAACTGCCAAAGACCTGCCAGACCATCATGTTCTCGGCAACCATGCCTGAGAAGATAGAAGAACTGGCTAAGACCCTGCTCAAGAATCCGGTAGAAATCAAACTTGCCGTCAGCAAGCCAGCCGAGAAAATCAAGCAGGAAGCATACGTATGCTACGAAACCCAGAAGATGACCATCATCAAGGACATCTTCAAGGCAGGCGACCTGAAGCGTGTCATCGTCTTCAGCGGCAGCAAATTCAAGGTGAAGCAACTCGCAGCTTCCCTCCAGCAGATTGGAGTAAACTGCGGAGCCATGCACAGCGACCTGGAACAGGCTGAGCGCGATGATGTGATGTTCAAGTTCAAGAGCGGACAGTATGATGTTCTCGTAGCTACCGACATTGTGGCGCGCGGAATCGACATCGATGATATTGAGATGGTCATCAATTACGATGTTCCTCACGATACAGAAGATTACGTTCACCGCATCGGCCGTACAGCCCGTGCCAACCGCGATGGTAGAGCCATCACCTTCGTAAGCGAAGAAGACCAGTACTGGTTCCAGCAGATAGAGAAGTTCCTGGAGAAGGTGGTAGACAAGATGCCTCTCCCTGAGGGATGCGGCGAAGGTCCTGAATACATCAAGCTCAACAAGCCGAAGAAGAAAGGCGCAAACGGAAGAAACAACAGACGCGGTAACGGCGGAAACGGCGAGGCCGGAAAGAACAGCGCCAAGAACCGCCGACAGAAAGACCGCGACCAGACTTCTCACAAGCGCAAGCCAAACAAGCCAAACGAGCGTCAGGAAAAAGCACCACGCAACAACGAACAGCAGCCTCAGCAGGGCAATAAGCAGCAGAACGCAAAGCAGCAGCCACAGCAGGGTAACAGGCAGCAGAACGCAAAGCAGCAGCCTCAGCAGGGCAACAGGCAGCAGAACGCAAAGCAGCAGAACAGAAAGCCAGCCCAGCCAGGCGAGCAGCCAAAGAACAGCAACAGCCAGAAGCGCCGCAATAATAGCAATAACAGCAACCAGCAGCGCCCAGGCAACGAGAACAATGTTCGCCCAGGCAGCAACGGCCGTGGCAGAGGCGTAGCCCAGAAAAAGGGCGACAAGCCGGCTGCACGCAAGCACACTCCTATCGTAAATCCACAGAAGCAAGAAAACGCTGTGAAGAAATTCATCAAGCGCATCTTCGGATTCAAGAAATAGGAAATAAATTATCTTTTAAAAAAGGAAAGAGGAATGATGAAAGAGCTACCTCTCCCCCCGCTCATGACCATCAGCCTCACACTGACGATCGGAATCATCATAGCCAAATGGGGCTATGATGATTTCAACATGCGCTTCTGGCTCATCATCTCCATCATTTCATGCGCCCTTGGCAGCATCATCTTTTTCCTTACTGAATTCTTAAGCAAAAAAGCTTACTTCAGCAGGAACCACCAGTTTCTCATCTTCTCCCAATGCGTGATGATTCATTTATGCATCCTGAGCCTTGGGGCTTTTCTTACCTGTAAGCAAATAGCTGATTCCCAAACCTCTACACAACTGAAAAACTGGCAGGAACTGTCTTACCTCACACGGGCAAAAATCAATACCGAACGCTATAAAAGCAATATTGAAAGCAAACTGGTTTCCCTTCACGTAAAACAGCAAGACTATGCAGTCATCGCAGCCATGGCGCTGGGCGACAAGAGCGCACTCGACTCGAACACCCGAAACAGTTACTCCATTTCCGGAGCCAGTCACATCCTGGCAGTAAGCGGACTTCATATAGGCATTATCTTCCAGCTTTTCATCTTTCTGCTAGGCGGCAGAAAGTACTCAGTTTACACCATCATCCTGTCCCTCATCTCCATCTGGACCTACGTTTTTCTCATAGGATTGCCGGCAAGTGCAGTCCGTGCAGCCATCATGCTTTCAGCCTACAGCTTAAGTTTAGCTTTCCATCGTACCGGTCTGCCGCTCAACACCTTAGCCTCGGCTTATATATTTATGCTTTTCATCAGTCCGCTCTATCTTTTCGAGTTGAGTTTCCAGCTTTCGTTCCTGGCAGTAGCCTCCATACTGCTGTTCTTCACGCCCCTTTACACCCTCCTCCCCATCCGCAGCCGTTTCATCCGTTGGGCATGGGGACTCCTTTGCGTTTCACTGGCAGCCCAGATAGGAACCCTTCCGGTCATCGTCTACACCTTCGGCAGAATATCGTGCTATTCACTTCTCACCAATTACGTCGCCATTCCCGCAGCAACCCTCATCCTATATCTTGGAGCAGCATTAATCCTGTTCTCCCCACTCACGTTATGGGCGCCCATAGCACCGGTTGTCGCCCCACTCATCAGCCTTATATCAGGCGCCCTGACCAGCATCACCCAGTTTTTGAATACAGCCATAAAACTGATCAGCATGCTGCCTGGAGCAAGCATCGAAAACGTAAGAATCAGTCTGCCTCAGGTAATCGGTCTCTACGCTGTCATCCTGCTCATTTATGCCCTATGGCGCAGGATAGATAAACAGAAGTCGTCAGAATGCAAGATTCCCTAAAACAGAGATAAAGGCTAAAACCCCGAAAAACGTCTCTTATATAATAAGGTGTGCGTACACAAAAGCGCTACAAATCGTGATTAAGAATGTTAAAAAATGACTTTTTTCTACTTTTTCTGCATTTTTTCTTTCTTTTTGTTGGTGTTTTCGAGAAAAACATGTATCTTTGCAATCAGAAATAAAAAATAAGAATTTAAACTCAATAAAAGATTAAAGATTATGAAAGCATCAGAAGTAATCGCGAATCTCCAAAGAAGATTCCCAAACGAGCCTGAGTACATTCAGGCAGTTAGTCAGGTTCTCGGTACTATCGAGGAAGAGTACAACAAGCACCCAGAGTTTGAGAAGGCAAACCTCATCGAGCGTCTCTGCATTCCAGACCGCATCATCCAGTTCCGCGTATCTTGGGTAGATGATAAGGGCAACGTACAGACTAACATGGGTTACCGCGTACAGCACAACAACGCGATTGGCCCTTACAAGGGAGGTCTTCGCTACCACAAGTCAGTAAACTTGGGTATTTTGAAGTTCTTGGCTTTCGAGCAGACATTCAAGAACTCTCTTACTACTCTCCCAATGGGTGGTGCTAAGGGTGGTTCCGACTTCTCTCCACGTGGCAAGAGCAACAACGAGGTAATGCGTTTCTGCCAGGCTTTCATGACAGAGCTTTACCGTCACATGGGTCCAGACGAGGATGTTCCAGCTGGTGACATCGGTGTAGGTGGCCGTGAGGTAGGTTACCTCTTCGGAATGTACAAGAAGTTGACACACCAGTTCCAGGGCGTCTTGACCGGTAAGGGTCAGGAGTTCGGCGGTTCATTGATCCGTCCTGAGGCTACAGGTTACGGTAACGTATACTTCCTCTGCAACATGCTCGCTACCAAGGGTATTGACATCAAGGGCAAGACCGTTTTGGTTTCAGGTTCAGGTAATGTAGCGCAGTACACTATGGAGAAGTTGCTCCAGTTGGGTGCTAAGCCAGTTACATGTTCAGATTCAGACGGTTACATCTACGACCCAGACGGAATCGACCGCGAGAAGCTCGATTACATCATGGAGCTCAAGAACGTAGAGCGTGGCCGTATCAAGGAGTATGCAGAGAAGTATGGTGTAAAATATGTTGCAGGTGCTAAGCCTTGGTTTGAGAAGGCAGACATCGCTCTCCCATCAGCTACTCAGAACGAAATCAACGAGGAGGCAGCTAAGGCTCTCATCGCCAACGGCGTAATCGCAGTAAGCGAGGGTGCAAACATGCCTTCTACTCCAGAGGCTATCAAGGTATTCCAGGATGCTAAGATTCTCTACTCTCCAGGTAAGGCAGCCAACGCAGGTGGTGTTGCAGTATCAGGTCTTGAGATGAGCCAGAACTCAGAGCGTCTGAAGTGGTCTCGTGAGGAGGTTGATGCTAAGCTCCACGACATCATGAACGATATTCACGCTAACTGCGTGAAGTATGGTACTGAGCCAGACGGTTACATAAATTACGTAAAGGGTGCAAACGTAGCCGGCTTCCTGAAGGTAGCTAAGGCTATGATGGCTCAGGGCATTGTATAAGACATCTTTTATTTTTGGTGATGATTAAAATTCATTCCAGAGTATTTATTAAATATCAAATAGCGGGTCTGTGAAAGATCCGCTATTTTTTGTGTCTACTCCTTCCCCCACTCCTTCTTTACATCAAAGCAGGGACAGGCTTTGTTGGCAAATTCATTATGACCATGAATCGTGGCTAATGGATATTCCTCCTTCAGCTGCTCGATGAGCGAGCGCA
>OJMM01002037.1_pt1 | contig 10987 bp, 8 predicted proteins | sample 1597231 | NCBI WGS metagenome assembly OJMM01 (sample SAMEA2452128, study PRJEB22498) | human gut metagenome | reverse complement strand
CAAGGTATATAACATCGGTAATAGTAACCCGGAGAACTTGCTCGATTTCGTTCAGATCCTTCAAGAAGAACTGATTCGTGCCGAAGTGTTACCTTCAGACTACGACTTTGAGAGCCATAAGCAGCTCGTCCCGATGCAAGCCGGTGATGTACCTGTAACCTATGCGGATACTACTGCCTTGGAAGAAGACTTTGGCTTTAAACCACATACGTCGTTGAGAGAGGGGTTACGGAAGTTTGTGGAGTGGTATAAAAATTTTAGTAGATATTTTTAATAAGCTTAGTAAGGTGCTGTAAAAGTGTATAAAAAAAGGACATATTTTAAATTATTGAGTACATTCAGTTATAATCATTATTATGGTATTATATTTTAGTTCAGCTATTTCTAATGACAGGTTTGATGAAGCAGTGAAGCATAAACTCATTATTGGAGGGTTTCAAGCGCAAAGGTTTAATACGCTTTTGATAAATGGTTTATCTAAATATGATGAAGTGAAAGTTATTTCTAATCCTCCATATACTAAACAAAGAGAAAAATATGTTTCAAAATGTGGTAATATTACTTATTTCGAATCTGGTATGCCAAAGTATAAGTGGTGTAGAAAAATAAATAATATTAGCACTATGTTGAAATTTTCCTTAATTTTTGGGAGGAAGAAAACAAATGTGATTATAGTTGATAGTATTAACTTAGGTGCAATATTTGTGGCAAAGATTGTTGGTTGGATTACGGGAATTCCTGTAACTGGTATAATTACTGATATTCCAGAAATAATGAATAAAGGAAAGATGGATATTTTTTCTAAATTAGATAGTTGGTTAATAAGATCTCTGAATGGTTATGTTCTTCTTACTGAAGCAATGAACGCTTTAGTGAATAAACATGATAGGCCATTTATTGTAATGGAGGGTTTATGTGAATTTAATCAAACATATCAAGAAACTATAACAAAATCTCTAAAGAATAAAGTTTGTCTTTATAGTGGCTCTCTAAATAGATCAACGGGTATAGAAACATTAGTACAATCTTTTATGTTACCTGTTTTATCAAAGATTGAACTTCATATTTATGGAGCAGGTAATTATGCAGAAGAACTAAAAATGATAAGCTTAGAGAACCCTAATATTAAATATTTTGGAGTAGAAAGCAATACTACTGTCATAAATAAACAAAAGAGTGCGAATCTGTTAATTAATCCAAGACCATCAAATATATATTATGGTGCTTATTCATTTCCTTCAAAACTTATGGAATACATGGCTTCTGGAACTCCTGTTCTAACAACGAAACTTCCAGGAATCCCTTTAGAGTATTACGACTATCTTCATGTAATTATAGATGAAACGCCAGAGGGTTTTGCTAGTGCGATTACTGAAGCCTTAAATAAGAATGAGCAGATTGGAAAAGATGCTCAGGCATTTGTTTTTGCTTATAAAAATAATATTAATCAAGCAGAGCGAGTATATTCTTTTTCAAAATCATTATTTAGTATATGAATCAGAAAATATCGACATGTTTTGGGTGTTTTTTTGTTTTATGTTGTATTATATGGGGAAATTTTATATCTCAAGCATGTTTGAATGTTATAGGTGGAGTTGCTGTGCTCGGTATAGAGTTGCTTGTTACATTATTTATTTTGTTTAGTTCATATGGCTCTAATCGCTCAATAGTATATAAAAAGTCGAAACGTAAATTGATTAGATCTTTTACTGTGTTTGTGATAGTTTATATATTGTATTTTTTACTATATGATGATCCTTTATACAAACGAACCGTTGATTTTTTGGGTATTCCTGTTACAAAACAAATATACAATATTTGTGTAACATATATTTTTACATTACCGCTAATCGAATCTTATCGTCTCGGTTATTACGAAAGAAAAAAGTTAAGGATATTTTTATATTACATTATTTTGGTTGTTGCTGTTGCAAATATAATTGTGACGACTATTAATCCCGAATTAGCTAAAACAGAAAATGGTATTGTAGGAAACAATCTATTTGTACTTGGATTTTCTTTTGCTTATTGCTTTGCCTTGCTACTACCTTGCATAATCTATAATATAGAATATACAAGAGTGAAACGAACTAGGAAGTTATATATGCTATTATTGGTTGTTATTGTTTGGTCTGTGTATAAAGCAGCTTTTTTCATTGCAATTTCTTCAATGATTGTCGGAGTTATTTTGTATTATTTATTCAAGCAAAAGAATAATCTCTTTGTGTACATTATATCTATTATTTTATTGGGAAGTCTATGTTATTGGTATTCTTCGAATGCTATGTATAATTTTTTAATGAATCTTGCTGAACTTACAGATATTGATTTTATTAAATGGCGATTAGTTGAAATTGCGAATTCTTTAAATGATGGATTTGATAGTATTAATGAGAGTAATACTACTTTTCGGTTTGTTCTATATACAAAAACATGGAATGCTTTTTTACAACATCCAATATTTGGAAATTTTATTTCTGGTAATTATGGTTGTATCTTTGATCATACTTTAATTCTTGATCTGTTAGCAGCAGGAGGTTTAATGTTATTTATTCCTTTTGTTAAATTTTTGATGTCTGCATATCAGTTTTCTGTCGTTGGTTTTAATAACCGACAAAAAAAAATTGTTTTGATTAGTTATATCATTTATCTCTATATGGCTCTATTTAATCCTATAATTGGTGAGCGTATGTTTGGAACTCTGATTTTTTTAATACCACTTATAATTAAAAAAAATGAATATATTGATAATTCATCATTGTGATTCATGGGGTGGGGCAGGTGTAAGTTTGAAGGACTGCTGTGAAATGTTGTCTATATCACATTCTGTTACAGTTTGTGTTCCTCATATTAATTCTATTGTTGCAAAAGAGTTAAAAAAAAAATCAAATATAAAACTTGTATCTTTGGAAGACGATATGGCAATGATTAGCGCTTATAATGGAGGCCCTTCTTTGCTAACAAGAACATTTTTTTTGAACCTGTTTAAAATCCATAGATGCGGAAGGAAAATTAGTAAGCTGTTGTCTCAAAATAGGTATGATTTACTACTTGCGAATTCTATTACTCTTTCATGGGTTTGTAAAATAGCATCATACAAAAAGATATTAGCGTGTGTTTATGTGAGAGAAACCAAGCCTTCAATGCATTTAGGGTACTTTTTACAGAAATGGTATATTGAGAAATATGCGGATGGCGTTTTATTTATATCGGAGTTTGATAGGGATTTGATGGGGTTTAATGTCAAATATCAAACAGTTGTAAGGGATGCGTTAAAAGTCAAACCAGATTCAATCATTCAAGATAAAGTGGCATGTAGGAATAGTTTCAATTTACCTGTTGATAAAACATTGATACTTTTTATGGGGGGCATGGATAAGCTTAAAGGATATGATTATGTTGTTAATGCTATGAAAATAATAGATAATGATGACATCGTAATGGTAATAGCAGGGAATACAAATAAGCATACACGAATAGAAAGAAATAATATTATTTATGTTGGTCTTGTGACTGAAACATCTATTTTGTATCGTGCATGTGATATATTAGTTTTTCCATCAATTGAAGGACATCAAGCTAGGCCTGTTTTCGAATCTGGATTTTCTAAAATGCCTGTAATTATTTCTGATTTTCCACAAACTTCGTATGATGTAATTAATGCTTATAATGGATTAACTGTTGTACCATGTGACTCTCAAAGATTAGCAGACGCTATGATTCTTTTATCAAAGAATAAAGCTTTACGCTACGAATTGGGATGTAATAATGAAATTATGGCTAAGAGTAGACATGATTTTTATAACTGCCAGAAATCTTTAGAAGAATTTATTCAAACTATTGCTCATAATTAAAATTTGATTTTAATGAAACGTAAGAGAATTAGATATATAGGATATTATGATATACCCAAAAGTACTCAAAATAGAGAGTTTTCACCAGCTGCAACAAATTTTATGACTTATCTCTCAAGTGTTATTGTAGAGGAAGGGTATGATGTTGAAATTGTTTCAATGAGTCCAACTTTGGGTAAACAGCCTATGTTTGGAAATTTTGTCAATTTGTCGCAGCACTTGTCATTGAAAACTTTTTTTAGTATTGGTTCTTGTAATAATATTTGTCGTAGGATTGATATACATCTGTTGAGATTGCAAATGTTCTTGTATTTGTTCTTTACTATGAGAAAGGATGATGTTGTTATTGTTTATCATTCGCTTAATTATGCACGTTTGTTTATAAATCTACGAAAAGTGCTAAATTTTAGGTTTATATTACAGGTGTGTGAAATATATCAAGATGTTACATCTAATATAGCCAAGAAATTAAAGATAGATGAGTATAGTATTTTTAATAAATGTGATGCCTATATTTTTTCGAATGATTTACTGCGTGATAAAATAGATCCAGAACATCGTTTAGAAAGCGTAATTATATATGGAATATATAAACAGAACATACCTGCAAAGTCATCTTTTAATGACCATAAAATACATGTTGTTTACGCTGGGACATTAGATATTAATAAAGGTGGAGCAGCAGCTGCAGCAGCTGCAGCTGCAGAGTTGGACAGTAGATTCCATATTCATATTTTAGGATTTGGCGGGAAAAAACAAATTGAAACAATTCAAGATATAATTAATAATCATCATGGTGATTGTGAATTATCATATGAAGGACTCTTACAGGGTGAAGAGTTTATTTCTTTTATGCGTAAATGTGATATTGGGTTATCAACGCAGATACCAAATGCTACTTTTAATGATACATCATTCCCGTCTAAAGTATTGAATTATTTATCTTTAGGTTTAAAGGTCGTATCTGTTAGGATGAAGGCTTTAGAGGTGTCTAAGATTTCTGACGAATTGTTTTATATTAATAGTAATGAAGCTAAAGATATTGCTAAAGGAGTAGAAATAGCAGCAGATTCTATATCCAAAAGTGCGACAATATTAAGTGATCTAGATAAGTCTTTGCATACAAATATTAGAACATTCTTATCTGGTATAGAATGAATTAAAATTAAATTTTGTATTACTTTAAATACTAAAATAATGAATATAATAGTTATAGCTACCAATTTAAATAGAAAAGAATTGTGGGGACGATGGTTGTATTTAAAAGATAGATTTGAGAATTTTAATATAACAATCCTTGCTCCTGCTCGATTTGAAGTAGGGAATAAAAAAGGATATACATATGGTAAGAAATTATTATATACTGGTAATTCATATCAAGAAGATAGATTCCAAGTGATTCCAATTAATGTCAAACAAAATATATTAGGTGATTGGTATTCTGATGAAATTGCGATATATATTAATAAAATTAAACCCGATTTTGTCTATTATATAGGTATTCATTCTTCTTATTCACTTTATCAAGCAATAGAAGCAGGCCATAGGGAAGGAGCAAAGGTTTGTGTCTTTACAATGCGTGGCGATTTGCAACGAACACGTCCTAAGAGTATTAAACAAGTATTATTGCAGCAGTTCCCAAAATATTTAAACAAACGAAATGTTGCAAATAGTGATGCGATTTTTGTTCATTATCCAGATGCTATTAAAGCTTTTAAAGATGAAGGATATAAGGGTCCTTTGTATATAAATACTCAGATAGGTGTTGACACTTCATTTTTTAAGTTTAATTTATTGGGAAGAGAAAAAATAAGAAAAGAGTTAGGGCTTGAAGATTGCTATGTTTTTGGTGGAGCTTCACGGTTTAATGAAGAGAAAGGAATACTTGATGTGATTAAAGCGTTGCCTCAAAATCCAAAAATAAAGTATATGATTTTAGGTGGAGGTACTAAAGAGGATATTGATAGGATAAAATCAACAGCAGAAAAATATAAAGTAAGTGATCAAATTGTGATGCCAGGAATGATCCCGTGGGATAGTTTATGTGATTACTTAAGTGCAATGGATTGTGCAGTACATGTTCCTCGTAGGACTAATACTTGGGTGGAAACCTTTTCTCTGGCATTAGTTCAAGAGATGTCTGTAGGCTTACCAGTGATTGGAAGTAAATCAGGATCTGTACCCTATCAGATTGGTGATGATACTTATTTAGTTTCCTCTGGAAATATAGGTGAAATTAAAGAGAAAATGCATGATGTAATGGGTGATAGAATTAAAGCAGGATGTATAGGGGAAAAGAATCGGCAACGCTGTATAGACTGTTTTGATATAAAAAGACTTGCATTTTGTTTAGGAACTGTCCTGACAGAATTAAATGAAGGTGTTTACAATAAAGATCATGTTGATACTGCTCAGAAATGGGAATAAAGAAAATGAACATTGAGGGGGGAAATTTGAAATCTATTTTTAGAAATGAATCTAAAGATATTTTTGTAGCTGTAGCTGCATTATTTAGTGTCAATTTTGTCGCAAGTGTTGTTGGTGCTGCAATTTCTGTTATTCAAGCACTATTTGTCACGGCAGAAGAGTTGGGCTTTTTCAAACAATTTGCTATAATTAGTAATTATGCATTTTTTCTCCATCTTGGAACTTTTCATGCTATAGAACGTCTTTATCCTTTTTATATGGGTAAAGGAGATATTTTGACTGCCCAAAAATATGTACAAGCAGGTAATTTTTGGATACAGTTTGTTTGTATTGCTTTGACAATTGTATATTTGGCTCTTGGTATTTATAGCATAGTACTTTATGATTTTAAAAGTGCATGTTGTTGGTTTGTTCAAATAGTTATTAGTTGGACTACTATGTACGGAGGTTATTTATCAGCCACATTTCGTTCAGGTAAGGAGTTTAAATTAATGGCAAAAGCTGGAATATGGAATCCTTTGTTACAAATATGTATAATACCCATTTATTGGATACAACCATTTTTCGCAATGGTTGCGAGGAATTGTACATCTATTGTTACAACGATAAGACTACATATCAATAGACCTATTCGTGAGAAACCTGTATATAATATGAAAGATATTATATATCTAATTAAAGAAGGACTTCCTCTTTTTTCTGCTTCTTATGTTTCATCAACAGGTCTTGATGCTGTTCGAGGTACATTGGTATTATTCTTTCTTTCGAAAAGTGATTGGGGATATTGGTCATTTGCATACACAATTATTCTTTTAGTTTTGCAACTTCCCACATCAATCAATGCTGTATATCAACCACGAATTATTTCTGAATACGCAAAAAGTGGTAGTATAGATAAAGCGTTGAAAACAGCACAAAAGCCTATACTTTTTGGTGGTATTGTAATGTTAATTTTTGTACCAATATCTATTGTTTTTACGAAAATATTGATTCCTATTTTATTACCTAATTATATTGGAGCAATTAATTTATTAGTAGTGTTACTTTGTGCTGTCATTTTTAAATTGTCTGATGTGTTTGTAAGTATACTTAATGCAGCTCATAAAATTATTCCTCTAAATATAATTTCTATTGTTTGTACAATAGTTCAAATAGGAATGTCTATTTTATTTGTATTTGGAGGCTTCGGAATAGTTGCTTTTGGGCTTGGATTTTTGGTAGGCTATATTTGTAGAACATTGTTTTTATATACCTATATTTTAAGATTGAAAAGAGAGTGTGTTGTGTTAAACTACAATAATTAATAATATGAAAGAGAATAGATATGTAATACCAGATAATATACAGGTGTTGTTTGAAACACCATCTAATGATAGGTTTTGGTTTGGATATTATAATTATTGTCCGATTGATGATACGGGAAATAAACTGCTTGCTCATCGATGGAGTTCTAATGAAGAAGAGGAACGTGAGTTTAATCAAAATGACATCATAGATGTTGGTTGGTTTGATTTACAAACAAAGCAATGGCATTATGTTGCTACGACTCGAGCTTGTAATTGGCAACAGGGAGCGATGAGCCAGTGGATATTTATTGATGGGGAGCAACGAATTATTTTCAATGATGCGGATAATGGAGTGTATATTTCACGTATTTATAATGCGGATGGAACTTTGTATAAAAATTTGCCTATTGCGATATATGGGATAAACGAAAAGGAACAGTTTTCTATCACAATAAATTTTGAGAGGGCATATTGGTGTCGTGCATATCACTATCAATTTATCAGAGATGAACAATACAATAGGGAGCTTACTGATAAAGATGGAATTTACAAATTAGATATAAAAACAGGTCAATTTAAGAAATTGATAGATATTAATAGTATACTTCAGTATGATTTTAACCCTGATTTTTTAGAAGGTAAGCATTGGGTTGAGCATATTATGCTTAATCCTCAAGGAAATTTATTTGCTTTTTATCATAGGTTTGATAATGGTACAGGTTATAAGACTCGTTGTCTTGTTGCAGATGTAGAAGGGCATATTATTTGCTCATTAAAAGATTGGACTTTGCATTCATGGTCTCATTTGGGATGGATAGATAATGAAAATTTTGTAATATATGGTATTACACGTAAACCCTTGGGTAACCTTTATTCTGCTGTCACTTTGAATTCTGGTAAGTTAGGGAAATTTCTTAGAAAAATATATCGAAACCTATTTTCAAAGCATGTTTCTCCGCAAATGCATAATAAACTTGCAACTGGTAATGGCTATGAAATATATAATATTAGTGGAGAACGGCTAGGGATAATTGATGTTGATCTTCTTATAAACGATGGTCATCCTAGTTTTACAAAAGATAAGCACTATATGTTGACTGATACGTATGCTTTTGATGGGAAGTATAGATATCTATTGCTGTTTGATATGGAAAAAAAGAACTTAAAAGTACTAGGGAAATTCTATTCGCCAATAAATGCAACATCTTATAGATGTGATTTGCATCCAAGATTTGGTAACAGTGAAAATATTATTGTCATAGATTCTGCCCATTCGGGTAGGCATGGAATGATTGTATTGAAAATATGTGATGAATAATGAGTATTAGGTCGTTTTTTAGTTTGAAAAAATGTTATGGTAAATAAATATATAATCATAGCTTCGCAAGACTACAGTTCTGCTAATCATAAGGAATTGTGGAAAGAATTGGCAAGAACATCTGAAAATGATGTGATTATTGTTGATATACCTGCTGATTATGTCGTGTCTGTCCTAAAAAAAAAGTTTTATCGTATACAAGAATCGAAACAAGGTGTAAGAGAAATTGCGCAACATCTTTATCTTGTGAGACCGCTATTATGGATACGTCCTGAATTATTACCAGATGGCTTATTGTGGCTTGTTGCTCAACAATTCTGGTCTCTTATTCGTAAGAAATTTCCAGATATTTTCACATGTCGATGTAATATCATAATTTATGATGCTAGATGGGCAAGGATACTTTTAAACACTCATCCCAATATGAAATTAGCTTATTACCTTTATGATGAAGTAAGACATAATGGAAGAGATTATTCAATAAATAAAGAACGTACAAGACAGGATGAGTTTGCTTGTAGGCATTGTGATGTTATATTTACAATGACGAAATGTTTAGCTGAATCGAGAAATAATTATAATAATAATATTCTACTGTTAGGTAATGGAGCACAAAAGAATTTTATGAATTCTTTTGTATATCCAGTAATACCTAAGTCAGTCGCTTTTGTTGGTAATTTTAGAGATTGGATAGATGTTGAACTTCTTGAAAATTTGATAAAAAGAAGAACAGATACAATGTTCTGTTTTGTTGGCTCTGTTGAAGGTAATATGCAAGCTATATTTGACTATCTACTTCATAAATACCCAAATATGGCATATTTTGGAAGAGTGTCTAAAGAACAAATTTTTGATGTATATAGGATGTTTGGGTGTGTAATAATACCCTATTTAAATAATCCATTTATAAAAGCAACTCGCCCAATTAAAATAGTAGAGTCTGTTTTTGCAGGTACTCCTGTCGTTACAATTCCTATGAATGGTTATAATGAAAGTGAATTTATTCGTTTTGCTTCAAATGTAGATGATTTTGATAGAGAAATAGATTTTGTTTTAAATCATCCTATTGATATATATTCATGTGATTATATACAATTTTGCTTGGAGAATTCATGGACAAAAAAAACTGAAATAATTATAGATAGCTTTGAAAGAATATAATTTTTAAATTGGCTTTATTATTATGCTTTTGATATAAAGTACTAGTACTGATATTATAATTGAATATTAATAATTGTTTCTTTAATATTATGACAATATCTTTTTTTACAAATTATGTCAATCATCATCAAATTCCTTTGGCGGATGAATTGTATCGTATATTAGGGGATGATTATTATTATATAGCCACTTGTGATACTCAAGAGTTGGTGAAGGCTATGAGTGGATATTCAGAGATTGAAAGACCTTATATTATTCGTTCCTATGCAAATGAGATTGCAAAGAAAAAAGCATTTGATCTTGCAAAGCAATCGGATGTAATGATTTATGGCACTCCAGAGTGTTTGCCTTATGTGAAAGCAAGATACGAAAGTGCACGTGATAAGTTAACTTTTGAAGTGGGAGAAAGATGGCTAAAAAAAGGATTTTTAAATTTTCTTTCCCCAAGATTATTACGCTATAAATGGTTGTATCATACTATTTGTCCCAAAGAACGTACGTTTCGCCTTTGTGCAAGTGCTTATGCTTCTCATGATGAGCATTTGATGTTATCCTATAAAGACAAGTGTTTCAAATGGGGGTATTTTACATCTGTTCCGAATGTAAATATGGAGAATATTACATCTTTAAAACAAACAACTTCCACTTTAAAAATCTTGTGGGTAGCAAGATTTTTAAAGTGGAAGCATCCAGAGCAGATGCTTCAACTTGCTTTGCGATTGCAAAGTGCTCATATCGATTTTAAAATCGATATGATTGGAGAAGGACCTCTTTGGAAATCGATTAATAATGACATTACAAAACTAAAATTGCAGCGTAGTGTTCATTTGTTGGGTGTTATGCCGAATAAAGAGGTTATACAAAAAATGTATGAATATCATATCTTTTGTTTTACAAGTGACAGACATGAGGGGTGGGGAGCTGTTCTAAACGAGGCTATG
>OJMM01002027.1_pt1 | contig 11013 bp, 9 predicted proteins | sample 1597231 | NCBI WGS metagenome assembly OJMM01 (sample SAMEA2452128, study PRJEB22498) | human gut metagenome | reverse complement strand
AGCCACATCAGATGGCGTATCGCTATGGAGTCGCTCGTCATGCGCACAATCTTCGTGGTGTCCAGCAACACGTCTATGTTCTGCCGTTTCAGTATAGGGCTGATAGTCTCCCTCTCGCGCACACGGTGATAGGAGGAACCGGCAAAGTAAGCACCCTCGGTAGAGGTCACGATGGCGAACCCCTGCCCACGACACTGCTCATTCAACGCATGCCATATCTTGCGGTCCAGAAACACTTGTCCGTTCATCAGGCAGATGCGCGACTTTCCCATGATACTCTCTATCATGCGTATGGTACGCAAGTAATCGGGCGTGTCGGCATAGCCCGTGATGTTGGGGTATTGCAGGAGCAGAGATATGTTGGGATAGTTCACACCGCTGAACACAACGGGTATTTCATGCGCCAACGGGTGTCTGCATGCCATCAGCGCATAGGCAGCCTGGTCGTCGAGCACGGCTATCAACTCGGCTCCACAGGCAGAGAGGTCGTCCACGAAACCGGCCATACGGAGGTTTTCTGCCTCCTCCATGTAGCGGTCGCAGTCCAGATAGTATTCGCGTACATCGCAGTCCAAGCCGAGAAGGCTGAACTCTTTTTGCAACAGTTCCAGAGCCTTCGCAGCAGGCGGATAGCCCGGCTCGAAAGAGTGTATCAGCGCAATACGCCGTGTCTCCGCATGGGCAGGGTGTGCACACACGAGGCAGAGAGAAAGAATCAATATGTATCCGGCAACTGCCTTTATGTGCTTCATATCCGGAAGGTCCTTTTCGACTCGTATCAGCAAAGATACGAATGTTTTTTAAGAATAATGGACTATTTCTTCTGTTTCTGTAACAAAGAATACGTTTTCTTAAATCATTGACACATCCCAACTTATCTTTCAGAGGATTTACCGAATATCCCTAAAGAACCGATTCTTCGTCCAGTATTCCAAAGTGGAGGTCTATTTGTCCTTGACCTTCGGCAACACCGCATTCAGTACCATATATCCCAACATACCGGCAACAATCGTTCCCAGCAATACACCAAACTTCGCCTGGTTCAGCAGATCCGGATATTCTCCTGCAAAAGAAAGGTTGGCAATAAATAAAGATACCGTAAAGCCAATACCCCCCAACAAGGATACTCCGGCAACACTTCTCCAATTCATTCCCGGAGGCATTGAGGACAAACCACTCTTGACCGCCAGCCAGGTAAACAGAAAAATACCGATAAACTTGCCAAGAAGCAATCCTGCAGCCACCGCTATACTAACAGCTCCAACAACGCCACCGCCTCCACTGAACACCACACCGGCATTGGCAAAGGCAAAGAGCGGCAATATCACAAAGTTTACCGCACCATGCAAATTGTCTTCCAAGGATTGCAAAGGACTAATTACATGATCAGAAGCGCGCTCCACTTGTTTTAGAGTGGCAATCTGCTCATTGGTCAATATAATATTATCTGATTTGGTAACCGGAAAATCACCGATAATGTCGCGGATGCGTTTAATGTATTTCCCGGCATCCAAACGGGGACGGGCCGGTATTACAAAGGCCAGTATCACTCCGGAAATAGTGCTGTGAATGCCCGACTGAAGGAACAAATACCAAATAATTACCCCGATAAGCAGGAAGAATATCTTCTGTGTCATACCGAATTTCCCCATATAGTAAAGGAAGAAATAAAGGACAGCAGCTACAATAAGATATCCGTATGCCACTTCGGAACTATAGAAAATGGCAATAACCAGAATGCCGCCAATATCATCGACCACTGCAAATGCCGTCAGGAAAATTTTCAGACTCAAAGGCACCCGTTTACCCAGCAGACTGAGTACACCCAATGAAAAAGCAATATCCGTAGCCATCGGTATAGCCATACCGCGCGTTTCCGGAGTACCCTGAACGACCAAAAGTGAATAGACAATGACCGGCACCAACATACCGCCACATGCCGCTACAAAGGGTAAAGAAGCCTTACGAAAGGAAGAAAGTTCACCCACCAGCAGTTCCCGCTTTATCTCCAACCCCACGGCCAGAAAGAAAACAGTCATCAGGCAGTCGTTTATAAACTCAATCATTTTCAATGGATGACCGCCATGGGAGAACAAGTTGAAGTCTCCGATGCGCAGATGCAGTTCCTGCAAAAGAAAGCCCTGATACAACGGAGCCATTGGTGAATTAGCAATAACGGCCGCCAAAATAGCCATCAAAAACAGCAAGATGCTCGCCGCTATATTCAGCGACGAGAAGTTTTTCACAGTACGTAAAATAATCATAAAGAAGTATATTTGATTTAAGATTTCATTCTTTCGACATCAATCCAGCTTCAGGACTGCCAGGAAGGCTTTCTGAGGTACTTCCACATTACCAATCTGTTTCATACGCTTCTTACCTCTCTTCTGTTTCTCAAGTAATTTTCGTTTACGGCTCACGTCACCACCATAACATTTGGCCGTTACGTCCTTACGCACAGCTTTAATCGTTTCCCGGGAAATAATCTTGGCACCGATAGCAGCCTGAATGGCGATATCGAACTGCTGTCTCGGAATCAGGTCTTTCAACTTCTCGCACATCCGGCGTCCCAACTCGTAGGCATTGTCAAAGTGTGTCAAGGTAGAAAGAGCATCCACCGGCTCACCGTTCAGCAAAATATCCAGCTTCACCAGTTTGGAAGGGCGGAAACCGTGGGGATGATAGTCAAAAGAGGCATATCCCTTGGAGATGCTCTTCAATTTATCATAGAAATCGATGACTATTTCGCCAAGAGGCATGTCATAGTATATTTCTACACGGTTACCTGAAATATATTCCTGCTTCACCAGCTCGCCACGCTTGCCCAGACAAAGAGTCATGATAGGGCCGATGTAATCAGTAGTGGTAATCACCGAGGCGCGGATATAAGGCTCCTCAATACGGTCTATCATGGTAGGGTCGGGCATGCTGCCGGGGTTATGCACTTCAGTCATATTTCCCTGCTTGTCATAGATATTGTAGGAAACGTTGGGCACGGTGGTGATAACATTCATGTCAAATTCGCGGTCAAGGCGTTCCTGCACAATCTCCATGTGGAGCAACCCAAGGAAACCGCAACGGAAACCAAAGCCCAAAGCTAATGAAGACTCAGGCTGGAAAGTCAGCGAAGCATCATTCAACTGCAACTTCTCCAAAGAAGAACGCAAGTCCTCGAAATCTTCTGCCTCGATGGGGTACACACCGGCAAAAACCATCGGCTTCACCTCCTCAAAACCGGCGATGGCCTCTTCGCAAGGACGGGCAATATGCGTAATCGTATCACCTACTTTCACTTCCTTAGAGGTTTTGATACCCGAGATGATATAGCCCACATCCCCCGTACGCAACTCCGGACGTGGCATCATTTCCATTTTGAGCACTCCGATTTCATCCGCATCATATTCCTTGCCTGTATTGAAGAATTTCACTTTATCCCCTTTACGAATCACACCGTTCACTATCTTGAAATATGCAATGATACCACGGAAAGAATTGAAGACAGAATCGAAAATCAACGCCTGCAACGGAGCTTCCTCGTCACCCTCCGGATGAGGGATACGCTCAATGACCGCAGCCAGAATCTCTTCCACTCCCATGCCTGTTTTGCCGGAAGCACGGATAATCTCATCACGCTTGCAGCCCAACAGTTCAACGATTTCGTCCTCCACTTCCTCGGGCATGGCGCTTGCCATGTCACATTTGTTGATGACGGGGATAATCTCCAAATCATGCTCAATCGCCATATAGAGGTTTGAAATGGTCTGCGCCTGCACTCCTTGCGAAGCATCTACAATAAGCAAGGCTCCTTCACAAGCGGCGATGGAACGTGACACCTCGTACGAGAAGTCCACGTGTCCCGGAGTGTCTATCAAGTTCAGAATATACTTTTCACCTTTATAGGTATACTCCATTTGTATGGCATGGCTCTTGATGGTGATACCTCTTTCCTTCTCAAGGTCCATGTCATCCAGCATCTGTCCGTTAGTTACTTGTATAGTATTGGTAAATTCCAGCAGACGGTCTGCCAAGGTTGATTTACCGTGGTCGATATGGGCAATAATGCAAAAATTTCGTATATTCTTCATTGTCAATAACTATCTATTAATTGGGTGCGCAAAGATAGTGAAAACAGAGCAAATAAAAAAAATGCGTTGATAACATATTCATGTACCAACGCATCTTTTTATAACATTCCAATCAATTCCTCGCTTAGTTCAGCTTTACAAACAATTCGCCTTCCACTTCAGAAGTAGAGACCTTGTCTTCTCTTAACAACCAGCCCAATCCCAGGAAGAAGTCCTTGTCGATCAGTTTAGTTGCTTTCTTGATTTGCTTGTGAGTCAAGCCATCTGTGCCATTCAGTGCAGTCCAAATCTGTCCTGCAACATTACCAGCTTTTTCTTTTAACATTTCTATTTGCTTTTAGTTAAACGTTATCCTCATCTCCAAAGATAGAGATGTCGGTGTTTTTATATCGCTGCAAAGATAGGTATATTTATGTTATACAACACGTTATTAGGCACTTTTTTTCTTACTAAGGAGTAAAAAAGTTCTTTTTTCTTACTTTGAGGACGTTTTTTCCAGGTATTCGGTCCAAATTTGGGCAGCTACCTCTACCATCCTGGCACACGGGCGTTTAGCATAATACTGCTCGGTACGGGCTTCCGGAACGGACGAACCTTCCGGTTTTCTCAACCCCAACAATTCAGCACATATCAAAGAGCCATTTCGTTTCTTGAATTCAGCAGCCAGCTCCTGCACCAACGCATAGTTTGCCGCCTTACCTTCACGGTCCTTGCCTTCCACAGCTCCTTTTTCCAATCCGGCCAATAGGAACATGCCGCATGCAGCACCGCATGTCTGCCTCATACGACCTATGCCACCACCAAAAGAGGCGGACATCCGGAAAGCCTGCTCTTCTGTAAAGCCATACATATCTGCAAAAGCTCCCACTACCGATTGCGAACAGTTATAGCCACTCTTGAAAAGCTCCACAGCTTTTTCGATTCTGTCTTTTGTTTCCATAATCATTCTGTAATTTCCAACAACATCGGGCAATGGTCCGAGTGGACAACGTCACCCAATATTCTCGCCTCCTTCAACATCGGACGCACCGGCTCACTCACCATGCAATAATCAATGCGCCACCCTTTGTTCTTGGCACGTGAATTAAAGCGATAGCTCCACCACGTATATTCCTGCTTGTCGGGATGAAGCCAACGGAAGGAATCTATGAATCCCGCATTGAGAAAGCGCGTCATCCACTCCCGCTCTTCAGGCAGGAAGCCACTGTTAGTGGCATTCCTGATAGGGTCGTGAATGTCTATTGCCTCATGGCAGATATTATAATCGCCGCAAAGAATGAGTTTAGGACGCGTACGTTCCAGCTCCAATACATATTCCTGGAATTTCTCCAACCAGACCATCTTAAAGGCCTGGCGTTCATCACCGCTGGTACCGGAAGGATGATAAACACTCACAACAGACACATCACCGAAGTCGGCACGGATAAAGCGCCCTTCGTTATCATATTCTTCAATGCCCATGCCGTACTCCACATGGTCCGGTTCTTGCTTGCTCAGAATAGCGACTCCGCTATACCCCTTCTTCTGTGCAGAATATAGGTAATGCTTATACCCCAAAGCATCCAGCGCCTCTGCCGGATACTGTTCCGGTTGCAGCTTTGTTTCCTGCAAACAAAGCACATCCGGCTGCTCTTGTGCCAGCCACTCGGGAAAACCTTTTGTCACGGCAGCCCTCAGCCCATTTACGTTATATGTAATAATCTTCATACTACTTATTTGATTTCTTAAAAATGAATTATTCAAGATGTCAACTCGGATACCAGCAGCATGATATTCAGCACAGTGACCACCGCAGCAATGGCATAAAGTACAAATGTACTCCATTTGCTGTTTACATACTGCCCCATCACTTTGCGCGAAGAAGTCAGTCCTACTTGCAGGAAAACCGTAAACGGCAGCTGGATGCTCAGTATCATCTGTGAAATCAGCAGTCCTTTGAACGGGTCTCCGATAAAGAAAATCAGCAGCAGTGCAATGCCCAGCGACAGAATCACACCCACCTGCGAGTGACTGTCTTTGATATGATAGGATTCTCCGAAAATACCGGCAAAGATAGAACCTGCCGCCATACCGCTGGTTATCGTGGAAGATATACCCGCCATCAGTAATGCCAATGCAAAAACCACGGCAGCACTGCTCCCCAGCAACGGCTCCAGCAAGGATTTGGCCTGCTGCAACTCTTCCACCTGAATGCCGCTTTTAAAGAAAGTTGCCGCAGCCAGCAGTATCATGGCACTGTTGATGGCCCATCCCACAATCATAGAGAACAGCGTGTCGAACAATTCATATTTCAACACCTTACGGATGGATGCATCATCTTTCTTATTATATTCATGGCTCTGTATCACTTCCGAGTGCAGAAACAGATTATGCGGCATCACCACCGCACCGAGCACACTCATGATAATCAGCATGCTCCCATGCGGGAACGAAGGTGTCACCCACCCTTGTGCGGCCAGCGGCCAATCTATCTTCACCAGAAACAGCTCATAGATAAAGGAGAGCCCGATGACCGAAACAAAAGCAATGATGGAACGTTCTATCTTCTTGTAGGAATTAGTGAAAAGCATGACGACTACAAATACGGTAGTCAAGATAGAGCCCCATATGATGGGAATGTCAAACAGCATCTGCAAAGCGATGGCACCTCCCAATATCTCTGCCAGCGAAGTCGAGATGGAAGCCAATACCGCTGTACCCAATATGGGACGCGACACCCAGGAAGGAGTATATTTGGTAGCGGCTTCGGACAAGCACAAGCCGGTTACAATGCCAAGATGCGCCACATTATGCTGCAATACAATCAGCATGATAGTGGATAAAGTCACGACCCACAGCAACGAATAGCCAAATTCAGACCCAGCCGCAAAATTAGACGCCCAGTTTCCCGGGTCAATAAAGCCCACAGTCACCAGCAGTCCGGGACCTATATATTTAAAAACGTCCAGACCGCCCAGATAGCGTTTGTGGTCTCTCCGTTTCAAGTCTTTAAAAATATTCTTCATTGTGTCTGTTCAATTAAGAGCGTAAAAATACTCAAATAATAACAAATACCTCCATGTTAGGTTCAAAAAAAGCCCCTGGCATCTTTCAATGTCAGGGGCTCTCATCCATTCTTTCAGGCAGGAGGCTCAATACCCCATCTCGTGCAATGCCTTGCACAATTGGTCGGGGCAGGAAGTGGAACGTCTTCCGCAGCGAATTCCTTCCAAACGGGCAATCACCGCATCTACCGGCATGCCTTTCACCAAACGTGAAAGTCCTTGCAGGTTTCCATTACATCCACCCCAAAATGCCACCTCTTTCACAATACCATCTTCCACATCCAGTTCGATGTTACTGCTACACGTACCTTGCGTCTTGTATGTATATGTCATTATTCTCCGCCTTCTTCCGGTTTCATGTTAGTATAAACCGTCTGTACATCATCAAACTCTTCGAGACGCTCTATCATTTTGTCGATGGTTTCGCGTTGCTCGGGAGTCACATCCTTCATATCGTTCGGGATATAGGTAAACTCACCGCCGACATCTTCAAAACCGCACTCTTCCAAATGTTTCTGGATAGCTGCATAGCTTTTCGGATCACCATAAATAGTGATAGTACCTTCTTCTTCATCCTCTTCGTAGTCTTCCTCTACGTCATAGTCTATCAAGTCAAGAATGAGTTCCTCCATATCGATACCGTCTTTCTTCTTGAAAGTGAACACACACTTGTGGTCAAACAAGAAAGCCAGTGAACCCATTGTTCCCAAGTTACCGCCGAACTTGTTGAACACGGAACGCACATCGGCTACTGTACGGGTAGTGTTATCGGTCAGTGTATCCACAAAAACAGCTACACCGTGAGGACCGTATCCTTCATAAGTCATACCCTTATAGTCGCTCTGGTCCTTACCCATCGCATTCTTGATAGCACGTTCAATATTATCCTTCGGCATGTTTTCACGCTTACAAGTAGCGATAACCGAACGCAGTGTCGGGTTGTTTTCCGGCTCCGGACCACCGGCCTTCACCGCAATAGCAATTTGTTTACCCAGTCTTGTAAAGGTCTTTGCCATGTGACCCCATCTTTTCAATTTGGCAGCTTTTCTATATTCAAACGCTCTTCCCATTGGAACTGTATTTTAAATTATGAATTATAAATTCTAAATAATGAATCAACGCAGCTTGGCATTCAACTTGTCCTCCAGGTTCTTCACCAGTTTGGACATAATCTTGTCAATCTGCTTATCGTTCAACGTGGCATTCTCATCCTGCAGCAAGAAGCTCACCGCGTAACTCTTCTTACCGGCTTCCAGATTCTTACCCTCATAAACGTCGAAGAGAGAAACCTCCTTCAGCAGCTTTTTCTCCGTCTCGTAGGCAATCTTCTCAATTTCCGCAAACTGCACTTTCTTGTCAAGCAGTAACGCCAAGTCGCGTTTCACGGCAGGGAACTTGGAGATTTCCGTATAGCTCACCTTCACATTGCGGATGGCCTTCAGCAATTCTTTCCAGTTGAAATCGGCATAGTAAACCTCGTTGTCAATATCGAATGCCTTCAGCAGCTTCTTTGTTACAATACCGAAAGTAGCCAACCGCTTTCCACCCCTTGTCTGTACGGATAAACCGGCAGCATAGATGTCATCAGTCAGATTGCCGACAACCAAATCATGCATGTGCAGCCCCAATCTGGCAAAGACATTCTCAACGTATGCCTTCAGCTCATATACCGAGCTGTTCTCATCCGGATGAGCCCATGAGTTTACAACCCTCTTGCCAGTCACCCACAAACCAAGATGATAGTCTTCGGAATAAGCGGCAAGCACCTTTTCCGGATTCTTCTTTTCTTCGTTGAAGTGATAACAATTACCGAATTCAAAGAATTTCAGGTCTGCATTCTTACGGTTGGCGTTGTGCGAGATGCTTTCCAATCCACCGAAAAGCAGTGTCTGACGCATGGCATTCAAGTCTGCACTCAACGGATTCAGCAACATTACCAGATTCTTCGACGGATAAGACTCCAAGTTGTCATAGTAAGCGGCACGCGTCAACGAGTTGTTCAGAATCTCATTGAAACCACAGCCCACCAGCTGCTCGGCAACCAGGTTTTGCAGTTTGTTGGATTTATCATATTCACCCTTGGTAGTCAGACAAGACTTCAAGGTAGTCGGAATCTCCACATTATTATATCCGTAGATACGCAGGATATCCTCTATTACATCGCAATCGCGCTGCACGTCCACACGGTAAGGAGGAACATCCAGTGTAAGCCCTTCGGCTGTCTCGTCTACAATCTTCATTTCCAGACTTGTCACGATGCTCTTGATGGTATCCACCGGAATAACTTTACCAATCAGTGAGTTCACTTTCTCATAGGCAAGTTCCACACGGAAATCCTTGGCAGGAGCGGCGCACACATCTTTTATTTCAGAAGAAATGGTACCTCCGGCAAGTTCCTTTACCATCAAAGCAGCCAGCTTCAGGCAGTAAATAGTGGCATTCGGGTCAATACCTCTTTCAAAACGGAAAGAAGCGTCTGTGTTCAACGCATGGCGACGGGCTGTCTTGCGCACCCATGTGGGATGGAAGTAAGCACTTTCAAGGAACACATCCTTGGTGGTTTCCGTAGAACCGGAATCCAGACCGCCGAATACACCGGCAATACACATCGCCTCTTCCTTGTTGCAAATCATCAAGTCGCGTTCGTTCAATTTACGCTCCACGCCATCAAGAGTTACAAACGGAGTACCTTCCGGCATGGTCTTTACAATCACCTCACTGCCTTTAATCTTATCTGCATCGAAGCAGTGCAACGGCTGGCCGAAAGCATGGACGATATAGTTGGTAATATCCACCACATTATTGATAGGACGCAGGCCGATAATACGCAACTTGTTCTGCAACCATTCGGGGCTTTCTTTCACTGTAACCCCTTTCACCGTAACGCCTGCATATCGGGGACATGCCTCGCTGTTCTCTACAGTTACTTTAATATCCAAGTCGTGATTTTCTACCGCAAAAGCGTCTACCGAAGGTTTCTTTAAAGTAGCCGGCTTACCGTTCTGTATCAAGTAGGCATACAAGTCGCGTGCCACCCCATAATGTGAGCAAGCATCGGCACGGTTGGGAGTGATGTCCACTTCCAGCACGTAATCGCTCTTGATGTTATAGTAGTCCTTGGCAAGCGTACCCGGAACAGCTGTCTCCGGCAGTACGATGATGCCCGCGTGGTCCGTACCGATACCTATTTCATCTTCAGCACAAATCATGCCGACAGATTCCACTCCACGAAGTTTTGATTTCTTGATGGTAAAGCATTCGTCACCGTCATACAGTTTTGTACCCAACGTGGCTACTACCACTTTCTGTCCGGCAGCTACATTCGGAGCGCCGCATACAATCTGCACGGGTTCACCTTGTCCCAGGTTCACCGTAGTGACGTGCATATGGTCTGAGTTAGGATGAGCTTCGCATGTCAGCACTTCGCCGATGACCAGTCCTTCCAGTCCGCCTTTAATGGTTTGCACCTCTTCCACACTTCCCGTTTCCAGTCCGATGGAGGTCAGTGCCGCAGCAACTTCATCCGGTGTCAAATCGAAATCGACATACTCTTTCAACCAATTATAAGAGATATTCATATCATTATATTTTTATTGTTTCCAAAAGTGACCTGCAAAGGTAATAAGATTTTTTGGTTGGCAGGGAATTATAAATGAAGAAAATAACAAAAAGGCGATGAAGTGCTTTTCCTTCACCGCCTTTCTCCTAATATTACTACATGAATCTACAATTTATACATTCATTGCATTGGCACCTAAAGCTCCCAATATGGCGGAAGCAACAGCTATCACTACCTTCAAAATCTTGTCCCAAACGTTCTTTTTCATAGTCTTCTATGTTGCTTTCCAAATAATTGGAAAATATTTGTAATTTATTAACTGTTC
>OJMM01002022.1_pt1 | contig 11025 bp, 9 predicted proteins | sample 1597231 | NCBI WGS metagenome assembly OJMM01 (sample SAMEA2452128, study PRJEB22498) | human gut metagenome | reverse complement strand
ATGGTTGTTCTACCTCATTATCTCACATTTACTCTCCCATTATCTGGACTTGTATTATCATTATGGATTTTTTTCTTTACTTCAGCTAAATCAGTAAACTCCATAATATCAGATATATCACATTCCAATTCAGCACATATTTTTTCTAAAATCACATTAACATTATCGCTTTTACTCGTAACTCCCACTTCAAGATATTTTGCATCACAGGTTGGTGCAACATCTATTCCGTATTTTTTCCCTGTTTGTTTAGCAAGGTAAATCAATCCACTAAGTCCATCTTCCATTCCATGTTCTTTCAAAGTCTCTCTCAAACATCCAAGCTCATCTTCTTGCATAAACAAATTATCGCCTCTCTGATTTTCTACCATAAGATCAATTTTACAATAATTCGGTCTGCTAAATACTATGTCCGTATCAAAATCATATTTCTCTTTTAATGTTTGATGAATTTCAAAACAAATCTGATGGATTTTTAAAATCTCACCCTTGTCCGGAACCATATTTTTAAATATATATGGTATTCCATCCTTAAAGGAATAATTGTACGCACCTCGCCCCAATCCAAGATAAAGATTTTTCAACTCTTCCTCTGCAAAATAACTTTCAATTTTTCCGCCTGCGATATTTTCAATAGTTGTCCCGCTAACAATGATTAATTTTATCCCTTTTTGTAACAGAGGGCGCATCGCTGCAACTGCCTGATCTACAGGTGCTCTTCTCGACATTACAGCCGTTCCATCCCAATCAAAAAATATAGCTTTATATTTTTTCAACATACTGATCTCCTTCGCATTTTAATGTTATATTTTTTTCGCCAATCCAAAAATTGATTCTATCTCCTTCTATAATCTTAAACCTTGCTTCCTGCTTTGATACAGTCACTTCCAGTAACGTTCCTTTTCGTTTGATCCTGAATCTATATTCTTCCCATTCTTTCGGAATTACAGGTTTAAAACGCAATTTTGAATCCTGACATCGGACTCCTGCAAAACCATTCACAATTGCCTGCCATGTACCTGCCATATTTGCTGCATGGATTCCTGCATAAAAATTATTATGATAGTCATCCAAATCCATTCTTGCCGATTGGGAAAAATATTTATAAGCTTCATCCAAATATCCGATATCACAAGCAACTATTCCAAATATGCATGTTGATAATGAAGAATGATGTAATGTCACTTCTTGATAAAAATCATAATTTCTTCTTATTTCTTCTTCCGTAAATAAATTGCTATGTAAATACATTCCCAATATCGCATCTGCCTGTTTTGACATTCTATGGCGCATTATAAATAATGGATGATAATTTTCATAAAGCCATGCACGTTTTTCCGGCGGTATCTTAGATTCATCCCATGGTTTTCTCATCATAAATCCATCATCCATTGGATATATTTGACGTTTTTCATCATACGGAAAATACATCTTCTCAATAATCTGATTCCACATTTCTATCTCTTCTATAGAAAAATCTATTTTTTCTTCCAAACGAGATAATACTTCCGGTGCATTTTCATTCAAATAGCTCACTGCTCCTACAGCATCTCTCAAATTTTCACGCGCCATGAGATTTGTGTAAAAGTTATTGTCCACCAACACATTATACTCATCTGGTCCTGTTACATCACAAATACAGTATCTTCCATCTTTACATTCTGCAAAGCTTCCAACATCAGCCCACACTCTTGCTGTTTCTATTAAAATTTCTGCTCCTTTTTCTTTGAGATACTCCACATCTCCACTAACTTGTAAGTAAAGCGATAATGCATACGCTATATCTGCATTGATATGATACTGTGCTGTTCCCAACGGATAATATGTCGAAGCTTCTGCCCCATTAATGGTACGCCATGGATATAGTGCACCTTTCATATGTCCTAATATTCTTGCTCTTTCTCGCGCCTGATCTAGTGTTCCATATCTGTAATCAAGCAATTTCTTTGCAACTTCCGGTTCTGTGTATATCAAAACCGGCAGTACATACATCTCTGTATCCCAGAAATAATGTCCTTCATATCCTTCACCAGAGAGTCCTTTTGCTCCCATTCCTGTATGTCCGTCTCTCCCTGCTGCTTGAATAATATGGTACAAATTAAAGTGAATTCCTTGTTGTACAGCTTCATTTCCCTTGATTTCTACATCCGCTATTTTCCAAAAGCTTTCCATATATTCTTTCTGATATTTTTCCAGATAAAGACCGCCATCCGTTTCTGCCGCTTCTAATTCTTTATTCACAAATGTTTCCAACTCATTTTTTCCCATATCAAGCGCAGTTGAATAACAAATAAATTTATCTAATTTTACAGTTGTTCCCTGTTCACATTCCACAGATACCGAAATTTCTGCCATCATCTCTTTTATGTCTTTTTGCCAGGACAACTCTTTTATTAAATCATTGTTTTTCCATAACACATGAGAACTTCCACATGCCATTGTCAATTGACTTCCCTTTGTTGTGCCTTCATAATACATTTTATTATTTTTTGCCCACATTTTGTCTGGATCCAGCCTACGTCCAAAAGGACCATAATCAACAATCGGATTGGTTTTCCTTGTGTGATTTTCTACATCTGTCTGCATTTTTGAGACAAATTGAATTTCTCCCGAATAGTTTAATGGTGTTACCCTATATGAAATTAACATTATATTTTTTCTGGCAAATGAAACCAATCGCAAAATCTGAATTCTTGTTTTTTTCCCTTTTGGAGATGTCCAAATAAGTTTTCTTTCCAGAATCCCTTCTTTCATGTGAAGCACTCGTTCATACTCTTCCACTGTACCGTCCATCATGTCAAATTTTTCGTCAGCAAGTATTACGTGTGTTTCTTTCAAATTCGGCAAATTTAAAAGAGACTGACTTAAAAGTGGAGAACCAAAATTAGCTTCTCCATAACGTATTTTTTCGCTTTCATAGAATCCATTCACAAAATTGCCTTCTAATCCGGTATCTATGTCAAAATCATAGGCTTCCTCAAAAGTTCCTCTTGTTCCAATATAACCATTAGACAAGGCAAATGTTGTTTCGTTCCGATAATTATTCTTTATATCAAATTCCGTTTCTGTAATATCCCATACCTGAATCGGATAAATTGGTCGTTTATCTGTATCCATTTATTTCTCCTTATATTGAACTCTTCTTAACGCACCTTCCAGAAAATTTCTTCATCTTTAATAAAAGCCATTAAAAATTCATATGCATCTGGTTCTAAAGCCGTTTCATGTTTCAAAAGTGCCTGATATTTTAAATTATTAATCCCTCTGGCTTTTTTCATCTCTTCTGGTAATTCCAGTATCATTCGTTCTTCCCATTTATAATTGCTGTTTTCTTCCAACCCCTGCGGACAACTAAATACCGCTGTATCTCTTTCAGGCCAGTTATCATCCCCCGCACAGGAATGAATCAATCCACAAAATACCTTCGGTTCGTATCCGTTCTTTTTATTTAATATATCCAGAACTTCGCATACAAAGTAATACAATCCTGAATGATCTCCATGCATATCATATTCGGATGTTGTAAAAATAACATCCGGTTTCTTTTCCTCCAACAACATTTCTAAATCTTTTTCAAATGTTATGCGATTATAGTCTCCATGTTTTCCATATTTTTTCATATGAAATTCGACTTTATCCTCTAACCCGTACGTTTCTCGTGCACAAGATGAAGGATAAATTTTCTGTTCATTTTTTTCATTATACAGATGTGTCAAAAAGCTTTCCCTTTCCGGCATTCCAGTATCTGCATACCCCATAATTTCAAATGATTCTTTATTGCTTCCAAGTGTTTCCAATCCCGCCAGACTTTCTTTCAGCCTTGCATAACCTTTAGAGTAATCTATACAGCCATAATCACCATTTGTTACCATCACAACCGTATATGGAACATTGTTCTGTTCACATACTCTGATTACTCCTGCCGACATCAAGATTTCATCGTCCTGATGCGGCACAATAACCATTACATTATTACACTCTTTTTTGATATCCAGATTCATTGTCTTCATTCTCATATTTAATCTTTTCTTTACCCCTTTACTGCGCCTGCTGCTACACAGGCAATAATATATTTCTGCATAAACACATAGAAAATCATAAGTGGTGCAACTCCCAGCATCAACATTGGGAATAATGCTGTCCAATCTGTGGCAAACTGTCCTATATTTCTTGTTACCTCTTGAAGAATGACATCATTTTCTCTGCTCTGCAAAAACAAAAGTGGTGTCATAAATTCGTTCCATACATTTAATGTCACGATAATTACAACGGTAGAAATAACCGGTTTTAATAAAGGCAGTACTATCAGGAAAAATCTTTTAAAAACAGAACACCCATCAATTGCTGCAGCTTCTTCCAATTCTTTTGGAATTGTCGATTCAATAAATTCTTTAAACAAAAATACAGCTTGCGGCGTATTAATGGCTACATCTACCAGAATAACAGACCACAAAGTATTCATTAGACCGAAGCCTTTTACAATTTTATACAAACTAACAATGTTCATCTGAAACGGAACAATCAGTCCTGCAAGGAACAGAAGAAAAACTCTGGTTCCCATTTTGGACTTTGTTCTTGCCAATGCATATCCTGCCATAGATCCAAATATAACAATCAAAAGAACTGCTGTTGCCGTAATAAATAATGTATTTCCAAACGCTCTTGGAAACTCCATATTAACCCATGCATTCACATAGTTATCCAACCTAAGTACTTTAGGCAAGCCAAGCGGATTTGCTGTTGCCTCCTGTGAACTTTTTAAAGTTGTAACAATCAGATAATAAATTGGTATAAACCAGATTACTGCGATCAGGATCATAAAAATTTCAGTAATCGCAAGATTTCTTTTTTCTTTTCTCATTGTATTGCCTCACTCCATTTTCCCATTAATTTTGTTACTATTGCACTGATTGCAAGAACGATAATAAAGAAGCATACACCAAAAGCTGAACCTGTACTGTAAAATCCTTCTGATATTCCTTTTTTCATCATAACTGTCATAACTGTCTGTGTTGCATCTCCAGGTCCACCTGATGTCATAGAATAAATAATATCAAATACTTTCATTCCACCAATCAATCCTGTAACAATTACAATTTTTACCGATGGACACATTAATGGTAATGTTACATATATAAATTTTTTCAGTCCATTGGCTCCATCAATTTCTGCCGCCTCATAAAGATCTGGTGAAATACTCTGTAAGTTTGCAAGGAAAATAACCATTGCCCATCCTGTCCATTGCCAAATCTGTGTTAAAATTACAGAATATAATGCATTTTTCGATGTAAAGAAATTCAATGTTCCAAGACCCAGCTGATGTAAAATATTATTAATTAATCCAAAATCCGAAGACGACATAATAAAATTCCATAAGTACCCTATAATCAGGGAACTAAATACTGCCGGGAAGAAAAATACCGCTCTTAACAAATTTCTGCTTTTTAATTTCTGATTTAATACAAAGGCAAGCGGCAATCCGAGTAGTGTTTGAAAGCCCGTTAATAAAATTGCATAGATAACGGAATTCTTAATAGCCGCCAACATTACCGGCGTTTGCAATACTTTTATATAATTCTTTAATCCCACAAAATGAAGATTTATGGGATTCATGTCTGTGTAGTCTGTAAAACTATAATAAATCGTATACAAAAACGGGGTAATGCTAAATAACAAATATATGATCAGTGCTGGTAAAATGAAAATAACAAAATATTTCCCAAGCTCACCAGCCCGTAATTTTCTCTTTTTTACCATTTTTATTCTCCTAAAAAGTCAAAAGGTGCCTTGCGCCACTTTGGACGCGAGAGGCACCTTATTCATTCTTCCTACTGTATCTTATTTTTCAAGTAATTCTTTTACTGCAGAATCAACATTCTTTAATGTTGTATCCAGATCCTGTTCTCCGAGAAGATATGACTGCATTTCTGTTCCATATGTTTCGTGTGCACTTGCTGCATCTCCCCATTCATTCCATGGACAATATACATTACCTGCTTCCAACGCTTTTGATGCACTTGCATATTCTTCCGGTAATTCAAATTTAGCTCCTTCAAGATAAGAAGAACCACCCTGATTATCTTCCCAGAACGCCTTCTGACCTTCCTCTGTTGAAAGTGCTTTTAATACTTTCATTGCTGCATCTTTATTTTTTGATGATTTGTTTACTGCAAAACCACATCCAGGTCCTCCAATCAGCCAGCCATCACTTGCTTTCGTTCCATAGAATGGCATCATATCAACCTTAAGATCCGGATTTTTGTCTTTAATAGTATCCAAATCCCATGGACCGGAACAGAACATTGCAGCTTTTCCAGTTGCAAATTCCTCAAGAGCCTGATCATGGTCAATACCTACCATATCCTTCGTGTATACTCCATCCGTAATCATCTCTGACCATTTTTCAAGATACTTATTCCAGTTGCCTTCTAAAGTGGTTTTTCCATTTCTGTATTTTTCTCCGAAATCTTTTCCTTCATCTGTTGAAAGATATTCTGCTGTTACAAAAGCCATCGAATTCTTTAACATCGGTTCCCATGATTTCAATCCTGCTGCTAACGGTTTAATTCCAAGATCTTCAAATTTTTTGCATACGTCCAAATATTCATCAAAGGTTGTTGGCAATTCGATATTGTTCTGCTCGAATAATTCTTTATTAAAATATGTTCCTTCAAACCAGCTGATTCCAGGTAATGCATATACATCTCCATCATAACTATATACATTTGTTCCTGCATCAGAATATTTCTTTCCAAGATCATTTACTTTTTCCAAATAACCTAATTTTGCATGTTTCAATGCAGCTGCAGGTGATTCACAAATAATGTCCGGTCCTTCTTCCGCTGAAAGTTGTGTATCAACAACCGTATCATAATTTGAATTGTCAATAAACTGGAACTCAATTTTCACATCCGGCACTTCCTTTTCCAGATAATCCAGAAGTGTTTTCACCGTATCTTCATTGTTCCAATATGTCATTCGGATTTTGGTTTTACCATCACTTGTTTTTTCCGAACTACTATCAGAACTTTTGCCACACCCCATTGCTAATCCTGTTACCATTGTGGCACATAACAGAACGCTTACAATTTTTTTCTTCATATCTTTTGTCCTCCTCTATTTGCTTTTATTATAGTTTTTAACCATATATATTAAAATTGTACATTTTTTTGATTTATAACATTTTTTCAAGAAATGTTTTTATGAAAAAAGCGGGAAGCCATTATCCGACTTCCCACTTTTTATTTATTCTCTATCTCTTTTCTGATTTTAATGGAGAAACAAACCATCCCCTCATCCGTAGTTGAACTGTACAAGCCACACTCTTCATCATAATACATTCGAATTCTTTCACGGATATTATAAATCCCATATCCCTTTCCCGGAGTATTTAAAATTCTTTCCAATTCTTCACCAACTACCTTTGGTCCATTATTATATACATGAAATTCGAGAAATTCTTCACCGTATATATACTCTATCTTTATTTTTCCTCTTTCGGATTCACACAAATCTGCTCCGTGACATATTGCATTCTCGACAATTGGCTGTAATAAAAAGTTCGGCATCTGACACTCTCCCCCAGCTTCATCCAGCTGATACTCTACATCAAAATTGTTTTCATGTGATTTTAGTTGAATTTGCAAGTATGCCTTAATATTTTCCAATTCATTTTGTACAATCGTAATCTGTCTTCCGCCATTCAATGCTGTCCGATAGAATGTTGCAAGAAGACCTGTAATTTCTGCGATATCATCCTGATCTGATCTTATTGCCTTCCATTTAATGCTAGATAAACAATTATACAGAAAATGAGGATTCATCATCGCCTGCAATGCTTTCAATTCTTCTTTTCGCTTTTCCAATCCTAACTGGTACATATCCTGCATCATTTGATTTATTTTCATACACATTTCGCGAAAGCTTTCTGCCACAACTCCTATTTCGTCAGAATACCCCTGCTCTATCTTTAGCTCAAAATTCCCCCTGCTAATCTCTTCCGCTCCATGTTTTAGTTGAAGAATTCTTGTACTTAAAATTTTAGAAATCACACTCATCATAATCAACGCAACCGCAAGGCACAATCCCATTACCAGTACTGTCGTTGCCATAATTTCTCGAATTTGCTCCGAAATTTCCGATTTATCAATATAATAATATAATTTCCAGCCATTATCCATTTTCTCAGATGTGGCTAATATATATTTTTTAGTTTCGTAAATCCTTTCTTCCCGATTTTCTTCAATATGTTGATAAATATTTTTATTTATTTCTCTATCTTTAATTGTTCTTTCCGTAATCTTCTTTCCATTTGCATCCACTAAAAGTATTCCATTATTCAAATAGCTTGATTGAAAAAGTCCATCTAAAAATTCATCTGCAAACACTTCTAATCGCATATATCCAATTGCCGTTGACGAAGTCGCCGAATCCAAAATCATTCGTGTCGCATAAATCCGGTCATCTTTAACACTCCACTCTGTTTTAAAGTTATTCTGGTTTTTTCCGAACCAACTTCTCTTTTCTTTCCCTTCTAATGGTTTCAAAAAACTTCCCAATGACTGTTTCACATATGGAGAATAGATTTCAATTCCCTTTATCTTATCATCACTGGCTATAAAATACCAAAATGTGGGCTCTACAGAATCGTTCATTTCTTTTACTAACGCATTTCTGTTTTTCAATCCATTTTCCAGACTTCCTCTTAACTTTGCATTATATGATAAATATTTAATATTGTCAGTTTCTCGTTGAATATCATTTTGCAAACTGTAAGAAATTGCATCGACATTGCTTTCCATTGTATGCTTCGTCTGTCTTATCAGATTTTTTTTAGATACATAATAAGAATACATGCCAAGTACTAAAATTGGCAATATAACCAATATCAGATAACTGATAATTAATTTTTTTCTGATAGATGCCTTTCCGTAATACCAATCCCATATTTTTTTCATATTTTTTCTCTCAATTGCTTAGGTGTAATTCCATAATAATTTTTAAACAGTTTATTAAAATAAGATTGATTTTCATAACCACACGCTTTAGCAATTTGAACAATTTTTAATGTTCCTTCTTCAAGCATAACTTTAGCTTTCATCATCTTCACATCCGTTATATATTTTACCAATGTCTGTCCGGTTTCCTTTTTGAATATATAACTAACGTATGCCGGTGTTAAATTAACATTTTCAGCTACATAATTCAAACTTATATCTTTCGCATAATCTTTTTCTATCAGATTTTTAATTTTATGAATAATCCTTGAGTCATCTTGCTTTTCTACCGCTAACGAATCCAGCATCTTATCTATAGATTCTCCATAAATCTCCAACATTGTCTTTGCATTTTTTGCACGAAACATTCTTTCTGATGAAGCCAGTACCTCTTCCATTTTTATTTTCGGAGATTTATCATACAATGATTTTATGATAGAATACAATATATTTTGCAAATATAATTTACTGACTTTATCTAATGACAAAATCGTTTTCTTCAATAATTCATTTTGTTTTTTTATCAATTCCAAATCCATGGAGGCAAAAGCTTGTTCCAATTTTTTACCGGCACTTTCTACGTCCGAAGCATAATATTCCGTCTCACTATAATATGATTTCACCCTGATTATCTGATTGTCATAACCAAATATCTCACTTTGTATTTTATGGATTTTAACCAATTGTTCCTCTAATTTTGCATCATTATCTATCAAATTACTAATAATCATTACCGCTTCACTATGAGTTTCCTTATGTAAATCCATCAATAGTTTTTCTGCCTGCTCTTCCAACTGGTTTCCAGTAAGATACTTTTTTTCTTGAACCAACAGATATGCTTCATTCGGATACATATTAAAATATAATACATTTTTCCCCATATACATTTTCAAAAAATGAGTAAATAACTCTTCGTGTTCTTCAAAAAAATTCTCTGCAAATTCAACATCTAACAACTTACATCCTGTATTACTTTGTTCAAAAAGTATCTGATTTACTTTTTCTCTGTCATCAGCAGCAATATGCGCTCTATTAAATATCTTATAAAATAGATTTTTACGATTTTGAATTTCCGCATTTTGTTTTAGCTCATCTTTTTTATTATCATCATTAATTGCTTGTATGACGGAAACCATTAACTTTTGAAATTCTTCAATCTCTATAGGTTTCAACAAATAACTTACGGCATTTGCTTCCAATGCCTGTTTTGCATAATCAAATTCCCCATAGGCGCTATAAATAATAATTTTAATCTCCGGCCATCGTTTATACACTTCTTTCGCCAATTCTAGACCATTCATAACAGGCATTTTTACATCAGTAAACAAAATATCTATTTTGTACTTTTCAATACATTGCAATGCCTCTTTTCCATTTGCTGCTTGCACGATTTCTAATGGATACTTATATTTCTTTATAAGCCAGGAAATCCCTTCTCTTTCTTCCCGTTCATCATCTACCAGTAAAATTTTCATCTCTTCATTCCTTTATGCTAGTGTATTCCCATATATTCTTGTGCATTTTGCACATATTTTATATAGTATACTCGCTATTTTATGAAATATCAAGCACCCATACATAAAAAAACCGCCAGTGCAATGCACTGACGGTTTTCAACATTCAATATTAGTCCTGTACGTATGGCATAAGAGCGATGTGACGTGCTCTCTTGATTGCTACTGTAAGAGCTCTCTGGTGCTTAGCGCAGTTTCCAGTAATTCTTCTAGGAAGAATTTTTCCTCTTTCAGAGATGTACTTTCTTAATTTTGCTGTATCCTTGTAATCGATTTCGTTATTCTCTTTTCCACAGAATACGCAAACTTTTTTTCTTCTGCGTCCGCCGCCTCTTCTCTTGAAGCCGCCTTCTGGACGATTTCCTTTATCGTAAGCCATTTTGGTTTCTCCTTTCAACAAAATGAAATGCGGCAAGTACCACAGCATGGTACTATTGCCTAATTAAAAGGTAATTCCTCATCAATTCCATCCGGAATGTTCATGAAGCCGTCACCTGCATCAGATACTGGTGTGG
>OJMM01002007.1_pt1 | contig 11078 bp, 9 predicted proteins | sample 1597231 | NCBI WGS metagenome assembly OJMM01 (sample SAMEA2452128, study PRJEB22498) | human gut metagenome | reverse complement strand
GCAAGAGACCGTGGCCGTGGACTCCGTCAACCCGTAACCGGCCACCATGTTGATGCCGGCCGAATGGACGAATTCTTCCACAACCGGTGGAATGGCAGCCCCGGCAGTAGGGAAAAAGTTGGCGTTCTCAAAACCCAAGGTCCGTTTTAAAAGAGCGATTACGGTTTTCTCGAAAAACGTATACCGCAGCCTTAGTGAAACGGGAGGAATCAGACCGCGCATCTTATAATGCACGTTATATGCCTTGCCCACCTGAAGTGCTTCATGCAACAACTTACGCTGTACGGGATTGCTCCGCCTTATCTTCTCCTGCACGCCGGCATATACTTTCTCCCAAAAACGGGGTACGGCACACATGCACGTCGGATGCACTTCCTGCAACGACTGCAACACGTCGGCAGGCCGCAGATTGACGGCCAACTGCGCACCTTCGGACAGGCAAAGGTAAGACCATGCCCGTTCAAACACATGGGTGAAAGGAAGGAAGTTCAACACGACATCCTTTTCCCCAAGCGTCAGGACCGCGTCGTTGGCGATAATCGCATCGTGATACATCCGGTGGCTCAGCATCACCCCCTTGCTGGCTCCCGTGGTGCCCGAAGTATAAAGTATATTGGCCAAGTCGTCCATCCGAAGTTCGGTATCCGGGTGAGGTTATCCCCGCCCGGACAGCCGAGCGACCAACACCGCGCCGGAAAGCAAGTGTAGCGGTTTGCGGGCAACGACACGCAGAATATACAATGATACTTCCTTACAGCCACAGTCCGAGCGTTAAGAGCGTCGCAGGCAATGGGTAGGGCTGCATGAGAACCATGCCGGGGTGAAATTCCCATGAGGTTATGCTAATAACCGTCCGATCACAGCCCCTTTTCACTATTAACCTTTTACCCATTTTTGAAAGGGGGATTTATAGAATGAACAATGCTGATGTGCCTATTTGGGAAAAGTACACGCTTACGATTGAGGAAGCGTCAAAATATTTCCGCATTGGAGAGAACAAACTGCGGAAACTTGCGGAGGAAAACCCTACGGCGGGCTGGGTGATCTTGAACGGGAATCGTATTCAGATCAAGAGGAAACAGTTTGAAAAAATCATCGACACACTGGACGCAATTTAGCGAAAAAGATAGTGAAAAAGAGCCTTGAATGTGCTATAATAAATATAAGCATATCAAGGCTCTTTCCGACACGGAAAGGAGCAAAAACAATGTCGGAGAAAAGACGTGATAATAAAAACCGCATTTTGCGTTCGGGAGAGAGCCAGAGAAAAGACGGGAGATATGCTTATAAATATACCGATACTTTTGGTAAAGTGCAATTTGTCTATGCGTGGAAGTTAGTACCTACGGACAAGACCCCAGCCGGGAAGCGTGACGACATATCCCTTAGAGAAAAAGAAAAAGAGATACGGAAAGACCTTGACGACGGGATAGACACAATCGGAAAGAAAATGACCGTCTGCGAGCTTTACGCAAAGCAGAACCGCCACCGGGGGAACGTAAGGCATAACACCACAAAGGGGCGCGAACGGCTGATGAAGCTGCTGGAAGCGGATAAACTTGGTTCCTGCCCCATTGACAGTGTGAAACTGTCCGACGCGAAAGAATGGGCGTTGCGCATGAAAGAAAAGGGAATATCCTATAAGACCATAAGCAATGACAAGCGTTCTTTGAAAGCTGCTTTTTACACAGCGATACAGGACGACTGTATAAGGAAGAACCCCTTTGACTTCCAGCTAAACACCGTGATTGAGGACGACACAGAGCCGAAAGTACCTCTCACAGCGGAACAGGAAGAAAGCCTTTTATCCTTTATGCAAGGTGATAGCGTCTATCAGAAATACCGTGACGAGGTTATCATACTGCTGGGGACAGGGCTTAGGGTTTCCGAACTCTGCGGACTAACTGAAACCGACCTTGATTTTGAAAACAGGATAATCAATGTAGACCACCAGCTTTTACGGAGCGCGGAAACAGGCTACTACATAGAGAAGCCCAAAACAGAAAGCGGTATCAGACAAATTCCAATGAGTGAAAAAGTATATGAAGCGTTGGGGCGCGTGTTGGAGAACCGCAAGGGATCGAAGCCGATCACGATTGACGGTTACAGCAATTTCCTTTTCCTCAACCGGGACGGTTGCCCGAAAACGGCGACAAGCTATGATAATATGTTCCGGGGGCTTGCGAAGAAGTACAACAAGTGCCATGAGGAAGCCTTACCCAAAGTAATGACACCTCACACCCTGCGTCATACGTTCTGCACCAACTTAGCCAATGCGGGCATGAACCCGAAAGCGTTACAGTATATTATGGGACACTCCAATATCACCATGACACTGAATTATTACGCACACGCAACTTTCGCTTCCGCAAAGGCTGAAATGGAAAGGCTGATTGCAGCATAGCCGCAGAGCAATTTACTACTTTTTTACTACCATTGAGAGGGAAAACCTAAAAGGTTATGAGGGTATATAAGAACTTCTCCCCATATCTAAAATGCCGGGAAAGCCCGAAAATACGGGCTATACCGACATATAAGAACTTCTAAAGAGATAATCTAAATTCACCAATAATTTTATTTATAAACTTTCAATAGCCGCGCCGCAGTGTTTGACAGCTAACAGAGAAGAGCGAGGGAACGGCTTGCGAAGCAAGACGCACAAGCGACTCTCAAAACATAGTCGCCTATCGCCCTTGGAGCGGGCGCTATGCTCCTTGTTTTTCGCCAACATCGCCTCGCTTCATCCGCCACCGGCGGCGCTTCGGTGATGTTGCACACTAGTTCAAGCTCCGGCGCGTTTGCGTGCGAATGTGCCGAGCAACTAATTGAGATTCGCAGGCTAAGTACTGCGGCGTGGCGTTGCGGGGTACAGGGGGGCAGCCCACAGAAAGGTAAGCACACATCGGTTTTGCGCAGCAAAACTGCTTGCACTTAAAAGTATTGGATTTTTGATGACAGGCAAGAAAAAGGCGCGCAGGAATGCGCCCGCATTTCAAGCGCTTTTTTCGCAGCATGGCGCAAAAAGACTTACTTTTAAGCGATGCTTGCTTGCCTTTTTGTGGGCACAGTTTGCTTTTCTTTTGCAGGCGTTTACTTTTTTGAATAAAAAGAAAATGCTGAAATGCGGGAAGTATAAAAGTTTGATTGTAGTAGGACGCGATGGTAGAGGGTAAGTTATATCGGTTGAAGCTTTGCATCGGATATTGCCGATATCGGACAGCCGCAAGGGATGTCCCTACAAAGTGTATGTAAATAAGTTTATGCAGAATTCGGGGGCGGAAATCATCTGCTCCTACACAATTGTGCTGATTTGTAATATTGCAACAGCTGTTTATTGTCGGCATTTACGCCTGCAAATCTCAATTTAATATCCCAGATTCCACCGCAGAAAACAAAAAACAGCAGCCGCTTCGCTTTTGAAACGGCTGCCGTAATTATTCTGTTATATCGGATATCAGATGTAATCCTTGACTATGTCATAGAGACCGGTGTCAACGTAGTTGCCCTCGCTCCTGACGGCCGCGCCCCATTTGCGGGCTATTGTGTCGAAATCGTCGTTCTTTATGTCTGCGCGCTCGAAGCCCGGCTTGCTGCCGATGATATACCAGTCTGAGGTGTCTGCTCCGTGGCCGCAACCCTTATATGACCAGATAGTCCAGCTGAAGTTTGAGCTGTTGAACAGCGTGAGCACGTGATCCCATGTGGCGCTGCCCATGGGCTTGAACTCGCCGACATAGAGCGGAACATTGTAGGGATAGAGCTTTGCAAAGAAGACGAGAAGGCTGTACATGAAGTTGCTTGTGTCATAGAAATGAAGCTGATAGACAACGTTAGTCCAGCCGATGAACCACGGCGCGGGGAGATTATAAAGTCTCCAGATGCCCTCCATGGTCATTATGTGATCCTTGTCAACCTCGCGTATGGCCTTGTAGAGGCGGTTGTAGACGGAGATTGTGACAAGGTTGTTCTTCTGAAGATATGAGTTTACGTCGCAGTTGGGCTCGTTGAGCAGGTCGTACATAGCGACTGCGGGATTGCCGCTGAAGCGCTCGGCTATTGCAACCCAAAGCTCTATTGTGAGCTTTCTCCACTCCTCGGCCTGCTTAGTCAGCTTGAAAAGGCCGCTGTCGCCGATTTTGCCGCAGTGATCCTTGTTGTTCTGATATCCGGGTGCGCCGTGGAGATCGAGAATAACATAGAGTCCGCGCTTAGAGCATTCGGAAACGACCCAGTCAAGACGGCTGAAATCCCACTCTCCGTTTTTGTCAAGGATTTTCGTACCCTTGTCGTCATAGTAGAAGTTGCGGAACCAGAACGGAACGCGCACGCAGTTGAAGCCGAGCTCGACTATTCTGTCGAGGTCGTATTCGGTTATCCAGTTGTCCTCGTAGATGTTGATGAGCTCATACGCTTTTTCGACGCCGAAACGCTCCGTGAGGGTGTTGAGGGTCGAAATATTGTCGTCGGAGTTCTCGATGGGGGTCATCCAGGACTCATGGATGAGCCATGTGCCGAGATTAACTCCGCGGAGAATGACCTCTTCGCCGCGCTTATTGTAGATTTTTTTGCCCTTTGTGTGCAGCATATCTTCGTCGGTTATCGCGCCGCGCCTCTCGGTTGCCTCTCCGCCTTTTTCGGCGTATGCCGGCAGACAGATTGCGCTTAGTGCGAGCACAAGGCAAAGAACCATGCTTAAAACTCTTGAAAAAGTATGCTTTTTCATTTTCTTATCCTCCTGAAAAATGAACTATCCGCGAATTTATAATAGCATTTTTTAGCGTATTTTACAATAAATACTTTCAAGTTTATATATTGTTTATATATTGTATTTGCAAGGCATTGTTAACAAAAAAATCCGAGAACATTGATGAAAACGCCGAATTTCCTCAAAAGCCTTGCCTTATTTCGGCTGTTTGTATATACTAAAGTAAAGTTAGTAATTAAAAGGAGAGCATTATGGAGCGTATAGTTACCGAAAAAAGAAGCTTTGTCGATGAATACGGCAGAGAGCGTATCTTCTACGGCGTCAATATCGTGGATAAGCGCAAGGACAGCGAGGACAACAAGTTCGGCTTCAATATCGACGATAAACTGCTCGACGAGATGACCTCGCGCGGACTCAATCTTATCCGCCTCGGCACCACCTGGAGCATGATCGAGCCCGAGCCCGGCAGCTACAACGATGAGTATCTCGACGATATGTACCGCATCTTCGATCTCTGCGCCGCTCACGGTGTCTATATACTCTTTGATATGCATCAGGATCTCTATTCTCCGCGCTGCTACGGAGACGGAGCACCCGATTGGGCGACTATAACCGACCAGTACGATCCCAAAGAGCCCAAGCTTGTCTGGGCTGCCGGATATTTCTGGGGCAAGGCGACTCAGCGCGCGTTCGATAATTTCTGGAACAACCGCGAATATAACGGTGGCGCTGGATGGAAAAGTGGTGGTGGAGGCCAGATATCAGAAGGTGGAGATAGAAAAGGATGGAACGGTGCATCTGACCATCATTCCGGGTAAGGTAAAGACCATCAAACTTTGACGGATATTGAATTGTTTGGGTATGGAGTGGGTAAATTTCAGTATATCACGGGTGTTTGATGAGGAGAGCAATTAGTGTAAAATAGTTTTTACGCCTTGATGTTATAATCTTTACATAAAAGAAAACAATTCTACCGTTGAAGCTCTTACGTGGGATACCGCTTTCAAGAACATAAACGAACCAAGCGGATGGGCCATGAAAGGGATACATGAAGAAGCCTACCAATAAATCCGGCATCAATTGACATAACAAAATCGGATAACTGAAAAATTATCCGCTTTTAGTTTCTTTATTTCGAAAGAAAGATATATATTTGCAACGCTTTTTCAGAAAAGCACCCGATATTGCAGAAAAAACAGTTGCCGAAATGGCTCAGTTGGTAGAGCAATTCATTCGTAATGAATAGGTCCCGGGTTCGAGTCCCGGTTTCGGCTCAAGAAGCGGTATTCTACCGCTTCTTTTTATTTTATATAGTTCTCTTTTTCCATATAATAAAGCCCTTCTCCACGGTCACCATTCTCTAAATCAGTTAACTCTACTTTAAATATTCGGTAGGGGAGAATATTTTTCTGGTGTTTGGGCATATCCACGGTCAGCAGATAGGCATTACCGTATTCAGTAGCATTGAAGTACTCTTTTATCTCTTGTTTCATCAGAACAGGTACTTCTTCTCCATCTATCCAAACGATAGCTTTTAATTTGTCAGCCGATGGTGCCAGCAAAACGCCTTTGGCTTGTTTGCTTAAACCTGTTTGCTCAATCTTGCTAAGATCCTGTGCATGTACAAGTGAGGATTTTTCTTCTTTTTGCCATTGCAGGGTGCGGGTCAGACTCATGGGTCGAACATATATCTGATAGGTGGGCATGCCTCCAGGGATGTGGAAAATACGTAGTCCATAGACTTCCATACGATGATAGCGAATGTTGAGAGTGGTATCACGATCGGCAATGAAATTCCATGCCCAAAATTCGAGACGTTGGTCTTTTTCCGCTAGTCCGGGTTTTACGGTATGTGGGTAGGTAGACATATTGATAGCTCCCATACTTTGATATTTTCCTTTAGGAATACGGGTGGTGTAGTATCCGTTTTTGTCAGTGATGGCTTGTTTAATGTCATCAAAAGAAGGGCTCTGCCAAAAGATGGAACAACTGTCAATGGGTTGTCCGTTATAATCTGTTACTTGTCCGCGTATGGTTACTGAATCCCGTTGTTGTGCATATCCAGCAGAATAAAGAAAAAATAGGATAAAAAGGAGAATCAATTTAGGAATAAAAGGTGTTTTCATTATTTTATCTGTTAATTGTGTTTTTAATGTGTATCTTTTTCACTTCTCACCACTTCCCATCCTTTGAACTGTATCAGGACTTTATGTAACGTGGTTCCTTGAGCCAGATACAGCACTTTTCTTCAAAATTATCATAATAAAAAGAAGCGTAATCCTTTATGAACACGTAGAGGACAACATTGCAATAAGTCTCAAAACATTTTTCCAGTCTTTCCAATGAAACCCCTGTCTTTGAGAAATCAAAATAAATCATCTGGAAACGGTTGCGCTGGTCGGTGGAATTCTTACCTATTCATAGTCCGCTGAATAACTTTCGAAACGGTCTTTTTGCAAAATGTCATAGTAGGCTTTCATTATGCTTAGGAAAAGGCTTTTTCCGAAACGGCGCGGACGTATCATAAAGATATAGCTGGCTGTATCTTCAATCAGGGGCAAATACATGGTCTTGTCCACATAATAATAATTTTCAGTCCGCATCCGCACAAAGTCCGAGATGCCGTAAGGGATTTGAGGCGCTTTTTTTGTTTCCATCTTTCTTCTTCTCTTTTTTATAGCTATACAAAGTTACACCATTTTTTTCTGATACCCGGCATGGAAAGGGCTGTTTTTTCCACTCTATTTCGAAAACGTTGGCAAAAGCACCGCGCAGCCTTCCTCTTTTCGAAGGCAAGGCCGCGCAAGATTTCGGGGTGCAAAGCATCTCTTCTTTGAATACATGCTGTAAGAGAAGCGGTAAAGATATGCATGAAATTGTTGGAATCAGACTCACGTTGCCATATTATGAATCATATGCTTCTTCGTGCACTCCCTTCACGGCCCGTCCGCTTGGTTCGTTCATGTTCTTGAAGGCGGCATCCCATGCAAGGGCTTCGGCGGTAGAACATGCCACACTGGGCACACTTGGCACGCTGCGGGCTGCGCTTTCACTGGGAAAGTGCTCCTGGAAGATGCTGCGATAGTAATATTCTTCCTTGTTTTGCGGCGTATTGATAGGAAACCGTTCGGCTGCGTGCGCCATTTGCTCGTCACTGACGGCTTCGGCGGTAAGGGCTTTCAGTGTATCAATCCAACTATAGCCCACGCCGTCGCTGAACTGCTCTTTCTGTCGCCATGCTACACTGTCGGGCAACATGTCTGCAAAGGCTTTGCGGACGATTTTCTTTTCAATGGTGCTTCCGGGGCACATCTTTGCCTCGGGATTGAGGCGCATGGCTATGTCCAGAAAATCTTTGTCCAGGAAAGGCACTCGGCCTTCCACTCCCCATGCTGCGAGGGATTTATTGGCACGGAGGCAGTCATAGAGGTGGAGCTTGCCTAGTTTACGCACGGTTTCTTCATGAAAGGCTTGGGCTGTAGGGGCTTTGTGGAAATAGAGATAGCCGCCGAACACTTCATCAGCTCCTTCGCCACTCAGCACCATTTTGATTCCCATGCTTTTAATGACGCGTGCCAGCAAATACATCGGGGTAGAGGCGCGAACGGTGGTGACATCGTAAGTCTCGATGTAGTAAATGACGTCGCGGATAGCGTCCAATCCTTCTTGGATGGTATAGTGGATTTCATGATGCACGGTTCCGATAAAGCGGGCTACTTCGCGTGCTTTTATCAGGTCGGGCGCACCTTCCAGACCGATGGCAAAGGAATGGAGCTGAGGCCACCAGGCATCTTTTTTATTGTCGGTTTCTACCCGTTTGCCTGCATATTTCTTGGCAATGGCAGAGATGACGGAACTGTCCAGACCGCCGGAAAGAAGTACGCCGTAGGGCACATCACTCATCAGTTGGCGCTTAACGGCCTCTTCCAGTCCGTCGTGTATGTCCTGGGAATAGGCATTGTTGTTTTTCACGGCTTCGTATTCAAACCAGTCGCGGACGTACCAGCGGGTCATCTTGCCTTCTTTTCCCCAATAGTAATGGCCGGGAAGGAAGGGTTCGTATTCATCACAGAACCCTTCGAGGGCTTTCAACTCGCTGGAGCAGTATATTTTGCCGTCCTTATCCTTACCTATATATAAAGGTATGACTCCGATGGGGTCGCGGGCAATGAGGAAATCGTCTTTCTCCTCATCATAAAGGGCGAAGGCGAAGATGCCGTTCAGGTCTTCGAGGAAGTGAATACCTTTGTCACGGTAAAGGGCAAGGATGACTTCGCAGTCGCTTCCGGTTTGGAAATCATATTTTCCGGCGTACTTTGCACGAACATCCCGATGGTTGTAGATTTCTCCGTTCACGGCAAGGATTTGTTTCCGGTCGGGACTGTATAGGGGCTGCCCTCCGCTTTGAGGGTCTACGATGGAGAGGCGTTCATGGGCCAGGATGGTAGAGCCGCCTACATAGATACCGTTCCAGTCCGGTCCGCGGTGGCGGAGCTTTTGTGACATTTTCAATGCCTTCTGACGCAACTCTTGCGTTTGTTGCTTTATCTTGAATATTCCTACGATTCCACACATAATTGTATTTGTTGATTTATTTATTGAGATAACTGTCTATGTCCGTTGCCGCTTTCCGTCCGCTGGCAATGGCGCGTACCACCAGGCTGGCTCCGCTTGCCGCATCGCCGGCTACGAATACGTTTTCGGTGAATTGGGGATGTTCGGGTTTTAAGAAGCCCATTGCCAGAAGAACCAGGTCGGCTTCAATCACTTCCACCTTTCCGGTGGGCTTCATGACAGGGCGGCCGCCGTCGGGATCGGGAGTCCATTCCACCTGTTCCACTTCCACACCGCACACTTTACCGTTTTTGCCTAAAAACTTACGGGTGGCGAGAGACCATAGGCGGCTGCACCCTTCTTCGTGAGAAGAGGTGGTTTTCAGTACGACGGGGAATTGGGGCCATGGAGTGGCAGGATTCTGTCCTACGGGCGGCTGGGGCATGATTTCTATTTGGGTGACGCTTAGGGCACCTTGCCGGTTGCTGGTCCCTATGCAGTCGCTGCCGGTATCCCCTCCGCCGATGACCAGTACTTTTTTCCCTTTGGCAGTAACCAGTTGTTCTTTCGGGAACGTCATGCCGGCAAGGATACGGTTTTGTTGCGCCAGCATGTCCAGTGCCGGGTGGATGCCTTTCAGTTCGCGTCCGGGGACAGGGAGGTCACGGGCGGTCGGAGCTCCGGTGCAGATGCAGTAGGCGTCAAAACCTTCGGGGAGTTGCCGCACATCCACATCGCTGTTCATTTTGAAGTGGATGCCTTCTTCTTCCATCACCCGGATACGGCGGTCGATGATGGGCTTGTGCAGCTTGAAGTTGGGGATGCCGTAACGCAGCAGGCCGCCGGGCGCCTCATTCTTGTCGAAGACGGTCACTGTGTACCCTTTTCCGTTGAGCTGGTTGGCGGCGGCCAGTCCGGCAGGCCCGGCACCGATGACGGCTACTTTCCGTCCGTTGCGTTCAATGTTCCGGGGCTTGATGTAACCTTCGCGGAAGGCTGCCTCGGCAATGGCCGCTTCATTCTCGCGGATGGTGACGGGAGAGTCCATGCTCAGTTTCAGCACGCAACTCTTTTCGCAGAGGGCGGGGCAGATGCGGCCGGTGAACTCAGGAAAATCGTTGGTTTCGTTCAATATCTTGTAGGCTTCCTCCCATTTGCCTTTGTAAAGGGCATCTTGAAATTCGGGCTGCTTGTTGCCCAGCGGACAAGCCCAGTGGCAGAAGGGAACGCCGCAGTCCATGCAGCGTGAGGCTTGAAGTTTCCGGTCACGGCTGTTCAGAGTCTGTTCTACCTCGCTATAATCTGATATCCGGTCGTGGATGGGACGGTAGCCCGCTTCCTGACGCGGAATAGTTAAAAATGCTTTTGGATTTCCCATATCTTTGTTGTATTTCTTTGTTGATAATTTGTGTGATGTATTAATAATCTCTTTGTACATCAGCTATTTTTTGCTGTAGCTTGCGCATTTGTTCTTCTTGCAATACTCGTTTATATTCGATAGGTACTATCTGGATAAATTCATCCACATAGTGATTCCAGTCATCTAACATTGTTCGTGCCAGTTTGGAACCGGTATAGAGGTAATGCTGACGGATCAGTTCATGCAGCTCCTTCCGGTAAGATGCCTCCTCGATAAGTGAGAGCTCCACCATCTCCATGTTGCAGAAATAATCGAAGTTGTGGTTCTTGTTCCACACGTAAGCCACGCCGCCACTCATTCCGGCAGCGAAATTCCGTCCGGTTTCTCCCAGTACCACAACTCGTCCTCCAGTCATATATTCGCAACAGTGGTCGCCTACACCTTCTACCACGGCTGTCA
>OJMM01001998.1_pt1 | contig 11108 bp, 9 predicted proteins | sample 1597231 | NCBI WGS metagenome assembly OJMM01 (sample SAMEA2452128, study PRJEB22498) | human gut metagenome | reverse complement strand
TAAGTGTGGCTATCATTATTTTAGTCGGACAAATTCTGATTGTCGAGTTCGGAGGAGAACGCACAGGAGCTTTTGCAGGAAGCGGATGTTGTCTGCGAAGCATTTGATGTTCCGGAAGCGAAGGCGATGCTCGTCAATTTTGTGTTGGAGAACATGCCGGAGAAATATCTTGTCGCAGGATCCGGAATGGCAGGTTTTGGAAGTCCCAATACGATTCAGACACGCCGGATCACCGGCCGGTTTTATCTGTGCGGGGATACGGTCAGCGATGTGAATGACGGTATCGGTCTTGTCTGCGCCAGGGTCATGGTCTGTGCGGCACATGAAGCGCACACGATCCTGCGGCTTTTAGCAAATGAAATTGAATAAAAGAAACAATAATGAGAGCCTGCGGTTCAAAGCCGGCAGGCGGAGAGAAATGGAGATAATTATGAATAACGATAAACTGATCATTGGAGGTCATGAATTTGAATCGCGTTTTATTCTCGGTTCCGGAAAGTATTCCATGAAGCTGATCGAAGCTGCAGTGAAGGATGCCGGAGCACAGATCATTACGTTGGCGGTTCGCCGTGCGAATACGAAGGAGCAGGAAAATATACTCGATTATATTCCGGAAAATGTAACGCTTCTTCCGAACACAAGCGGTGCCAGAAATGCGGAGGAGGCAGTCAGGATCGCACGTCTTGCAAGAGAACTTGGCTGTGGGGACTTTGTTAAGATTGAGATCATGCGTGATTCTAAATATCTTCTTCCTGACAATGAGGAGACGATCAAGGCGACAGAGATTCTGGCAAAGGAAGGTTTTGTTGTTATGCCGTATATGTATCCGGATCTGAATGTGGCCCGGGATCTTGTCAATGCCGGAGCTGCATCAATCATGCCGCTGGCGTCGCCGATCGGTTCCAATAAAGGATTGGCAACCAAAGAATTTATTCAGATCCTGATCGATGAGATCGATCTTCCGATCATTGTGGATGCCGGTATCGGGCGGCCATCCCAGGCGTGCGAAGCAATGGAGATGGGAGCGGCTGCGATCATGGCGAACACAGCACTTGCCACCGCCGGTGATCTTCCGATGATGGCATCTGCATTTAAGAGTGCGATCGAAGCCGGCCGCAGGGCGTATCTGGCCGGTGTTGGACGTGTGCTGACCCGAGGTGCATCTGCATCCGATCCGTTGACCGGATTTTTACGGGATTAGGAGGTCGATCATGGAAAATCAATTTTTTATTGACGCAGAAAGTCTTTCAGAGTCAGCGCTTGCCAAAAAACATCAATTGGAAAATGATCCTTCTTCCAGAAAGGATCATATGGAATACCTTCCGGGAATGGAGGTTATCGAGTCGGACGTGCGTGACAAGGTAATGTCGCAGGTAAATGCATTTGATTACAGTGGTTACACGGCGAAGGATGTGAAAACAGCGCTTGAGCATGAGACATGTTCGATCGAGGATTTCAAGGCTCTTTTATCGCCGGCAGCAGAGCCGTTTCTGGAGCAGATGGCACAGCGTGCGCGCCGGGAGACAAGCAAACATTTTGGCAATACAGTCTATCTTTTTACGCCGCTTTATATTGCCAATTACTGCGAAAACTACTGTGTATACTGCGGATTTAACTGCTACAATGATATTCACCGCATGAAGCTTTCAATGGAGCAGATCGAGAAGGAAATGAAGGTGATCGCTGACTCCGGAATGGAAGAAATTCTGATTCTGACCGGCGAGAGCCGTGGACAGAGTGATGTCAAATATATTGGCGAGGCATGCCGGCTGGCACGGAAATATTTCCGCATGGTCGGACTGGAGATATATCCGGTCAACACAGACGAATACCGTTATCTTCATGAATGCGGTGCCGATTATGTGACGGTATTTCAGGAAACCTACGATGCGGATAAGTACGAAACACTGCATTTGTTAGGGCACAAACGCGTCTGGCCGTATCGTTTTGATGCACAGGAGCGAGCGCTTCGCGGAGGCATGCGAGGCGTAGCTTTTTCGGCACTTCTCGGACTGTCGGATTTCCGTAAGGATGCGTTGGCAAGTGCATTGCATGTGTATTTCCTGCAGCGAAAATATCCTCATGCGGAAATGTCATTATCTTGTCCAAGACTTCGTCCGATCATCAATAATGATAAGATCAATCCGCTGGATGTTCATGAAAAGCAGCTTTGTCAGATCATTTGTGCATACCGTATTTTTCTGCCGTTTGTGGGAATCACTGTTTCATCCAGAGAGAGCGCCGCATTCCGCAATGGCATTGTCAAGATTGCCGCAACAAAGGTTTCTGCCGGCGTTTCCACCGGAATTGGCGATCACGAAAGCAAATACAACGGAACGGAGGCGGAGGGAACACAGGGCGATGAGCAGTTTGAGATCGACGATAACCGGAGTCTTGACAAGATGTATCGGGACATCACGGGAAGTGGTCTGCAGCCGGTGCTAAACGATTATCTTTATGTGTGATATGAGAGAGGAAATGAGATGAGTAAATTTAATTCGAGTTTATATTTTATAACAGACAGCACTCCATATTCGGAGGAAGAATTTCTGCGTCGTGTGGAGGAGGCGCTTGCCGGAGGGGCAACGCTTCTGCAGCTGCGCGAAAAGGAAAGAACGACCAGGGAATATCTGCAGCTTGCTGCAAGGGTTCATGAGATTGCTTTGAAATATCAGGTGCCGTTGATCATAGATGACCGTGTTGATGTTGCGCTGGCAGTTGGGGCGGAAGGTGTTCATGTGGGACAGAGCGATCTGCCGGTAGCGGATGCGAGAAGGCTGATGGGACCGGATAAGATTGTCGGAGCGACCACAAAGACGGTTCCGCAGGCATTGGAGGCGTATGAGCAGGGTGCGGATTATCTTGGCGTTGGAGCGATCTATCCGACCACAACAAAGGTTAAGACAATACTGACTTCTACGGATACACTCCGGGAAATCTGTGAGGCAGTGCCGATCGCAGTCAATGCGATTGGTGGATTGAATAAGGATAACATCGATGTTCTGGAGGGGATTCCAATCGCCGGGATCTGTGTGGTTTCTGCGATCATGAAGGCTGCCGATCCACGTCAGGCAGCGCAGGAACTGAAAGCCCGGGCTATGGAATTGAAACTGTGCGCTAAGCAGTAGACAAGTCTGTAAATAGGTAAGATCGCGAAAATGCATGGTCGGTGGAGTAAACTGTCGTGCAGCGTATCCGGAGATTATATTACTCAGGGGTTTTGAATGTATTTCTATAAGTGTAGGAGCGCCCGCTCTTGCCGGTGCGTTCCACAACCTGCAGAAAGTAAAGGATCCCGAGCAGCGTCTGTGCATAGCCGACCGGAATGTGAGTGGCTTTTGCAAAATCTTTCGAGGTGTAATTTTCGGGAAGTCCCTCAGGGACAAAGAGACGATAATCGGCAGGACCGCCGATATATAATTCGTCCACAAGCTCTACCGGAATGCGGTCAAAACGGGAGGATCCCTTCTTGCGGTCACGGCTCCAGCCGTTGAGCAGGCGGTATTCATCGGCGTCGATCAGCACCAGACACAGGTGCAGATTTGGATTGTCCAGATACATTTTAATTTTATACAGTTCGGGAACAGCATCGTAAAATGTTCCTGTTTTGGGGGACTTTCTCTTCGGGGAGAGTTCCCCTGTTTCTTCATTGATCCAGTAGAGCCATTTGGTATGTATGATCGGATAAACGATCGTGACCGGATAATACTTTAAGAAGGTGTCCAGCTTACGGCGCAGCTTGTTAAAACCACGCGTCTGGATCTCAATGATCTCGCCGTCACGCAGGATGTCGGCAATGAAATTTTCGACAGGGATTTCCTGATGCTCCGGGTCAGGCTCGTAGAATCTCTTCAGAACGGCATGGACCGTTTTTTCGGACAGTGTGCCGATGCCCATGGACGCGCGTTCCCGGTTGATGATCTCGCGGCATGCCTGATGAAAAAGAATGATGTCGTTATCGCAGATGGACATGGGCGCAGCCTCCTTTTCCGAAGTTCTTTTCTCTATTATATGTATTTCAAATCGGATCCGCAAGTATTCTGTAAAAGCACTGTGTTAATTTCCGGAAAAATGAACATACTATTTTGGAAAGAAACGAAACTGTGTGCAAAATATTTGTTTGTAACGGAAATAACAGTGAATCGAATAGACGGTATTATTCAATAATAACGAGTAGTTTAGAAATGAGGGTTCGTATGACAGACATATTTCAGGGAACGTTTGAACAGCGGGATGAGGCGGCAAAGCAGCTTCTTCGGATCGAGGACAGCTTTGACCTGATCCGGCGCCGTTTCATGATCGGCGGAAAACAGGCGGCATTTTATACGGTCGACGGATTTTTAAAGGGTGAGGTTTCCGAGAAGGTGATGGAGTTTTTCTACAAGATCACCGAGGAACAGATGCCGGAGGATTTTGCGGGATTTCTGCAGCAGCAGATTCCGTATCTGGATCTGATGAAGGTCGCAGATCAGGAAATGTTTGTAAAGTCGGTGCTTTCCGGAATGAGCTGTCTGATGGTGGAGGGCTACGACATTATTCTGGCGCTCGATTTCAGGGAATATCCGAGCCGCAGTGTGGACGAGCCGGACAAGGATAAGGTGCTGCGTGGATCAAGAGACGGCTTTATTGAATCGCTGATCCCGAATATGGCATTGATAAGACGGCGGATCCGTGATACGGATCTGTCCTTTGAACTGGTTGATGTCGGGCGAAGCTCTAAAACGGACGTTGCGATCTGTTATATGCAAAACAGAGTGAATCCCGGCGTACTCCGGGAGGTGCAAAAGCGGCTTAAGGGAATTGATGTGGATTCGCTGACGATGAATCAGGAAAGTCTTGGCGAATGTATTTTCAAAAAGGGCTGGATCAATCCGTTTCCGAAGTTTAAGTTTACCGAGAGACCGGATACGACAGCGGCCTGTCTGCTCGAGGGCAGCATTGTCATACTCTGTGATAATTCATCGGCGGCGATGATCCTTCCGACATCTCTGTTTGAGATTATTGAGGATGCCAATGATTATTATTTTCCGCCGTTAACCGGTACCTATCTGCGTTTCAGCCGGTTTATCATCAATGTTGTGTCTATTTTCCTGACACCGTTTTTTATCCTGCTGATGCAGCATCCGGACTGGGTACCGCACTCGTTCGAGTTTATCAAGATACAGGATCCGATGTATATTCCGCCGGTGGCGCAGCTTCTGATCCTGGAGGTGGCGATCGATGGACTGAGGATGGCGGCGGTCAATACGCCGAATATGTTAAACACGCCGCTCAGTATCATTGCAGGTATCGTTTTTGGTGATTATACGGTTAAGTCCGGCTGGTTTAATTCCGAGATCATGCTTTATATGGCGTTTGTGGCGATTGCCAATTACAGCCAGAGCAACATGGAGCTTGGCTATGCAATCAAATTTATGCGTATCCAGCTTCTGATCCTGACCGGAATCTTCGGTGGCTGGGGCTTTCTCGCAGGGACAGTCATCCTGATCGTGATACCGCTCTGTACGCGAACGATCAACGGACGAAACTATTTATATCCGCTGATCCCGTTTGACGGAGTACAGCTAATGAAGAGGTTTTTTCGTGTCAGTCTGAGTGAAAACGAAAAGTTAAATCGACAAGGTTCTAAAAAGAACTAATTATAGACTATTTGCACAAAAGAAAATATGATTTCTTATTAAAAATAGTAGATATTTTGAGAGATAATATGTTAAAATGTGCGCGGTGGAAAATGAAGCAGTTTGTTTTCTGCCGTGTTTCTTTACGCAAAATTATATGATGAAAACGGAGGCGTAGATTATGAAAAAACTGAAATCTGCGGTATGGGGTGTTGCACTGGTATTATGTGCTATGCTGGCAAACTCTTCGGTAGCATTTGCTGCGGAGTCGGGAGCCGAGAACGTTGGAAAAACTTTGTCACTTACATATTGCATCCCATTTGTTGGAATGCTTTTGTGTATTGCAATTTGTCCTCTTATTGTAGGCGAATGGTGGGAGAAATGGAAACCGGCAGTGGTTATCTTCTGGTCACTTGTATTTATTGTTCCTTTTGCAACCTTTATCGGTGCAGGAACAGCATGGGAGCAGGTGTTAGAATCCATTATCGGTGATTATCTTGGATTTATCGTTTTGTTATTTGGTCTGTTCTGTGTGGCAGGTAATATTGTACTCGAGGGAGATCTGGTCGGCACACCGAAGCTAAATGTACTGTTACTGCTGATTGGTACTGTACTTGCAGGATGGATCGGTACAACGGGTGCCAGTATGGTTATGATCCGTCCGCTGATCCGTGCCAACAAGTGGCGTCAGCGCAAGGCACAGATCGTGATATTCTTCATTTTCCTGGTATCCAATATCGGTGGATGTCTGACTCCTGTCGGTGATCCGCCACTGTTGATGGGATTTAATAATGGCGTTGGATTCTTCTGGAGTCTGAATCTGCTGCCGGTTATGCTTTTGAATGTCGCAATTTTATTGATACTGTTTTTCATCATCGATAATAATGCCTATAAGAAGGATCTGGCTGACGGTCTGAAGCCGGAGACATCAAAAGAAAAGAAAAAGCTTCATCTTGCAGGTGCACACAACATTTTCTTTATGATCGTGATCGTGGCAGCCGTTATTCTGAGTGGTGTACTTCCACAGAAGGTACCTTTCTTTGCGAAGGGCATTCATTTCTATGGTGAGGTTGAGCTTGGCTATGCATCCATTCTTGAGATGGCAATGATATTGATCGCCGCTTTCCTTTCCCTCCGCACAACGAAGAAGGAAGTCCGCGAAGAGAATCATTTCACATGGGATGCGATCCAGGAGGTTGCCGTACTTTTCATCGGTATCTTCATTACGATGATCCCGGCACTTCTGATCCTGAAGGCGAGAGGCGCAGATCTTGGTATCAAGGAGCCTTGGCAGTTCTTCTGGATGACCGGTTTCCTGTCCAGCTTTTTGGACAATACACCGACCTATCTGGTATTCTTCACAACGGCAGTACATTCTGCACTGACCGGTGGAAGCATGGTAAAGGTATTAGACGGAACGATCCCGAAGATCTTCCTGATGGCGATCTCCTGTGGTGCTGTATTCATGGGAGCGAACACATACATTGGTAATGCACCGAACTTCATGGTTCGTTCCATCGCCGAGGAAAACGGAATCAAGATGCCTTCCTTCTTTGGATATATGGCATGGTCTGTAAGCTGCCTGATTCCGGTATTTATTATTGATACATTGGTATTTTTCCTGTTTTTCTAAATAAGAACGGAGTTTGACAATGACGTCCCCGATAATCTGTGGTATGATATATTGCAGACATCGGGGATATTTCTGTTAATCACTCAGGCTTCGCGCACCGATTATTCGATTGCGCCCATAATATTTCTTATGTCCGCAGTGTATATATGATTTTTGCCTTAGTTTTTTGAATAACCGTGAACTGGTGACAACCAAATTGTCTTGTCACTTACGGATTTCGGAAAGTCTAATTGCTTTGCTGTTTCGATGTTCGATAAACGTGTCTTCCCGTATTCGCCTCCGGGTGGAATTCGGGTGTTTCGTAAGGCACTTGCGCTCGCCACTACTTGCATCCTGTTTTGTAGGATGCTATGTAGTGCTGCGTAGCGCATTGTAGCGAGAGCGTGCCGGTCGAAATAGCTGATTCCACCCGGAGGCTCAGTCGTCCAGACACGTATTCATCGAAACATTGCAAAGCAAAGACTTTCCGGAAATCCTACTGATCTGCGTCAATTTGGGTGTCACAGTTTCACGGTTTCATCAAGTATCCTGAGGCAAAAATCTATATTCATCTCTCTGAGACATAAGAAATATTATGGGCGCAATCGAATAATCGGTGCGCGAAGCCTGAGTGATTAACATTTGTATTTATGTTCCCCGATGGACAATCAGGAAAAGGTATGGTGAAAGTGATGATTTTTGATACACATGCACATTATATGGATGAAGCCTTTGCACAGGACCGGGACGAGTTGCTTGCGTCCATGAAGGATGCCGGTGTCGGCACGATCGTGGAGGTTGGTGCGAGCATTTCGTCCACGAAGGATGCCGTGGCACTCAGCAGACAATATGATTTCGTGTACGGTGCTGTGGGCGTGCATCCGGAGGATGTGGAGCATATGACGCCGGAGACGGTGGAGTGGTTAAAGGAGCTGACAAAAGAGCCGAAGATCGTGGCGGTCGGTGAGATCGGACTCGACTATTATTACGAGGATCCGCCAAGGCAGGTACAGAAGGAGTGGTTCATCAGACAGCTTGAGGCAGCAAAGGAAATGAAGATGCCGGTGATCATTCACAGCCGTGATGCGGCGCAGGACACGCTGGAGATCATGGAGGAGCACTGCGACTGGTCACAGGGCGGTGTGATCCACTGCTTTTCGTATTCGGTCGAAATGGCACGCATTTATCTGAAGAAGGGCTTCTACTTGGGAATCGGCGGCGTTGTTACATTTAAAAACGGCAGAAAGCTGGTGGAGGTTGTGAAGGAAGCACCTCTGGAGCAGCTTGTGCTTGAGACGGATTCACCGTATCTGACGCCGGTGCCGAACCGCGGCAAACGAAATGATTCGAGACAGCTGACACATGTGGTGGATGCCATTGCGCAGATCAAAGGGATCAGCAGAGAGGAAGTCATCCGTGTGACGGAACAGAACGCGCGCAGAATGTACAGAATAAGGGGGTAGTTATGGCAACATTAGGTAATCCGCAGAATACCATCGAAGTTTTACAAAAATATGATTTCCATTTTCAAAAGAAATTTGGACAGAACTTTCTGATCGATACCCATGTGCTGGAGCGCATCGTGGAATCCTCCAATATTACAAAGGATGATTTTGTACTGGAGATCGGACCGGGTATCGGCACGATGACGCAGTATCTGTGCGAGCATGCAGGCAGAGTGATGGCGGTGGAGATTGACAAGAATCTTCTGCCGATCCTCGCAGATACCCTGAAGGAATATGATAATGTGACGGTGGTCAATGAGGATATTTTAAAGCTTGATATCGGAAAGATTGCCGAGGAATATAATGACGGCAAACCGATTAAGGTGGTGGCAAATCTGCCATACTATATAACAACACCGATCATTATGGCGTTATTTGAGAGCCATGTTCCGCTTGCGAGTGTGACGGTCATGGTGCAGAAAGAGGTTGCCGAACGGATGCAGGCAGGTCCGGGGACAAAGGATTACGGTGCCCTGTCGCTTGCCGTGCAGTATTACTCAAGGGCAGAGATTACGGCAAATGTGCCGCCGAACTGTTTTATGCCGCGTCCGAAGGTGGGATCTGCGGTGATCCGGCTGACCTGTCATGAGCAGCCGCCGGTGAATGTTGTGGACGAGAAGTTCTTCTTCCGGGTGATCCGTGCTTCGTTTAATCAGAGGCGCAAGACACTGCAGAACGGACTTGGAAACGATGCCGGTCTGCCGGTCACAAAGCAGCAGACAGCGGAAGCACTGGAAAAGATGGGACTTTCCGGGACGATCCGCGGAGAGGCACTGTCACTGGAGCAGTTTGCAGAGCTTAGTAATATACTAAAAGGATAGAAGCGATATAATCATTCTGATATCCGGATGCTTTGCATCTGTGGCGCATTGCGCTTTAAGAATTTGTTAATCGTATAGAAAGGTGGAGAAACGATGAAGGTAACTGAAAAAATCGCTGTATTACGAAATCTGATGCAGCAGGATGGAATTGATTATTATTATATCCCGACCAATGATTTTCATGGCTCGGAGTATGTGGCAGATTATTTTAAGTGCAGAGAATATATGTCCGGCTTTACCGGATCTGCGGGAAGTCTGCTTGTGAGCGCAACAGAGGCGGGGCTCTGGACGGACGGCAGATATTTTCTGCAGGCGGAAGCACAGCTTGCCGGAAGCGGGATCACACTGTACCGCATGGGTGAGCCGGGTGTGCCGAAGATCTTTGAATACATTGCGCAGCATATTCAGCCGGGGCAGTGTCTTGGTTTTGACGGACGTATGGTGGATGCGTTTTATGCGCTGCAGCTCAAAAAGATTGTGGAGAGCAAGGGAGCACGCCTTGTGACGGAGTTTGATCTGGTGGGTGCTGTCTGGTATAACCGTCCGTGGCTGGAGGCAAAGCCGGCGTACAGCCTGAGTACGCAGTATACAGGTGTAGAACGTGGAGAGAAGCTGGATGCCATTTGTAAATGGCTGGATACGCGCAAGGCAGATATGCTTGTGATCACATCATTAGACGATATCGCATGGGCACTCAATATCCGCGGTGAGGACATCCATTGTTGCCCGGTTGTGCTTAGTTATCTGGTGATCAAGCCGTTAGAGAGGATCCTTTTTGCAAACAAGAGTGCTTTCAGTACAAGGCTTCGTCAGGAGCTTGCAAGGGACAGTGTGTTGCTGCGGGAGTATGATGAGATCTATGATTATCTTGCCGCTGTACCGGCGGGAAGCCGTGTGGTGATGGATATGCATGTGGCGAATTACCAGCTTGTCAATTCCGTGCCACAAAATTCCAAGATCGTCAATGCTGTATGCCCGACAAAGATGATGAAGGCAGTGAAGAATCCGGCGGAGATCGCCGGGGAGAAGATCGCACATATCAAGGACGGTGTTGCACTTGTGCGGTTTATGTATTGGTTGAAACAGAACATCCAGAAGATTCCGCTCACGGAGCGCCTTGCCGCGGCACAGCTTGAGGCATTCCGTGGCAGTGTCGGCGATTATATGGGACCAAGCTTTGACCCGATCGCGGCGTATGGTCCGCATGGAGCGATCGTGCATTACAGCGCAACGGAGGAGACGGATGCCAGAATTCTGACAGAGGGATTTTTGCTGTTAGACACCGGTGGACATTATCTGCAGGGAACTACAGATGTGACACGGACGATCCTTCTTGGACAGGAGGCAACGCCGGAGGAAAAGAAATATTATACGGCAGTGCTCTGCGGTAATCTTCGTCTTGCCGCAGCCAAGTTCAAAAAAGGCTGCAGCGGCGTAGCGCTCGATATTCTTGCAAGACAGCCGTTGTGGGATATGGGCTGCGATTTCAATCATGGAACCGGACACGGAGTGGGCTGTCTGTTAAACGTTCATGAGGGACCGAATGCGATCC
>OJMM01001988.1_pt1 | contig 11151 bp, 8 predicted proteins | sample 1597231 | NCBI WGS metagenome assembly OJMM01 (sample SAMEA2452128, study PRJEB22498) | human gut metagenome | reverse complement strand
AATTGGTTTAGAACATCGTATCATAAAAATAGTATAGCTTATGCATCAATCTACATTACCCTGCGATTTCGCACTCCCTGCCGAATGGGAGCCACAGAGCGCCATCATGCTCACCTGGCCACATGCCGGCACCGACTGGAAGCCGTATCTGCCTGAAATTACAGATACTTATCTCGAACTGGCAGATATCATCACGCGCTACGAGCAGCTGCTTGTGGCTACACCCGATGTGCCTGCCACCCGATACCAGCTCAAGAAAAAGCTCTCTGCCGAACAGATGAGCCGCGTGCTGCTCTACGAGGTAGAAAGCAATGATACCTGGGTGCGCGACCACGGACCCCTCACCATGGTGCTGCGCAAAAAGCAGAACACCTGGATGGTGCCTTACCGCATACTCGACTTCAAGTTCAACGGCTGGGGCGAAAAGTTCAGATGGGAGAAGGATAATGCCATCACCCTGCAACTATACTATCAGGCAGCCTTCAATGCCGATATAGAGAACCACCAGGGCTTCGTGCTCGAAGGAGGCAGCATCGAGAGTGACGGAAAGGGTACACTCTTCACCACCTCACAGTGCCTGCTGGCGCCTCACCGCAACCAGCCGCTCGACCACGACAGCATCGACCATCTGCTGCAGTCTTTCTTCCAGCTCAAGAGAGTCGTCTGGCTGGATCACGGCAATCTGATAGGCGATGATACCGACGGTCACATCGACACTATCGTGAGAGTGGCACCGCACGACACCTTATTATATGTAGGCTGCGATAATCCGGAAGATGAGCAGTATGAAGACTTCCAGGCGCTGGAGAAGCAGCTCAAGGGGCTCTTCACCTGGGAGGGATACCCTTACCGCTTGCTCAAACTGCCGATGCCCGACCCTATCTATGATGAGGGCGACTGCCTCACCACCAACCCGGAGAGCGAGGGCGACCGCCTGCCTGCCACCTATGCCAACTTCCTGATACTGAACAAGGCGGTGATTTATCCCACCTACAATCAGCCGGAAAAGGACGAGGAGGCGCGCAAGCAGATTCAGCTCGCCTTCCCCGACCGCGAAATCATCGGTGTAGATTCGCAGACCATCATCCGCCAGCATGGCAGCATCCACTGCATCACCATGCAGTTGCCCGAAGGCGCACTCAGAGACTCAACATTTCACATTTAACATTCAACACTCAACATTCAACATTTAACATTAAAAGTAAAAAATGAAAGTCGGTTTATTACAACTTCATAATACGGCAGATATCGCCAACAACAAGCAGCGCCTGGCAGAAGGCATCATCGACCTCGCCCATCGCGGTGCAGAGCTCATCGTGCTTCAGGAGCTTCATAACTCCCTCTATTTCTGTCAGGTAGAGGATGTTGACCTCTTCGACCTGGCAGAGCCTATTCCGGGCCCTTCGACCGATTTCTACGGCAAGCTTGCCAAGGATCTCGGCGTTGTCATCGTCACCTCCCTCTTCGAGCGCCGCGCTCCGGGCCTCTACCACAATACGGCGGTAGTGATGGAGAAGGATGGAAGCATAGCCGGAAAATACCGCAAGATGCACATCCCCGATGATCCTGCCTACTACGAGAAGTTCTATTTCACTCCGGGCGACCTCGGTTTCCACCCTATCCAGACCTCTGTAGGCAAGCTCGGCGTGCTGGTTTGCTGGGACCAGTGGTATCCCGAAGCAGCCCGTCTGATGGCGCTGCAGGGAGCCGAAATGCTCATCTATCCTACCGCCATCGGCTACGCTACCTATGATACCGAGGAGGAGCAGCAGCGCCAGCGCGAGGCGTGGACTACCGTGATGCGAGGCCATGCCGTAGCCAACGGATTGTCGGTCATCGCCGTAAACCGCGTAGGTTTCGAGCCTGATCCAAGCGGTCAGACCGAGGGCATCCAGTTCTGGGGCAGCAGTTTCGTAGCCGGTCCTCAGGGCGAGCTCTACTACCGCGCCAGCGATCAGGAAGAAGAGAGCCTGGTGGTAGATATCGACCTGAAGCACAGCGAAAATGTGCGCCGCTGGTGGCCATTCCTCCGCGACCGCCGCATCGAGAACTACGGGGATATTACCAGGCGATTTATCGATTAACCCATTTTTGCCGGAAATTCCGAGAGAATATCGGGATTCCGGCATACATATATATATAAGGTATAGATTTTCAGGATAAATGGAGAATTTGGAAGTGATGGTGATACTTTTCATCATCGTGATTTTAGGTTACGTCGCCTGCAAGTTGGGATATATGGGCGACAAGTTTGACAAGAAGTTATCCAGCATGGTGGTAGATATCACCTGTCCCCTGCTGGTGCTCTCGTCAGTAATGGGCGATGAGCTGCCCGACCGCACGCTCATCCTTCCCCTCCTGGGCGTAGGTTTTCTTACCTACATCCTTTTGCTGGTATTCGGTTTCTGGGTGCCGCGTCTCATCACGCGCAATCATGACGACCAGGGCATGATAGGTTTTGCGCTGATGTTTGCCAATGTAGGTTTCATCGGCTACCCTATTGTTTCGAGCATATTCGGTCCGAAGGCCATTTTTTATGCCGCGCTGCTCAACATGCCGAACACCTTTTTTATTTTTACGGCAGGTGTAATGCTCATCAAGGGCGAGTACAGCATCAAGCAGTTCAATCCTAAGGTGCTGTTTTCTCCGGCTCTTCTGGGTGCCTTTGTTGCCGCCCTCCTGGTAGCTTTCGGGGTTCATACGCCTGATATCATTGCGCGTCCGGTAACGATGGTGGGCAACATAACGGTTCCGGCAGCCCTGATGATTATCGGTTCCTCGATGGCTAAGTTGCCGGTGAAGGAGATTATCGGCAGTCCGAAGGTATACCTCTCCTCGTTCTTGCGTCTTGTGGTAGTACCTCTGAGCATTTATTTCCTGTTCAAGGTATGTGGTGTAAGCGATCAGGTCAACAACATCAATACGGTTGTCATTGCGATGCCCGTAGCGAGTTTCGGCACGATGTTCTGTCTGAAATACGGCCGCAATCCTTCTCTCATCACCGAGATGACGTTCATCACCACGGTTGGCAGCATCATCACCATCCCGCTCATCACCCTCCTCTTTTCGTAATGCAGGAAGGGTGAAATGACTGGCGTACTTGCGTATCTTACTGCAAAAAAAAATCCCCTGATGCCACAGAGAGCACCAGGGGATTCTTATCTTTTAATTGTAATAATCAACACTCAACATTCAACACTCAACATTCAACATTACTTAACGCTGATCTTCTTTCCATTCTGGATATAGATACCCCTAGATGGAACATTTTGTATTCTGCGGCCGTTCAGGTCATAAATCGCCTTATTGCCAGTCTCCTTATCCAATGTTACTGAATGGATGCCGGTAGGCTCCAGGTCCTCTACCACATTATCAAAGTATACTATCCAGTTCTGGGTATACTGATGAGCCTCATACTTTGCCTTGCTGCCCGGATAGAGATGCAGCGTGCGAGTTATATCACCCTTGGCGGCAAATACACACCAGTATATCCAGTAAGGTGCCTCCTTATGACGCATATATACATCCTTCAATTCGAAGCAGGCATTGAATGTGTTGCGGCCGAATTCCTTTATCGTCTCAGGTAAATCAATTTCCTTCAGTTTGGTTAACCTAAAGGCATTGGAACCTAACTCCTTGACACCGGCAGGCATCTTGAAACTCTCCAGACTGGCATTACTTTCAAATGCAAACGCAGGAACCATATCAGCCTTGTAGCCGTCATAAGCCACCACCTTGGCACCGCTCAGGTCGATGCTCTTGAAATAATGACTTGCCAGTTCATCAAAGTCGCGCTTGTCAATCACGCCATTCACCTTGATATTTCTGTATACAAAATAGTCTGGATTTTCTTTGGCAAGTGTTTGCTTCAGCTGTCCCGCCTTCTCCAGGTTGATAACCAACTCCTTTTCCTGATAATCGCGATAAGTGGTCACCACGAGATCATAAACCGGTTCTATTCCTCTGAAAGAATTCGGATAGACTGTAGTACCCAGTTTAACATCATCCATCAGCTTTCCGTTCAATTCTACGAAATACTGTGAGATGCTCTCATCTACCGTCAGATAATAATAGTACCAGGCACCGATAACCGGCTTGCCATTATAGAAATTGTAGGAAGAATTATATCTCGTGCCTGCTAGCTGGAATGTAGCCCCGTCGCCCATTTTCGTACTTACCTCAAATGTAAGAGGCTTATATCCGGTTGCCGGCAGACGCAATCTCTCGAAGTTCGAATCATACAGCTCTATATATTCCGAAGAGCCTTTTTCCTTTGCCACAATAGCCAGATAATCACCCGGTTCTGCATCCACTGTACTCACAAAATTGAAAGACGGAGACGAATAATAATAACCAGGGTCTAAATCATCAATAGTCAGAGGGCTGGATGTTACGATTTTCCGCATCTCGCCCTTCGCATTCATCAGCGCTACGTCTACTTCTCCGGTAAACGGCTGGTCTCCCGTATTACCGATTGGCGCACAGAAGATGCCAACCTTCTGCCCCTTCTTCACATCGGTGATATTCATATTCAGTATATGAAACCTACCTACATTTGTCATGAATCCCATGCCAGATACTTTCTCCGTACCATCAGAAGGTTCCATGCCGAATACTGCCGATTGACTTACATTATACTTATCGCCCGTTGGCTTTCCTACGCTTTCCGGATTCAAGGCTCCTATCTGGTAGAAACCGTCACAATAGCCTCCCCAGCCCCAGTTTACGCTGAAGCTTTCGTCCTTGTATCCATCAATTACGAAGGCATGACCGCCTCTAGCTGGGTCAGAAGCAGCATAGAGCACAGGGCGGTTGGCATCAATCTCCTCGCGCAGTCTGCCGTTCCAAGCCTCTGCACCCACATCTTCTATTGCCATCAGATGCGAAAGTTTGCTGTAGCCGTAGTACTTCTGCAGGGCGGTTACCAGGTTGCCAATATACGCGCCGCTTCCGTCCTTATCATACTGCATCTCCACTGCCACACCGAGGTCTGCCATCAGTCTTGCCACGCCATCGAAGGCAGCATCGTTGGTGCCGTCATATTTGGCAGGCATGCTTGCCCAATCGTAGGTATGCTCGAAATTGGCTGAGAGGGTCTTGCCGTTCAAGGTATAGGAATGGCTTCCGGTACCCTTGGCAGGATAACCGTGGTGCTTCATTACGATGGCACCAGCCGTTGCCACACAGCCTGTTACATAGTTGTTTGGCGTATACTTGTTGAATGGAGCCATCTGGTTCCATTCTGCGGTTTTGAGCAGTTTTTCGCCTGTAAATGCGGCTCTTGTGGCAGTCTGGTTCGCAACATAATTGTCGCCCAGCGCCACAATCTGCCGTTCATAGCTCTTCAGCAGATCCTTCAGTCCGTCAGGCAGATTCTCGGCATCAAATGATCCCGTTGAGGTATAGCCCAATACTGGCGTTACGGCATCATCACCAGCGATAATGACGAATCCGCCTGCGTCGTTATTAAATACATAGTAAGCATCCGATGGCGATGCAGTAGTAGCCGTGCGGCTCTTCGCCTTCGCCTTCTGCGGCATCTGCTTTCCCCAGAAGCTGTAGGCCTGTTGCTGAGCCTGCCACTGTGTGATTCGCTTGGCTTGCAGAGGAGAGTATCCCAGCGCCAGCAACAATACCAATAGAAATTGAATGTGTAATAGTCGCTTCATAAGTTCTTATCTTTTTTAAGGGTTATTATATATATATGTATAGTTCTTAGAAAATTCTTCTTTTGCAAAGATAATGTTTTTTTTAATGCTACGCAAGTTTTACGCCCTCTTTTTTTGCCCCGTTCTCCACTTTTTTACGCAATGACACCTTTTTTACCCATTGAACGATAAAAAAATCTCCATTTTTTCGTTATTCCCCGATTTTTGCCTTATCTTTGCAAATAGATTTGGCACGAAGAAATCCTTTTTACCAATAATATAAATTAGAAGAAAATGAAGATAAACAACAGTACGAAGAAAAGCCTGCTCATCATCGCACTCGCGATGGCCAGCACTACTTACCAGACACAGGCCGCCCCGATAGAACATATCGGCGACAGATACATCATGCATATTCCAGAAATGGAACTCACAGGCGAAGAATCACTCCTCGATGTGCTCATGATGTGCCCGGAAGTCATCTCACTCGACGGCAACAACATCATCGGCGGAGATCCATTCGCCAACCTCTACGGCAAGTTCGTCATCCGTATCGACAACCAGGAATACGGACTCGATTACGCCACCTTCCTCCACCATTTCAAGGCTCGGGAGATAGAAACCATCAAGGTGTGCCAGAACGCCGAAGTGATGAAGGGATGCAGCAGTCTGAAGAAAGTCATCGACATCACACTGCGCAAGAAGGAGAACGGAACCACCGGCAGATGGGGACTCTTCGGTGATACCTACGGCGGCGCAAAAGGCATCGTCAGCGTCATCAGCCAGCAGGATAAACTCCGCGTGCTCAGTCATGTAGAAGGCAACTTCCAGCGCACCTCCAACAGCGATAAGGACGCCTACCAGGGCATCTCTAGCACCACCGTGAACCACTACTCCCACGAGGGTGCCAAGCTCAATCTGCTCTGGACGCCTACCGCAAAGGATGTGCTCGAAATAGATGCGATGCAGACCTATACCCGCAACCATTTCACCCACACCCCGGCCGATTACGTGCGCGCCTATCATCTGCAGGCCGACTATACCCGCACGCTCGCCGACAACGGCTCCAGCATCCTCTTTACCCTCGGTGCCGAGCATATCAGCGACAACGGACGCACGCTGGAAGAAACCCAGACTGCGCCCTACCAGAACCACTCTACCTACCCCTTCATGGTGATAGAATACGCCACTCCGGTCATCACCTCCAATCTCTGGATTACGGCAGGTTTCGAGGGCGGTCTCTCCATCGAGAAGAACTGCATCGCCGGTTACACCAACCATTCCAACTATCAGGATTTCTACGCCCAGCTGGATTACAACATCGGCAAGTGGGGATTCATGGCAGGCGACCGCTTCCGCATCATCAACTTCCGTCCTAAGCAGATTGCGCCGGAAGAGCACTGGAAGCATACCACGCGCAACCATATCTACTCGGCGAGCGCCTATTACAGCTTCACGCCGGGTCATACCCTGCAGGCCACCTACTGCCGCCGCATCTTCAATCCCGAGTTTGGCGATTTCGTTACCGCGGGCGATATGGAGGGCGCCTGGCAGCCGGTTTATACCGCCGACATCGGCAACAGCATGGCGAATGTGGTAGAGCTCAAGCATACCTACAGCCGTCCTGCCTTCGTGCTCAGTACCTCGGTGAAGAACATCCATCAGCACCTGTTCAGTGCCACTCACGACAATACGCTCGGCATCGGCTCCACCGCCTTCTGGCACAAGGGCATCCTTCGCCTCACAGCCGGTGTCAACTACTTCTGGCAGCGCAGCGAAACCCCTTCAGAGGAGGCTCAGCAGCGCAATGCGGAGTACAATCATTTTGCCGTATTCAAGTTGGCACCGCAGCTCACAATGGCCGATGGCTGGCGCTTTACGGGCAATCTCATCTGGTGTACCCGTCGCCGCAGCGATGCCTACACCCCGGCTAATCTCTATGCCGAGGTAGGGGTATACAAGAATCTGGGCAAGCACTGGACGCTCGAGGGCCGCTTCCACGATATGGCGAGCCAGCACTTCGGCAACCGCGCTGCCACCATCGGCTGCACGTATTATTTTTAATTGAGCTTTTAACAATCTTTTTCTAAATCAGAAGCAAGATTTCTGTTCCTTTCTTATTTTATTATCAGAAAGTGAAACAATAAAAAGAAAGGAACATTATATATGAGAAAAATTGATTTCAAGAAGATCGGGCTGGCAGCGATGATGCTCCTGTCGGCCCTCACATTCCAGTCGTGCGATAACGATAACGATACCGACTGGGACCGCGTTTTCCCTAACGCACTGGTAACCGTGAAGAAGAGTGGCGATGCCTGCTATCTGCAGCTCGACGACAACACCACGCTGCTCGCCAAGAACCTGAAACCTACCATCTTTGACGGTAAGGAGGTTCGCGCCCTGGTCAACTACACGCAGACCTCGGAGAAGAGCGAGAAGTATAACCAGGTGATTCACGTCAACTGGATAGACAGCATCCTGACCAAGAAGCCGGTTCCTTCGCTCGGTTCTGATACCGAGAACCGCGAGAAATATGGCGACGACATGGTCGACATCGTTCGCGACTGGGTAACGGTGGCAGAAGATGGCTATCTCACCCTCCGTTTCCGTGCTCTCTGGGGCGGTCAGAAGGTGCATTACATCAACCTCGTTACGGGTGTGAATCCAGATAATCCTTACGAGGTAGAGCTGCGCCACAATGCCAATGGCGACCCTCAGAACTACTGGCGAGATGCCCTCGTAGCATTCAATCTGAACGGAGTCGTGCCTGATACCGAAGGCAAGACGGTGAAGCTTACCATCCGCTGGCGTTCCAGCCATGGCTACAAGAAGGTAGAATTCGACTACTGTTCGCGCAAGCCTATCAGCAGCCCGAAGATGCTCGAAGGATACAGCCAGGAAGGAAGAGATATCCGATAAACGAAGAAAAACAGATAAAAGCAAAAGCCCCGATGCATGACGCATCGGGGCTTTTTTTACCTTTTTACTTTTTTACCTTTTTACCTTTAAAAGCTGCTGCAGCTTGTTACACCGAGGGTGGTAGCGATGGCTGTAAGGAAGGAGATTGCAATCTGCAAAATTGTTTTCCAGGTACTTGCTTTCATAATGTCTAATTTTTAATGTTGAATGTTGAGTGTTGAATGTTGACTTGGTGGGGGGGGTGGCCTCAGGCGAGGGCTTTATTCAAGCCCGTCGCCGCCTTCCTGAGAGCCGCCGCCTGGCTGCGTACCGCCGCCGGTAGTTCCGGAGCCGCCCTGGCTGGTGCCGCCGCCCTGTTCAGTGTCGCCTGAGGTACCACCAGAGGTGCCACCCTCGTCGGTGCCGGTATAGCCGCCGTACTCCTGAATCTTGCACTTCTTGCGCAGCTCAGAGTTGCTCCAGCTTTTTGTGTTTCTCACAATCAGGTGTACACCCTCTACGCTGGCAGCCGTTACCTTCTCCTTGGTATCCTCCGCCTTCGAAGTCATACCGATGGAGAACAGACCGAGGTCAGAGAGACGCACACTCTTGCCGTCGAGAATCAACTCCTGCAGATGGTCGAGAGCATCCATCAGCACACCGTGGATAGTACCTCGAGAGTAAGGCGAACCGTGGTCAGAGATGTGGGATACGAATCCCTCGAAATCCACCTCGCGGTCGGTTACCGCAGTGGCATACCACTTTTTCTTACCTGCGTTCTCGCCGCTCTGTGGTGTGCGCTGCAACTTACGATACTTCAATGTTCCTTTCTGTTCCATGATCTTAAATTATTAAAGGGTTATTATTAATGTTAAATGTTGAATGTTGAGTGTTGAGTGTTGACTTGGTGGGGTGCGCTAGTTTTTGCCCACACGCCCTGAAAGGGCAGAAGCTCCTAGCCCAGGGCATCGCCCTGGGTAATTACGGACGCCCCCCTGTCGCCCTGTAAGGGCAAAAGCTTTAAAACTTGTGATTGCCTTTCTTGAATGACGATGCAAAGGTACGGCAATTTTCTGATACTACCAAATTTCACCCTGCAGAGTTATGTTAAACGGATTTAACACTTCGGGCACATCCGGTTAATCTTGCCAACTCATAATTTATCGTGCGAGAAAACTATGTGATGTAAAAAGTTTCTCTATGTTTTCTTACTCCGAAAACAGCAGGAAGCAAGAAATCCATCATCAACCACCGAACCCATTTTCACCACCAAAGTGTGACAGTTGTGACAGTTGTGACAGTTTTCAGCGCCTACCACACCTCCCTCTCTTTAGAGGTAACTTATAATATATATATAAATATAAATATATATATAATAAGTTAAATATAATAATAACAATTTGAAAGCAGCCCGAGTTCATATACCCCTCCCCTGAAAACTGTCACAACTGTCACAACTGTAACGCCTCTCTCAATCCTTCTCCTCTCCTTCTCCCTCCATCCTGTTTTGTAAAGAAAAGAGGAATCACCCTACCCCCCTGGAGGTTATTAGGGAGATACGCTCATGCCCATAGGGGGTGCTGCTGAGTAGTTACTTCATTTTTCATCCTTTAAAATCAGTTAAAAAAATAGGTGTTCCCCATAAAATGTGCAAAAACATGATAGGATTCCCTCATAAAATGTGTATATTTGCAGCGTTATTCCCTCATAAAATGTGGGGTAATAGATGATTATTCCCTCATAAAATGTGATTTTAAGCTACGGATTATGGAAAGATTAGCTATCAATGAACTTCTGAAATGGAAGAATAAACAATATCGTAAACCTCTTATTATAGAGGGCGCCAGACAGGTGGGAAAGACTTGGCTGGTGAAGGAGTTTGCCCGCCAGAATTACAAGCAGCTGGCATATGTGAACTTTGAAGAGATGAAGATCCTGCAGAATCTATTTGAACAGGATTTCAGTATTCCTAGAATTCTTACAGCTATTGGGGCTGCAACGAATGTAACCTGCACAGAGGGCGAAACGCTGATATTCCTGGATGAGATTCAGGCTGCCCCTCATGCAGTTACTTCTCTCAAATATTTTGCAGAGAATGCGCCGGGCTATCATGTCATAGCTGCAGGTTCTCTTCTGGGTATCGAACTGCATCAGGGGGAATCTTTTCCTGTGGGTAAGGTGGATTTTCTCTCTCTGTATCCAATGAACTTTATCGAGTTCGTGATGGCTATGGGGGAGAAGAATCTGGCGCAGCTGCTTCAGACGAAGGATTGGAATATGATAACGATGTTTGCTCCCAAGTTTCAGGAACTCTTGAAGTATTATTACTACGTGGGAGGCATGCCTGAAGCCGTATTGAGCTTTAGCCAGAATCGTGACTGGAAAGAGGTGAGAACCATACAGAAGGACATTCTGAACAGTTATCAGAGAGATATGTCGAAGCATGCTCCATCGGAGATTATTCCCCGTATTACTGATTTGTGGAAATCCTTGCCCGCCCAGTTGAGCAAGGAAAACAGGAAGTTTATCTATGGAGTGGTGCGCGAGGGGGCAAGAGCCCGGGAGTATGAGTTGGCCTTGCAGTGGCTGCTGGATGCCGGACTGA
>OJMM01001987.1_pt1 | contig 11152 bp, 5 predicted proteins | sample 1597231 | NCBI WGS metagenome assembly OJMM01 (sample SAMEA2452128, study PRJEB22498) | human gut metagenome | reverse complement strand
ATCATCACTGAGAATATAAAAGATATTACAGTGCCGGGGCAGAATGTGCTCCGGCATCACAAAAAGAGAGGAACGGATATGGACAGAGAACAGGAGATTCGCCGTTTCTTCTTATTGCAGGTAAATGACGCACTTTTCCCGATCGGAGGCTATTCTCACTCGCAGGGACTGGAAACTTACATCCAGCAGGGAAGCGTCTGCGATGAGAAAACAGCGGCAGAATATATTCATAAAAAACTGCGTTTCGCACTTGCTTATACCGATCTGCTGGCAGTTCGCCTTGCGTGGGAACTGGCAGATCAAAATGATGCAGACGGACTGGATGAGCTGGAAGAAATCCTCGGAGCATCCAGGATTCCTTTTGAACAGCGGGAAGCGTCCAGAAAAATGGGTTCCCGTTTTGCAAAAACAATCGAAAAATTGCATGCAGAAACGATGCCGATGAAAAACAGAGAAATTTTTGAAGCGTATCTGGACGCAAGAAAGGGAAAAGCGGTCAGTCACTGCATTGTGTACGGAGTTTTCTGTGCGGCTCTTGGAATCGAGGAAGAAGAGACGTTGTATCATTATTTATATGCACAGACTTCCGCAATGGTAACAAACTGTGTCAAAACTATCCCGCTCAGTCAGAGTGCAGGACAGCAGCTTTTGAGCGGATGTTATCCGGAATTTGCAGAAATTCTGGAAGAGATCCGAACTTACAGCGAAGATGACCTGTGCCTGTCAGCACCGGGATTTGATATTCGTGGAATTCAGCACGAAAAACTGTATTCCAGATTGTATATGTCATAGCAGGAGGAAAAAGTATGTCATACGTGAAAATTGGAGTTGCCGGCCCGGTAGGTTCCGGAAAAACAGCACTTATCGAAGCATTATCAAGAAAAATGGCAAAAGACTACAGCATTGGTGTCATCACCAATGATATTTATACAAAGGAAGACGCACAGTTTCTGGCAAAAAACAGTGTTCTTCCGGTCGAGCGGATCATCGGTGTGGAAACCGGCGGATGCCCGCATACGGCAATCCGTGAAGATGCCTCGATGAACCTTGAAGCAGTTGATGAAATGATGGAGCGTTTCCCGGATATTGAACTGCTCTTTATCGAGAGCGGCGGAGATAACCTTTCCGCAACCTTCAGCCCAGAACTGGTAGATGCCACGATTTTCGTGATCGATGTTGCAGAAGGAGATAAAATTCCGAGAAAAGGCGGTCCTGGTATCACAAGATCAGATCTGCTTGTCATCAACAAAATCGACCTCGCACCATATGTCGGAGCAAGTCTGGAAGTCATGGAACGTGATTCAAAGAAAATGCGTGGTGACCGTCCATTCCAGTTTACCAACATCCGCGGGGATGAAAATGTGGATAAAGTAGTAGAATGGATCAAAAAAAGTGTATTGCTGGAAGATCTGTAAGCATAATGTTCGACTTGAACGCAGAGAAGCGGATTGTGAATGTCCGCTTTACTTCACAACAAGAATAGAAGAAGCATTTTTGAAAAATAAAAAAGAAAGGCGGACGAACATTTGACAGAAAACAAATTCGGAAAAATATCCAGACTGTCGATCCGCACCGGAAGCCGGGATGGAAAAACCATACTGGAAGATCTTTCCTTTACTGCACCTTATAAAGTTATGACACCATTTCCAAAAGAAGATGGCGGAATTTCCATTATGCCGCTGTGTGCTTCGGCCGGAATCATGGAAGGTGATGTTCAGGAGTTCATCTTTCAGATTTCCGAAGGAAGCAATCTGGAATTTCTTTCTCAGTCTTTTGATAAAGTGCATAAGATGAAAGAAGGACTGGCACGCCGGAGTGTGACGGCAGAAGTGAAAAAAAATGCAGTCTTCTGTTATTATCCGCAGCCGGTGATCCCATATGCACAGTCTGCATTTGAAAGTGATATGAAAATCCATCTTGAAGACGAAAGTTCAAGATTCTTTCTGATGGAAATCATTTCCTGCGGTCGAAAAGCATCCGGGGAACGCTTTCGCTACCGGAAGTATGCATCGAAAGTTTCCGTCTGGCGAAGCGGCAGCCTGATCTACCGGGACAACACCCGCTATGAGCCGGAAAAGATGGATATGGAAGGCATCGGTATGTACGAAGGTTACACGCATATGGCAAATATCTTTCTGACCGGCGGCAGCGAAGAACTGCAGCAGAATATCTGGGAGATCCTGGAACAGGAACCGGAGTGCGATGGCGGCGTGACAAAACTGGTGCAGAATGATCTCGCTGTCCGGATATTCGGACAAAGAGCACAGAAACTGCAGGAAGTGGCAGAGAAAATGAAGGCGGCTTTCCTGTGAAAGGAATAGACAAACTGTATACAGAAAAAAGTGTATGTGCAAATGAACGAATTCCCAGAAGGGCACGTAAAAGTGCCTTCTTGGGAATTCGTTCATTTTGCATAGTGTCGTAAGTTTCCAGAGGTGATAAAACAGGTTCCTGGAAGCGTGGATGTTTCCGATGGAATCAACGAAACTGGCGAAATAGACAATAAACGGACAGAGAATATGTAGAAAATTACTAAAAAACGAACGCTTGATAAAAATAAATAGTAATAATATAGACAAAAACATAAAAATGTACTATAATAAACTTAACATATATCCCGAGAGGGTGCTGGAAGTCCCGCACAGCGGGACTTCATTTTTCGCAGAGATTTTCAAAATGACAAAAAGTCTGCGAAAAGAGAGAAAGAAAAAGAAAAAATTGCAGCTGAAAGGGAAACGGAACGGCTGCAAAAGAAAAAATGCATAAAAGGAGGAATGTACATGCATTTGAGAAAGAAAATTTTGTCTGTAGTGTTAGCCGGTGCCATGATTGGCGGTGAGCTTCTGACCGGTATCGGCAGTTTCTCACTGAACGTCAGTGCAGCCGACAGCAGTTTCGCAGGAGAAGAGTGGTATGACCAGATTGCCACAGTAGAGGAAAACAGAGAGCCGGCTCATGCGTATTTTACACCATATGAGTCAGCAGAGAAAGCTTTGACCAATGAGAAATCCGTTCTGGATGAGGATGCATCCGAGTCCGCTTACAAACAGTCTCTGAATGGTACCTGGAAATTCAAGTTTGCCCAGAAACCGGCAGACCGCGAAAAACAGGCAAAAGGTGCAGATGCAAAAAATTATGTGGAGAACTGGGATACCTCAGGCTGGGATGATATCAAAGTTCCAAGTTCCATCCAGACGATCAAGGATGCAGACGGCAATTTTAAATACGAAAAGCCGATCTATGTAAACCAGAGATATCCGTGGCAGAACTATGAAAATGTCAGCCTTGGAGCAAACGTTACAGCACCGACCGTAAACAACAGTGTCGGCCAGTACAAGAGAACCTTTACCGTTCCTTCAGACTGGGATGGAAGAGATGTTTTCGTATCCTTTGAAGGTGTAGAGTCCGCATTCTATTTATATGTAAACGGACAGAGAGTCGGATACGGCGAAGACAGCTACACAACGGATGAGTTTAACATTACAAGTTATCTGAAAAAGGGTGAAAATACCATCGCTGTGGAAGTTTATCGCTGGTCTACCGGAAGTTATCTGGAGAACCAGGACTTTATCCGTATGAGCGGCATTTTCCGTGATGTAAATCTTTACTCGAAAGCAAAAGTAGAGATGCGAGACCTGTTTGTAAAAACAGAGTTGGATGACAAGTATAAAGATGCAACCCTGACGCTGGATGCAGATATCCGTAACCTCGGTGATGATACAGCAGCAGGCAAGAAATATACCGTATCTGCTGATCTTTATAAGATTGACGGCAAGACAAAAGTGTGGTCTGAGCCGATGGTGATCGAAGCAACTGTTCCGGCAGCAAAGGAAAGTGTGGCAGAGAAAGCAGACGATAAGGGAGCAACCTTTAGGGGAAGCAAACAAGTAACCAATCCGGACAAGTGGTTTGCAGATACTCCGAATCTGTATATGCTTCTTGTTCAGTTAAAAGATGAAAACGGCAATGTCATTGAGACGACTGTTCAGAGAGTCGGATTCCGCAAGATCAGCAAAGCAGATATCAACGAAGCAGGTCAGGAACAGGTACAGATCAACGGTGAAAAGATCATGTTCCGTGGTACAAACCGTCATGAAACAGATGACCAGGACGGACGTGCAATCTCAAAAGAAGATATCACAACCGACCTGAAGATGATGAAGCAGTTCAATGTCAATGCGATCCGTACCAGCCATTATCCGAACAATCCATATATGTACGGACTGGCAGATGAGCTGGGTATTTATATCTGTGATGAGACGAATGCAGAGTCCCACATCGGTGCGACAAGCAGCAACATCCCGTCTGGATATCCGATCTGGAACACTTCCGTTATGGACCGCACCCAGAATATGGTAGAGCGTGATAAAAACCATCCATCCGTAGTGATCTGGTCCCTTGGTAATGAGGCTACTTACCAGGCTTACAATATGGATGAAAACTACTGCTTCTACAATTCCACACAGTGGATCCTGCAGCGTGATCCGTCCCGTATCCGTAAATACGAGCGTGACAACCGCTATACAAAGGGTGACCGCACAAAATCCATGGTAGATATCTATTCCTCCCAGTACTGGGGTGTAGATTCTGTCAAGAGTCAGGTAACAAACACGGGCAATAAGCTGCCGTATATCCAGTCTGAGTATGCCCATGCGATGGGAAATGCCCTTGGTAACTTCAAAGAGTACTGGGATATTTTCCGTAACTACCCGAATGCGCAGGGCGGATTTATCTGGGACTGGATCGATCAGTCTGTTTCTACAAAAGTAGAAAATACAACAACTTACACGATCACAGATTCGAACACCGGTGTTGCAACGAAATTTGACGGAAAAGTTACCGAAGGACGCAACAATACAAAAGCGATCCAGGGAACTTATGCAGCGACGGACAGTGCAAAACTGGCAACCAACAGCACAACCGGTATCACACTGGATGTATGGGTAAAACCATCGGAGAACTTTACAAAATCCGCACAGGCGTTTATCTCCAGAGGAGACAGCGACGGCTACAACCTTCAGATTGACCGCTATGGTAAATTTGAGTTCTTTGTAGACGGATGGAGCGGTGGTACTTTATCCGCAGATATTCCATCTGATTTCACAGACGGAAACTGGCATCGTCTGACGGCAACTTATATTGGTACCGAGTACAAGCTGTATTACGATGGAAAACAGCTTGCAACAGGACAAAGAACCAACAAGACAACCTGTGATGCATCCAGCAATCCGATCGACATCACCATCGGAGCATCCGCAGACCAGTCCGGAAGAACCTTCAACGGTGCAATCGACCGTGCAGCCGTGATCAAAGGTGTTATGACAGAAGAACAGATCCAGAATACAAACGATAATCTGGACGCAGTAAAAGATAACGTAGCTTATTCTATTGACTTTGGATCTGCTTCCATTAAATCAGAAGGAACAAACTACAAAGACAGCACATACTTCGCATACGGCGGAGACTGGGGCGAGACGGTAAATGATAATGATTTCTGTGCAAACGGTATCTTAAATGCAGACCGCACACCTTCCGCAGAACTGTATGAAGTCAAGAAAGTACATCAGGAAGTTTCCTTCTATGATGACGGTGAAGCAGCAAACGGTAAAGTCCGTGTTGTAAACGAGTTCCTGAACACCAACCTGAACAAATACAATGTCTCCTGGACATTAAAAGAAGATAACAAAGTGATCGGAAGCGGTCAGCTTAGCGAGGAGCAGAAGAACATCGCACCGCAGGCAGAAGCTACCGTAACACTGGCAAACTTCCCGAAAGTAAGTGCGACAGCAGGTTCTGACTATACACTGACACTCTCCGTAACACTGAAAGAAGATGCTGCGTGGGCAGGCGATTATTACGGACATGAAGGTGATGAGGTTGCATTTGAAGAATTTGATCTTGCTTACACTCCGGAAAAAGCACAGCCAACGATCAGTGCATCTGACATGGATAAAGTAAACGTAGCAGAGAGCGATGATGCGATCACTGTTACCGGAAAGACATCCAAAACAAACGGCAAAGCATTTGAAGTTGTGATCGACAAAGCACAGGGTTACATCACCAGCTACAAAGTAGACGGCAAGAGCCTGCTGGAGAACGGACCGGTTCCGAACTACTACCGTGCACCGGTCAGCAACGACCCATCCTTCTCCACAGCGATGAAGAATGCAGCACAGAACTTCACGCTGGATGAGAACGGCATCACTGTAGATAAGAAAGACAAAGTAGTCAACATTCATGTATCAGGAAGCATTCCAGAAGTAAATACACCGAACAGCATTGATTACATGATCTATGGCAATGGTGAGATCGTAGTAACCAATACGGTTACACCGAGTGCTTCTGCAGGAAATATTGCAAGAATCGGTATGAAGATGACAGTTGCAAAAGATTACGAGAAGCTGACATACTACGGAAATGGTCCGCAGGCAAACTATGTTGACCGTAACACCGGTGCAAAACTTGGTATATACAACAGCACCGTAACCGAACAGTTTGAAAAAAAATATGTAAAACCTCAGGAAAACGGAAACCACACAGGTGTAAGATGGACAGCACTGACAGCAGAAGACGGAACAGGTATCCTGGTATCTTCTGACAGCGAAATGGAATCCGGAGCCCTGCATTATAAAGCAGAAGATCTGGCATCCTACCGTCATCCATATCAGGTTCCGGTACAGGAAAATACCATTCTGACTGTTGACCTGATGCAGCGCGGACTTGGAAATGCAAGCTGCGGTCCGGCTCCTCTGAGCAAATACATCATTTCCGCAGGAAAGACTTATACACAGACATTCAGCATCCTTCCTCTGACAAAACAGACATCAGATGAAGAAAAGATGGCAAAGAGCAACGAAGACGTGAAATCCGGAATGCCGCTGACCGGAATCAAAGTAAACGGCAAAGAACTGGACAACTTCAGTGACGGACAGAATGAGTACACTTATACACTTTTAAGAGGAAGCTACGAAGAAGGAAAGGTTCCTCAGGTAGAAGCAATCGAAAAATCAGATGATGTCATTGTAACTGTTACACAGGCAACAGCAGTTCCTGGCACAGCGACCATCAAAGCCGTTTCTCCATTTGGTGTAGAAAAGACTTATACGATCAACTTCAAAGTTCAGGATGAACTGTATGTATCCGATATGGACTGGACAGTTGACCAGGGCGGATATTTCGAAAACACAAGAGATGCCTGCGGATGCGGAAATCCGATGGCAGTCTATGTAGAAGGCACAAAACAGAGCTTTGACAAAGGTGTGGCTATGCATGCACCGGCAGAACTGGGCGTTAACCTGGAAGGCAAGGGCGTAAGCAGATTTACCGCACGCATCGGTATCAGTGCAGACCAGACACTTGGAAACAAAGCAGATGTAAACTATGTGATCAAAGGTGATGGCAAAGAGCTGTACCGCAAAGACCATGTGATCTCCAACGGACAGTCCTACCTCGTAGATATCGATGTATCCAAAGTAAAAGATCTGCGTCTGATCGTAGAAGAAGGCGATGCAGATTACAACGACCACGCACTGTGGGCAGATGCAAAATTCACGTTCCAGAGTGAAACTCCAGATCCGAAGCCGATCAAAGTAGCAAGCATCAGCGTAACAGCTGATAAGACAGAGCTGACCGTCGGTGATACGATGCAGGCATCTGCAGCTGTATTACCGGAAAATGCAGACAACAAAGAAGTTACATGGACAAGCTCAAATGAAAGTGCAGTAACAGTAAACGAAAGTGGTCTGATCAAAGCAATTGGTGTTGGAAGTGCAGATATCATTGCAACTGCAAAAGACGGAAGCGGTGTAACAGGCAAAGTTACCATCACGGTAAAATCAAAAGATATTGATCCGATACCGACTCCGACCCCTGCACCGGCAGAAAAAGTCGAAGAGCTGAACAAGGCAGTCAAAGAAGCAGAATCATTCAAAGAAGCAGATTACACAGCTGAGAGTGCAGGCAAACTGAAAGCAGCACTGGCAGAAGCTAAGAAAGTTCTGGAGAATAAGGATGCTACTGAGGCAGAAGTAAATGCAGCACTGAAAGCAGTCAGCGATGCAAAAGCAGCTCTTGTCAAGAAAGATGATAACAATAACAACAACGGAAACAATAATCCGGCACCACAGGTTCCGGCAGTTGGAACAACCATTACAGTAAAAGGCGTTACTTACAAAGTAACGAAAGCTGATGCAGTAAACGGAACGGTTTCTGCAGTGAAACTGAAAGCAACGAAGAAAACAAAAGTTACGATCCAGGATACAGTAAAAGTTGGAAATTACAGCTTCAAAGTAACCACGATCGGTAAGAATGCTTTCAAGAACAACAAGAAACTGAAGAGCATCGTGATTGGAAACAACGTCAAGAGCATCGGCTCCAATGCATTCAATAAAGCGAGCAAGCTGTCAAGCGTAACTTTCAAGGGAACAAAGATCGTGAAAGTTGGCAGGAATGCATTCAAGGGTACTTCTTCTAAGATGAAAGTTACAGTTCCTAAGAAGATGAAATCCAAAACGCTGAGAGCACTGAAAAAGAACCTTCAGAAAGCAAAAATCAGCAAAAAGGCAACTTATAATAAAGTAGCGAAAGTAAAGTAAATAAAAGAATCTCTTGAATAACAGAAGTTCAAGTTGTAACGAGAATCGTCGCATGCTACAATAGGCATGCGGCGATTTTGTTGGGTAAATGTCAGCAAAGCTGAACAGAATCGCGTGCCAAGTCTTACGTGTCAAGCGGATATTCGCAATTGAAGCAGGGGACTTCCTTGATTTGGTTCAATTATAATAACGAAAGAAGGTAACAAAAGTGGAGACACTGAAAAAGTTTGTGAAATATTATGCACCTTACAAAGGTGTGTTTTTTCTGGATTTGCTGTGTGCAGCGATTATCAGTTTTGTGGATCTGGCATTTCCGCAGATCCTTCGCAGTCTGACAAAAACACTGTTTTTAAAAGATGCAGCTGTGATCTTACAGGCACTGCTTCCTATCGGGGCAGGATTGCTGCTTATGTATGCAATACAGGCGTTGTGCAAGTATTATGTGACGTGTCAGGGGCATATGATGGGAGCAAGGATGGAGCGGGATATGCGCCAGGAATTGTTTGAGCATTATGAAAAACTGTCGTTCTCTTATTATAATCAGCATAATTCCGGTCAGATGATGAGCAAACTCGTATCAGATCTGTTTGACATTTCTGAGCTGGCACATCACGGACCGGAAAATCTGTTCATTTCACTGATTAAGATTGTCGGAGCCTTTATCTTCTTATTTTTTATCAACTGGAGACTGGCAGTGCCGCTTCTGTTTCTGGTTGTGCTGATGCTGATCTTTTCCCTGTGTCAGAATCGCCGTATGCAGGCAACGTTCATGGATAACCGACGCAAGATCGGAGATATCAATGCGAGACTTCAGGATACCCTTTCCGGGATTCGTGTCGTACAGTCTTTTGCAAATGAGGAGATTGAGCGGAAGAAATTTCAGAAGAGCAACGAAGGATTTCTGGTATCCAAAGATGCGAACTATCGTTGTATGGGAAGTTTTATGAGCAGCAATCTGTTTTTCCAGGGACTGATGTATCTGGTGACCCTGGTCTTTGGCGGATGGCTGATCGCACACGGAAAAATGGAAGCAGCAGATCTTGCCATGTATGCTCTGTACATCGGAATCTTCATCAGCCCAATCCAGATTCTGGTTGAGCTGACAGAAATGATGCAGAAAGGCCTGTCCGGATTTCGCAGATTTCTCGATGTGATCGAGACAGAACCGGATATTCAGGATGCCGAAGATGCAAAACCACTGACCAATGTATGTGGTGATGTATCTTATGAAAATGTTTCCTTTCATTATCAGGATGATGAGACACCGGTACTGTCTCATGTCAGCTTTCGGATTCCGGCAGGCAGATCGATCGCACTGGTCGGACCGTCCGGAAGTGGTAAGACCACGATCTGTTCGTTGCTTCCACGTTTTTACGATGTGACGGAAGGAAAAATCACGATTGACGGAAAAGATGTCAGAGGACTGACACTTGAAAGTCTGCGAAATCAGATCGGACTGGTGCAGCAGGATGTCTATCTGTTCTGCGGAACGATCCGGGATAATATCGCTTACGGAAAACCAGAGGCCTCCATGGAAGAGATCGTCGATGCAGCGAAAAAAGCAAATATTCACGATTTTATCATGTCACTGCCGGATGGATACGACAGCTACGTTGGTGAACGCGGAACACGCCTCTCAGGAGGGCAGAAACAGAGAATTTCCATCGCCAGAGTTTTCCTGAAAAATCCACCGATCCTTATTTTAGATGAGGCAACGAGTGCACTGGATAATGAGAGCGAACGATGGATTCAGAAAAGTCTCGAAGAACTGGCAAAGAACCGCACCACAATCACGATCGCACACCGCCTTTCCACGATCCGCGGGGCAGATCAGATTCTTGTTGTTGCCGATAATGGGATCGCAGAGAGCGGAACACATGAAGAACTGCTGAAAAAAGGCGGGATTTATGCACATTACTGTGAACTCTCGGAAATGTGACAGATTTTTCAAAGGCCAGTGCAGATAGCAGGCAAATAAAAATTTTGCGGAGGTTTTAGAATGTGCAAATGAACGAATTCCCCGAAGGCACGCTCTCGCTACCTCACATTGGCAGCGGTACGTAAGCAACCAAAATACGGTTGCTAAGTACCGGCCATGTTCGAGTACCTTCTCTGGAATTGTTCATTTTGCACATTACTAAAAGCTCCTGGCTTGCCGGGGGTCGCTTAAGCGGAACAGTCCTTCAGGCCAAATTTCAAAACACAGAACAGAAAAAGACAGAGATAGAGTAACGGAAACTTGCTACCGTCACTATGCCTCTGTCTTTTTGCTGTCCGGCATACTTACACTTCTCTTTTTTATTGCACCGAAAGAAAAAATACCATCTACACTATCTGCCAGGCAGGCTACATTTGTGGAAGCGAAAAGTTGCTCTGGCAAATATTTGTGGCTGGAAGATGCCTTCTGCTTAGGAGACAACAGTCAAACCAGGAGCTTTTGGCAATGTGCAGACGAACTGCATTGCAAAATATGGTGCGTAAAATAATACAGCCATGATGAATCCGAAAACAAATCGCTCTGACGGTAGCAAGGCTTCCGTCGTGAGGTTTGCGATGCT
>OJMM01001985.1_pt1 | contig 11166 bp, 9 predicted proteins | sample 1597231 | NCBI WGS metagenome assembly OJMM01 (sample SAMEA2452128, study PRJEB22498) | human gut metagenome | reverse complement strand
CAGCTGCCGCCAAAATTACGCAGCAGCCAATTGCCGCCGCCAAAGCGCCCCAACAGATAGCAAAAGCTTGCACAGCCAAAGCCACCCAGAAGCAGAAATAAGATGCCCCACCAGGGACCGAACAGCACGCCTGCGCTCAGGTTCAAAAGCAGCGTCGGGAATAAAAGCAGCGGACGAATGGTATACACCGCCACATAAATAAGCGGTGCCCACACGCCAAAGCCCACCACCCAGCGGCGGATATCCTCAGCACTATGCGGATGCGGGTTATAGGGCGACTCATACAAGCCATACAAAACTGCGCCCAGCACCAGCAGGTAGACCAGCACGCGTAAAAGTAAATATAGATATTTTTTCTTCATGTAAACCTCGGAAATTAGATTTTCAAGACAGCAGCCTTATTTATATTGTATACGCACCTGCCCTAAGCCCTGTCCAGTTAATCTTCCCACACCTGCAAATGCAGCAAAACGTGCTAAAACTATAAAAAGCGCACGATACTCCTGTGGCAGCATGGTCAGTTTATAGCAGAAACTGCCTTCAAATGCTGTCACACCATGTTTCGGTGTTAAATTGACTCTCAGTGTTTGCCCATGCCAATTATCCGGAATAATGAACTTAGAAGCAACCTGCTTGATAAGCTCTACATCAAAATATTCTTCACCATTGATATTGTTCCAGCGTTCTGCTGCTGATCCAAAGACCAGTTCAGGCTTAGGGAACGGATAATCTTCTTCAAAATAGCGAAAGGCAGCAGGTGTGATAAAATTTAAAGTTAAATATTTCACCTCAGGCATAACAGCACAGCTGTGCTCTAGTGCCTCTGTTGTGATAGTATCAGCCCAAGGATGCTGCGTATTATAAATCTTTGTCGCTAAAAAAACAATACTGCCAACCCTAAACCTTAAGCCCTCCTGTATCAATACTGTAATACGCTCTGCATCCTCTCCCATGACCGCTATACGCCACAAGGCGTGCTCCCCGGCTTCCACATTATACGCCATAGCCTGAGCCGCTTTCCGCAGCTGCAATAAGCCCAAGGAAAACTGCTTGCATTGTGCATTGTGCAGACGCGCACTAGCCTCCGGATTCAGAACACGCAAAGTGTTCAAAAAAGCGGCGTGCAATAAACGCCCATGACTCAAAGGCAGACGGCCTTTATTTTGAGCACACAGCTCTATAACGATTGCTTTTAATATCATTCTCTTCCCTTTACTATCTCAGAAATTGATGGCAGACACAAGGTTTTCTTTTTCTCGCCCTTCTTTAACCTATACTCACCCTGTTTATCGCCATCATAATCAAACATTATATATTTCAGCTCTTTAATGCGCTTGTCATCAGCTAAGCTTTCGCCACAGTTTGCTTTACGATACTCATCAAACCTCTTATAAAATTTTTCTGCATCACAGACCTTTTCACCCTCATACAAGCTGCCATCATCAGCAAACAATTTACAATAATAATCATTAGCTTGTACATGCAATGTATATTGCAGCTTAAGCGAACCCAGGCCTATTGCTTTGCCCATCCCCAGCTTAAAATAGTGCTTATCTTCATCGCCTAAAGCAAACACTGCCACCAAGGCACCCAATTCAACGGCAGATAAATTTTCAAACCTTACACGCCCGCTAAACTTCTTCTTTTCTTTCACTGGCCTGATTTTCTTTGGTGCGCACTCCTTATCATCATACTTCCTATTATCCTGCTCCTCATGTTCCCATTTTCCGTGACTATGCCAATACATTTTATAGCCTTTAATCGAAACTAAATCACCTTTTTCAGCACCTGTACAAAGTTTCCATTCACTTGGTTTACCATCCTTAGGACTAGGACAAAGATAATTTTTAACCAAACACGGATTAGGCCCAAGTAAAATCTTTGCATATGCAGCTTTATCGCAATCCTCAGCTTTATCCTTTTGTAAATATAAATCTTCGAAAAATACTCTTCCCGCCCAGCATTCCTTATTGCCAAAAACAGCCTCAGCAAAATCAACTATTCCTTCTTGTAAAACCTTCGGCACATGAGCAGCAATATCAAAATGGTCACTAGCCTCTTTCTCCGAAGCCGCCTTCTGATATTTAATCTCGCCATTCTCATTTATATCCGCGATTACTGACAAAGCTCCGTTGATATCACCAGTGCCGGAAGCATACGGAATCATTTTAGAGTTGGTAATAATTTTAAAATAATTTTTGATACAACCGCGAAAACTGCTACCAGGGATTAGCAGCCTGCTGCCGTCAGAAAAAAAGCCGCTTTTTCCTTCTATATACAGAGGAGTCTTAGTCTCAGCTTCAACTGAAAAATAACCGCTGTATTTTTCCTCCTCGTTATTCAAAAAATCCTTAAACGCTACTATTTTCTGTTCGTTATCAGCTGCAGCGTCAAGACTAAAGGCGAAAACTGCCGGCAAAACACTGCTATTTAAGCCAATAAAATTGTAAGCAAAATTGATTGTTGAAGTTCTATTTTCATTATGCCTATGGTTAGCCATACAATTATCACCCCTTAAACGGAACTATATCCAGCCAACGATAGTAGGCGTAACCCGCCTGCTGTGTTTCTGTATCATACTTAATATAACTGCGTGTAAGCAGGATATATTCTCTAGGCTTGTCCTCAGCCGCACTTGTATTGCAAGGAATTTGAAGCTCTATTTTACGTCCAGCTTCTGTCAGCTTCACAAAATCCGCCTCTGGCGCCTTATCAGCTTCACCAAAAATTTTCGACTTCCTATCTACAGTTTCCAGCTCTTCGCTATCCTCTGTTTTTTCTATCCCATCCCTGATTACGCGCACATAGAAAACATCCTGCTGTCTGCGCACATAAACCTCCTGTTCAGCGTTAAAAATGCGCATCTCCAACAAATATTTATCCTCCAGCTTGAATTTGTCAACAGCAAACCTCCGCTGCTTGGCATCGCCATACCCCAGACAGAGGCTATGCATATTCCAGGCCACAATCTTATACTCTGCATCATCAAGTAGCTCCCAGATTTCATCCAAAGTATTCCGCTTATATTCCTTAATGCATACGTGAAATTTATTCAAGCTCTTATCATCAATTCTAAACAATTCATGCTTCTGTTGCGACATCGTCGTTTCCTCCCGCAGACAACTTCTTCACCAAGGCATCTACATAGGCATTCAAATGCTCACGCTTGTCAAGCTCAGCCTTGTCTGGACCATCGCCTATTATATATTGCTTGCCCTGATAATCAATTTCAGCCCTAAGCCCATGCAAAACTCCGCGGCCAACACCCTTTTCACCGCCCAAAGGCAGCTTGCCAAGCCATAAGTCCTTGAGCAGACAAAGCATAAGACCTGCTTCATCTTCAGCACACTGCTTAACACCAAACTTCAACTCAATGGAGGGCTCATCAGCCGCTTTCTGCCAAACAGCAATGACAGTAAACAGCGCACCGTCAATAGTGCCGCCAGTAAAACGGTCAATCCTGTTGCGCGTCTGCTCAATCGGCTCCAATTTTTCTTTGGCAATAAGAACCTCATCTACAAACAAACGGCTCTTTTGACCTTTACTATCCGGTTTATTGGCAAAGCCTTTAATAGCAGCCAAATATTTCTGTCTGGCTGCTGCAGACAAATTTTTATTGATAGCAGCAAGAATGCTTTCTGCTCTTGCACACAAAGCTCCCTTAAAGCTGCTGCCAGGAATAATATAATGCGTTTTGTTCTGCATCTGTCTTGCAGGAACCTGAGTACTGCCGTCATTGGCAGACTGCTCATTGCACTCATTGGCAACCTGCTCACTGCTCTTAGCATCATCATCAAAAGCCTTGACGATTAAAGAGCCTCTTAACGCACACTCCATCTTCACATAAAAATCAGCAGCATGCTTTTTCCCAATGTCTACAGGTGAGTACAAATTTTGCAAACAATCAAGCTTGCCATCCAGATAATTCATCCACTTTATAAAATCAGCAGTAAAACAAAAACGATATAAGCTTATGCTGCTCGCAGCTATCAAGCCCAATCCCTTGATAGTTCCCGCCCCCAAAGAGATACCCTCTTCTAACATGGCCGCAATCTCCTGTGCATGAGTCAGGTAATAATCCTCCGGCTTATTTTTCCGAGAATCCTCTCTAATGGTAAACTCTAAGGTCAGCTCACCAGACGCCCCTGCTGCCAAAACCTCATAATCAAACTTGGCTCCGTCCTCAACAACACCGGTCTGCCCATCAATCCTGATACCGTCACGATATTCCGTTGCTGCTTTATCAAGCAGAACATCACTAATATTGATAATGCTCTGGTTATCATTCTCGCCGCTTTCGCCAAAAATGTCCTTTCTAACTGCTGCATCTGTCACCCTCGCTCTTAAAGCCCCGGCAAGAGACGTTCCTGGTATGAGAGCTTCATTATCCTTATTCTTTAAGATATAGCTGTCCAGCACATCGTCAGTTTCTCCTGAAGCGATGTTTAGCGGGGTTTTGGTAACAAGCTTTGCTATAATAACTATTTTTTCTACTATCCTAGACGCTGCACTAGAAGCTGAATTTGTTACAGTACCTTCATCACTTAAGGCAGCAGCCTCTTTCTTCTGAGCACTCGCGCTTTGAGAACTATTTTTTCTATATTTAGGTTTGGAATTATTATTTTGCGCTCTCCCCATCTTCTGCACCACCCTTCTTCACGATATGACGCATAAACCACAGCCAATATTCAGAATAATATTCATCTTCACTTAAAGTAAATATATCCATTCCCAGCTCAGCCTGCAAATCAAAATAAGCCTCATCAGAAATAGACAACGTTTCTGCTGAAACATTTGAACTCAAAGGCTTCTTGTCCAGCAGGCGTTCATAGATACTTTGCTCATCCAAAACTATACTTCTCAAATTATCTTGGGCAATTTTGCTATAACACTTTAATTGATTTTGAATACGGTCTTTTGCTTTATATTTACGGATATCGTTTTCCACACGTTTAAAAATATGATGATTATTATTAGCAAAGGAAATGCGGGCAACATCACGCGCCGCTCTAAGGTGACACTCCTGCAAAAGCATATTTTTAATGATTTTGACAGCCTGCTTTTTAACAGAAGCACAAAGCTCCTGCTTAGCTAAAGGCGCAGCTTCTTCCCCTTCCGCAAAAGTGACTTTCTCTAACGGCTGCCAGACATAAAATTGACCAAAGCCTTCAACAGTATTCTTGCCGAAGCCCTTTGCCAAGCACTCCTGCAATTTTTCAAAGTCCCATGCACCTGCTTCTTTTACCAATTCGAATAATGAGCCTGCACTGACAGCCTTTTCTGTCGGCTTTTTGGCTTTCCAGACACCCACAAAGCCATCCACATTTTCTATATTAGAGAAGATGCTGAGATTTTGCTTTTTCAAACGCAGTCCATTGCCACACGCAACTTCAATAGCTTCCAAAAGCTCCTTAGCCGCTGCATCCGCACGCTGCCAATCGCCAAAGGGTATGTACGGAGTAAGCGTACACAAATAAATCTTTTGCTTATTTTCCTCTGCTTCACTTATTTGCTTACGCAGCAGTTCACTATTGAGACTTCCCTCTTTGTAATTCAAGCTGCACAAACCATATTGAGCATACTTCGAACGCCCTAAGCGCAGCTCTGTGATATTGCTCATCAATACCTGCAGTTTGTCAGCAGCAGCGGAATCATCAATTATAATGCTTCCTTGAAAGCACTGTTCCGGCTCAATATACTCATAGTTAAAGATTTTGCCATCTATGCTTCTGCCAGCCAAGCGTTCCTTATCCTCATGACGAGACATATGAAACTCTACCTTCGTCGTAGTATCCTGCTTTTTTAGTATTGCCTGTTCCTTATCATATAATGCAAAGCCTGTCAGCTTTTTATAGCCTGCACCAGGCTTTTTGCCGCTTGCTAAATCCACGATTTCATGCTTGTCAGGCTCCTTAACCTTGATTTTCATAATCGACAAAGGCAAAACTATCGGCATAGCTGCACTAAAAGAGGCCGAGGACACAGGATAAGCTGGCAAGAACTTCACCCTTCCTGATAAAAAAAGCTCATAAAACTCCTCATTTTTATAAGCTTCAGCTGCCTTTTTTATCTTCTCATCTATATACGAAGCAGCCAGCGCTCCGCGTACAGCACTGCCGGGAATATATTTTTTTGTCGCAAACAATACGTTATCGCCGCTTTTTTCAGCAAAGATTACCGGATCCTTCACGGTAATAAGATAGTCTATTCGTTTCAAAGCAGTCACGCCCCTTAATTATGCTTACTATATTTTTTGCATTTTATCCTGCCAAAGCCTCTATTGCGTTTACTACCGGCAAAGCGTAAATTTAATAATGCTTGTTCTACAATGCTTTCATCATCATTTATCCTATTCGCGCCAGCCAATAAATATATATCGCCGATAAAGGCCAGCCCCTTTTGCACTACGCGCATATTACGTAACGATTTATCTTCAGCTGTACCTGTCGCTTCATCTATTTTTGTCTGATGTCTGACTTCTGTATAAGACTGCCATACATTTTCTGTATTAAATATTTCCGGATACTTATTTTCAAGATAGCTCCATGAGCTGCGGATTTTTTCTGCATCCTCAGCTTCCGTACTGCCTTTAAGATAAAAATTATCTATACGTATCCTAGTTTCACCAATATTACCAAAAAGAATGTCTATATCCCTCTTATTAAATTTTGCTCCCATCTCCACAAGCTCCAGCGCACTCTCATACAAAAGTCCCTTTAATCGCTTCCCGGGAAAATAAGGCACGCCATAGCTATCATGCACGGCATCACTATCATGGATAATATCCTCTCTGCCGCTGCTAAGCTGCAAAGGAGATAAAAGCTCAATCTCGATTTTCATCTTTTTCATTTTGCAGCGTCTCCTGTTCTTCATAAACGAAATCGTCAATTTCTATAGCATCCATATAACGGGTAACAAACCAGTCGTCTCCTTCTGCTTCCCAAAAATCATGCGCTGCTGCTGCCGCTTTATTATTGCTATCCCGCAGCAGCTGCTGAAGCTCCTCGCTATTCTTCAGCAAAATCTCCTGCTTATGAAGTCCGCTAAGCAATGCACTTCTCAGCTTTTTTAGCTTATTCTGGCTCTTACCTAATTTGCTGTAAAGCTGCTTATGCAACGCAAACAACGACGCAAGACTATGCTTACCTACATCCGGACTAGTCAGGCGATACGGGCCATAATGTAATTTGTACTTTCCAAGCTGATATTGCTTTTCGCGCAGCTGCTCAAGACTGCCAAAAATCTCTCCATGCAAAACTGCAAAATCCAGATAGTTATCATCCTGCACACGCGACCTTTTCTTAGCCTCATCACAAAGCTGCTCTGCTAATTGATAAGCTCTGAAAAAAGGATATTTTGCAGGAACGATGGCCACACCAGCACAGCAAGTGAATCTGTCTGCTGGATCCTCACTAAGCAAATCCATCAAGCGGGCAGCATACTGCAGACCAACACGACCAGGGCAAACAAAGGTAATATCATCACCGCCAAGAATTATCGGTCTGATAGGCAGCTTGCTCAGAGTCTCATCAAGATATTCATCGTACACTCCGGCTTTATATTCAGCAACTATACTGTCTACAAGCTTCGCAAAGCCTTCCTTGATAATGTCTGATACCTTGATAGACTTCTGCTTACGTGAAGGCAGATCAGCACAATCACTAAACTTTTTGCCCATGTTATTGCCATCTATATGGATAACACAAATATAACTTTTTTCACCCTTTATATAGCCTATCTCGTTGATATCATTACTGAATTCAAGGTTACTAAGCACACGTCTGCAATAATCCTGCATCACGTCCTTGGCATTTTTCAAAGCCATTTCCTTAGCCTCATATTCCGAAGAATGCCAAAACAAGCCATCTTGCGCAGCCGAATCATAAAAATCTGCTGCTTTGCCTGTATAAGGACATTCTAAAGTCAGGCCTGTATAGGGAAAATCCACCTGTGGCTGAATATTATTTTGGTATTCCTTAAGCTTGTTGCGCATAGCAGAAAATTTATTATTAAAATCATCTAGGTCAAGCTTGTCGATTACCGCACCAGTCTTGAGCCCAGGAGCTCTTAGCAAAACCTCTCTGCTCCACTGACGCACAATATTCTTGCAATATTCCTCGTCCTTACGCAGCAAAATAAGCATGTTGCCGCCGCCAATAAAGGCTATCTCAGCCTCCAGCTCCTCGTTTTCTGCTATTTCTACGCCTTCGATATCACGCCAATCTCTTACAGGCATTTTCAATCCATTGTTCTGCAGCACTTCCTGCATAACACCCGTAAAGATATTATCAACCAAAAATGACGCTCCGGTATTTGTTTTCAGCTGGTTACAGCCAAAAACATATTTTTGAATTGATCTCGTTTCCAAAAGTATAGCTGTTAATTCCCTTGCCATAAAAATCCCACCCTGTATATTAATTTGGCTGTACAAGCTTGATTAACACTTCACTTCCAGGCTTCGGCCTGCGATAAACCGGCATAAATTGCCCTTCAATATAAAAGACATCTATCTTCAGCTTATAAGCAATCATAGCCGCAGCTGCCACCATCGCCTTAGTGCCGCCTGTGATATCAAAGCAGATAGAGCCTTTTTGCCTAAGCTCGGCAGTTAAACGCTCCACAACATCAATTAGCCTTACACTTTGCCCCTTGTCTACTTCGTAAAAGCTATACTCTACATTATAATTATGCACAGCCTGCTTTATCCGGGAAATTTCATGCTGCACATCCTGCGTGCCTAAGAAAATTACCCGTTTGGGTTTATGCAGCATAATGCTTAAAGCAAGCGGCTGCCATGATGTTCCCAAGGTAAGAAACATAGTGTCATAAAGATTTTCAGCGGCAAAATTCTTTTGCACAAAATCAGCAGCTGTCAGCGGAAATATTTCTTCGTCATAAAAAGCATCTGCAGCCATAAGCTCCTCTGCATTAGAACGCGGCATATTTCTCCAGTAATCAATTTTTTTGTTCATTATGTTTACCTTCTAATTTCATTCCATCTAAAATATTCAAGATTTTTTCTACTTGATTTTTTGCTGTTTGCAAGGACTCTTCAACATTGGCATGAGCGGATTCATTACGCCAATTTTGCACAATATCACTATAGCAATCGATGATTTTATATATTTTTTTAATATCAACGCCTTGGTTTATTTCTATAACGTTATAATGAAGCATAAGCTCAAATTCCTTGCTGCGCTCCTTTTCGGCCTTAGGAATATCTGAAGATTTCTTTCGTTCATCATCTAATAGTTTATCCAGTAGTTCTTTAGGATTCAAAGAGTTATATTTATATTTTAGTTTGCAGCTATATTTATATCGATAAAAGAATTTGTTTTGCCAAATAATCCATGTATTATTATTATTTAGCTTTACTTCATTAGAGCTGTTATTATTCCCAATACATATATTAATTATTTTTTCTTTTTCATCCTCATCTCTTATCTTGATTACTCTAGTATCCTCCATAAGATATTTAGGAATCCATTCTGTTGTCCATATTATTGCCTGCTGCCAATAGCCTTTTTGTAAAGCCCAACGGATCAAAGGTAATTTGTTTTTCCCATCATCATTAAGAATACCCTTATACTCTTCACGTATTGTCGGTAATAGCTTGCTAAAGAATTTCTCTCTATAGTTCTTATTTAACTCCGTTTCATTAGCTTCATCCATCACATACTGCTCATAAGTGTTTATTTTTGCTTTCAAGTCGCTAACCGCTTCAGTCATTTTTTCATATTTGCAGCACGACTTTAATTGGTCAGAAAAGACCTTTATGCATTTCAACAATTCATTGAATTGTTCACTTTTCATATCTTTTTTGCTGAAGTAATCTATTATCTTCTTAACGCTGCCAAAGGAATAAAACTCCTGCGCTCCGCTGATCATCGAAAACATGCCTAAAAGCTCTGTGGCCTCTTGCACCTTTTTATGCTGAAAGTTTACATAGGTTACCTTGCCAATTTCAGCCTTGGAAAATTTCAGCATCTGCACCATCGCCAGCATAACCATAGCCGCATTTCTGAGTCCACCAGTAAAATCGACATGTACAGTGACGTTTTCTGCACCATCTACCGCCAGAAAATCCTCATTAATCTTATCAAACATATTGCTTGCAGCAAGGAAAGCGTCTTCTACCCCTAAATCATCCGCAACATCAATCTCCCTAAAAAAACCGTCCTCCGGTATTTTCTTTAAAGACTCTTGTTCAATAATAGCTACTGGCTGACCTTCCCCGTGGTCATCGTTATATTCAACATACTCTTCTTTCCGGCAAACCTCAAAAAATTTTTGCAAATCACTAAAGGTGGCTTTGTCATTTTTCGAGCCATTCTCATTGCAATAACTTCTTACTGATTCACTTACGAAAGCATATACGCCATCAATCTTGCCTTGCTCGCTAGCAAAAAGATAACGTAAAGCTGTTTCATTAGTATGCTGGCAAGGTGTCTCAACACCTTCATATTTATTTAGTGCTTCATTATATCCATCTTTGTTTCTTTGAAATGTGCTCATAAAAAAGACTACAATATGCTTCTTTTCTGCCATGTTAACATCTCCTAACTTTTACGCTTTTTACAACAATAATATATTTAATAATTCTCCATCAATCATAAAAATCCTCTATATCCGCTGGCTGTATTCTGTTCAGCTCGTCCTAATCATGTCATACACTTTTTGCTCTTTTACTGAAAAGGTGTCCATGCTACAATACAAGCATAGTCAATACCAACCGCAAACAAAAAGCAAGGAGGCGACTTGATGTTCATTACCGCAAACACTGCAAGCCAAATATCTTGGCGAAAGCAGCATTCCTTAAAAGAGCGTCTTGCACTCTTTAAGCAAAGCCTGCAGGTACTTCTGCAGGTGCCTGTTTCCAAGGTCGCTGCCTGCATCATAGCAGAAAAGCCCTTTGACTGGATTCAGCGATTGCTAGACGCCCTCTTCGTCCACAACGTGCAGCCTGCTATCGGCAGTATTGTCTACTGCAATCTGCTGATTGCGGTGGAGCACACTGGCATCTATGTTGGCAACAATAAGATTGTCCACCTTGATGGCGAAGGTATCGTCAAGCTGGTATCCACTAAGGAGTTCTGCCAGCGCTTAGGCGGCTTTAATCCGGCGAACACTGTCTTCTGCCCCACAGATGTGAACGGCAAGCCTATC
>OJMM01001965.1_pt1 | contig 11267 bp, 6 predicted proteins | sample 1597231 | NCBI WGS metagenome assembly OJMM01 (sample SAMEA2452128, study PRJEB22498) | human gut metagenome | reverse complement strand
TGGTTGCATATTTTAAAACTCCTCCTGTATGTATTATACGCTTTTATACAAATTCTAAACAATGTATTCAACTTTTTTTTCATTTTGTGCTATTGTACAAGAAAAGGAGGCTAATTGTATGGAATTAAATGTAAGAGAAGAAAAGTTAAAAGGTTTATTTAAACAGTTTCAAGTGGAACATAATGAGAATTGTAAAACAGTATTTGTTGATAATAATGATGAATATTTAGAGAACTATTTAAATGAATCAAGTACGGTATATTTACATATGGTGGATAAAGAAGTTAGAAATCTTGATTTAACTAAAGTAAATACAATATTTGTGAATAAAGAATATGCGAGTAAATTAGAAAATGGAATTCAAGATGAACAAAGACTTCTAGAACTACTATTAAATAAATATCCCAATCTTAGAGTTGTATTAATTACAGATAAAAAGGGTGCTTATTATAAAGATAAGGACATGATGATTTACCAGAAAGAATTGGCTTCAAACTTTGATAAGAATCTATTCTTAGTTAAATATATGGCTTCAGAATTAAAGGGGAATTCAGAAATGACATCTTTATATCGAGGCGTAAATCAGTAAAGACTACTAGATATGTTAGAGTGCCTAAGACAAAAACTTGAATTCGCGTACGCCTTTGGAATTAAAAGACTTTGGAGGTAGATTAATCCATGAAAACTACCCTACATATCTAGTAGTCATTTTCATTATAAAGGTCCAATGTGAAAAGATTATTAAAAGTCAAAAGTTTTTCAAAATATTTTAAAATACATGTGTAAATCGGTAAGTTGATATTTATCATCTTTCTCGTTATAATACAAGTGCAGAAAAGACTACTAGATATGGTGGTCACTCTGGATTAGGTTATAGCGCTAATCCCGTTACGAGTGGGTGGTTAGCGCTTTTTGTTTTCTTCATGAATAATAATGATCACTCGCACGAGTTGTAAAATAGCTATTAAGACAATAGTTACATCAATATTAATTTGAATTTGCATACGCCGTATCCTTCATCCCGGGGATCGAAAGTCTCAAGGATTTATCCAGAGGAAACCACCTGCCATATCTAGTAGCAATTTCAATTATAAAGGTCCAATGTGAAAAGATTGTTAAAAGTCAAAAGTTTTTCAAAATATTTTAAAATACATGTGTAAATCGGTAAGTTGATATTTGTTTTTATTCTCGTTATAATACAAATACAGAAAAGACTACTAGATATGGTGGTCACTCTGGATATTGCGAGAGCGCTAAATCCTTTGTGAGAGGTGGTTAGCGCTTTTTGTTTTCTTCATGAATAATAATGATCACTCGTATGAGTTGTAAAATAGCTATTAAAACAATAGTTACATCAATATTAATTTGAATTTGCATACGCCTATTCCTCCATCCCGGGGATCGAAAGTCTCAAGGGTTTATCCAGAGGAAACCACCTGCCATATCTAGTAGCAATTTCAATTATAAATACCCAATGTGAAAAAGACATTAAAAGTCAAAAATAAGAGTATAAATGTCAAAAAATAAACGTATGACGACACGAATGAGTATCATATGTGCATAATTATAAAATATAACTTAAAGAAATGAAAAATGCTTTATATAAAGTGTATGCTGATAGCATACATTTCAATTTTTATATAAATTATTTTTATATATAAATTAATAGGAAACGGCTTACATAAGTGATATAATGCATGTAACATAATCACTTTATGGAGGTCATTAAAATGGATAATAAGTATGTATTAGGCCTGGATATTGGAATTACATCAATAGGCTGGTCAATAATTGATGAAGTTAAGGGAAAACTTTTGGATATGGGAGTTCATATGTTTGAACAGGCAATCCCTGCACAAGAAGTTAGATTGAATCGTTCGGCAAGAAGAACATTGAGAAGAAGAAATTGGAGAAAGAAGCAATTAAAAAATGCGTTTGTTGAGTTTGGATTGATTTCAAAAGAGGAAATGAATCAAAGAGATTATTTGAGTTATACTGCAAATTCAAATACATTTTCTCGTCCTAAAGAAGATACGGTTTACCATTTAAGATTGAAAGCGTTGAATGATAAAGTATCTTTAAGAGAATTATTACTATGTCTATATAATATTTGTGGTACTCGCGGTCATTTCTTGATGGAAAATATTAATTTTTCGTCTAGTGAACCAATTACTTTTGATTTCTTTGTTGAACAGTTTTATGAGTTTACTCATGCATATGTTAATTTTGAAGAAGATACAAAAGAATTTGAGCAAACAATACTAAAACCTATCTTTGAAAAGGGAAAAGTAAAGTCTAATGAATTAAAGTCTTTGTTAAAGGATGAATATACAGTAGAAGCTGAGGATAATGATGCATTATTGGAAATTTTAAAATTGATTTGTGGCTTTAAATGTGATTTGAAAAAAATTAGTGAGTCTGTTGTACTTGTTCAAGAGGACAAAACTAAAGAATCTGTAAAATTAGATGAATTATTGAAGATGGATAGCTTAAATGAATTTTTGAACAATGCAGTAGAACTTCATGATGTAATTGCAGTTTCTCAGATTTTAAAAGATCATAATTATATTTGTGAAGTGGCTGTAGAAAAATTAAATGAGGTTCTTAAAATTCAAAAATTAGAACATTCAGATCCGGATAAATACAAAGAAGAAAAGAATAATATTCAGAAAAAAATGAGTAAGGCAATTGGAGATCGTTTGCGTGTTGTAAAAAATATGGAGAATAAGTATCCGAATGGTTTGTATGTAAAAGAAGCTAGTGATATTTTGCATAAACAACAACAATTTTATCCTAATTTGATTACGGATAATTTTATTGAAGCATGTATTTCAACAATTAAAGCTCGCATTCCTTACTACATTGGTCCATTGTCTTCCCAAGCAAAGAATAGTTGGATCAATCGAAAAGATGGAACTTTTAAGTATGGATATGAGTATTGTAAGGATGCTTTAGTTAATGAAGAAGAGAGTATTCAAAATTGGAAGTTAAATATGATTTCGCATTGTACATATTTACCTGAAGAATATGCACTTCCAAAAGGATCATTTATTGCAGAGACATTTAGTTTATTGAACGAATTGAATATTCTGACTGCAATTGATAAGGATGAAAACAGATATTATTTAACTCGTGAAGATAAATTAAAAGTATTTGATGAATTATTCTTGAAGCGTACAGATTATGTTTCGCATAAAGAAGTTGCAGAATTATTAAACTTAAAATCTTTTGGTCCTAAAGACTCTCGTAAAGAAGGTAAGTTTAAAAATAGATATACTTTATATCAGAATATAATTAGTGTATTTCCTCAATTTGAATTGCATTCTATTCTTGATTTATTTAATGAAAATGAGAAAGAAAAAGTAGATAAGATTGAAGATATTATTTTGAACTTAAATTTATTTGATGAAGAACAATCAAAAATAAATTATTTCACTAAGAAGTTGAATTTAGATGAAAAAGATGCAAAGAAATTAGCAAGATGTAAATCAAATGGATTTTATGCTTTCTCTAAACAATTTATTATGGAAACAAAAATGAATGTTGATGGAGAAACATTACTTGAGGAAATGTTAAGGGATAATTCAGAAAATCAAAAAAATGAACAAATGACTTTGATTACTGAAGCAACGGACTTGGATGGAAATAGAATTAATTTTGAGTCTAACAAGTATATGACTTTATTAAAGGATACGAAGAAGTTGTCTATTGATTTATTGATACAAGAGGGTAAACCATTTATTCCGATTGCTAGACCTGTAATAAGAGCTTTAAATGAATGTTTTAAACTATACGAAGAAATTATTAGAACTTATGGAGTTCCTGATCGTGTTGTGATTGAAACGGCAAGAGATTTGAAAGATAGTGCTCATGATGGTGATGAACCAGCTAAGCATTTTGATCAAATGAAAAATTTGTATGATTACTTAACTAAGCAAATGAAAGAACAGAAAGATAATGCTAAAATATCGAAACAATATTTAGAAGATTGGGATGTTATTGAGCCATATTTAGAGAAGAATAAGCGTAAGGTTGAACTATATATACGTCAAAATGGACGTGATATGGTAACTGGAGATGAGATTGACATTCAAAAATTAGAAGATTATGAAATGGATCACATTCTACCTCGTGGTTTTGGTGATAATTCCATGGATAACTTGATGTTGATCAAAAAAGAAATTAATGGTAAAAAGGCAGATAGACTTCCATTAGAATATATTGAAGCAGAAACAGTAACAAACAAAGCGGGAAAACGCATTATCTCTAGTGACTTCAAACGTAGATGCTATGAATTGAATGGAATGAAATTGATTTCGGATAAGAAATTAAAACGATTATTATTAGCATCGACTGATGAAGCTATGGGATTTATTAATCGTAACTTAGTGGATACACGCTATATTATTCGAGAATTAATGGCCATTTTAAGAGCTTATAACACAGTTAATAATTATGATACTCATATTGTTTCATTGCGTTCTTCATTTACAACGGTGTATAGAAATGCATTTAATATGAAGAAAAATCGTGATATTGGTGATCAACACCATGCTCATGATGCTTCGATTGTTGCGATTGCAGATATGGTTTTATCGACATATTATCCAAATTATGATGAACGTGGAAATAATAAGTGTTATCAAGAATTCTTGAAGAGAATGATGGAGTCACAGGGACCAGATAGTGATAAATCGGAAAATCAAAAATTGTATGGATTCATTAAATATGCATACTTCAAACGATTTGGTAATTATCCAAATGATAATGACTCATTGGTTTCTCAAGTAAAGGCTACAGTACCTTTATATTCTTTAAAAGCAGAGAAGAACTATAAAGGTGCATTCTTTGATGCAAATGAACTTTCTAGATATGACACTAAAGGAAAAGAGAGAAAACTTGGTGTTTTAGGAATATTGGGTGTTAATAAAGATGGTAGAATATACAATAAGATTAAATGTGTGGCAGTTGATTTTTATAAGTATACACAGAAGAACGGCAAAAAAGCTTATGTAGGAATTCAAATTCCAAAAGTAATCGTGAATGAAAATGGTGAAATCAATAAAGAACAATACATAAAGTTGATTAAAGAATACTACAATAAGCCGGAATTATTAGATGAGGAAGGTAATATTAAGGAATATTATTTTCGATTACGAATTTTTAAAGACGATTTATTCTATGAGACAGAGACAAATACAATTTTAAAATTTGGCGTTGGTTCAATAACAAAAAAGCTATTAGAACCATCTCATATATATTGTTTTAGTTATAATGATATCTATAGAGAGGTATATTGTTTAAAAAAGGAAATGGCAGTACGTTTTGATTTTAAGGAGTACATTGTTAATCCAAGTGGTCGTCATAAGTTTGGAGATTATGCAGTTAAAGAATTGTTTGATTTTTGTTTAGATAATTATTTGGGGTTAGAAGATCCAAAGTATCAAAGAAAATTAGTAAGTAATACATTCAATGATATGATGAAAAAACAGATGAATACGGGAGGAAAAATAAATTATCAGTGGTTTTTAGAAACTATTGTTTATTTGAATCTAATTGTTAATAGAAAATGTTCTCCGTTGGATCGATATAGACCTGGTACAGATATTGTGAAAAAGAATAATAATGAAGATGCAGAATATATCAAAATCAAATCAAGTATTCTAGGTATTCGTTACACATATAATGAAAATGGTAAGTTATTAATATCAGGCCCTAGAAAAGCTCCTGGAAAGTATTCTAAGATTAAAAAGGAAAAGTTCTCTTGGAAAATTTGTAGCGACGTGCTACAATAAGTGTGTCAAATAATACAAATGAATTTAGTCTGGAAGAATAAGATTTAAATTCGAAAACTATTAGAGATAGCTAATTGTGGCTATCTCATTTTTTATTATATTTTTTTAATATGGGCTGGAAAACAGTAGTAATTGGAACTGAGTGTACAGTGTCATTAACATTAAATCGAATGAAAATTACAATAGGAAATGAATATCAGAATATACCATTATGTGATTTGGATACAGTGATTTTTTCACATGATCGAATTACTATGACAATTCCAATGTTATCTAAATTGGTAGAAAATAATATTAATGTAATAATTTGTGATTCAAAGAATGATCCAATTGGTATTTTTCAACCGTTTAACAATCATTCTTTGGTATTTAAGCAGTTGAATAAACAAATTAATTGGAAAATAACTCGGAAAAAGAAATTGTGGAAATTTATAATAGAACAAAAAATACAGTCTGAAATAGATGTTTTGGATTTGATTTATGAAGATTGTGATGAATTAGAAACTTTAATTGGATATAAGAATTCAGTTTATAACGACGATCAAACAAATCGTGAAGCAGTGAGTGCAAAGTGTTATTTTGGAAAGATGTTTGGAACAAAGTTTTATAGAGATGATAAGAATGATGTAAGAAACTTTGCACTGAATTATGGATATAAGATTTTAGCTAGTTATATTTCAAAATGTATAACAGCTAGAGGATTATTAACTCAGTTAGGAATTCATCATATTGGCGAATCGAATGCCTTTAATTTAACATATGATTTTATAGAGCCATTACGAGTAATAGTAGATGTATGGGTAGAAGAAAATATTAAAGATAGTTTTAGCGTAGCTCAAAAACAAGAATTGATTGGATTGTTAGAAACGAAGATTTATATAGATAAAAAATGGATGCGTATAAAAGATGCGATTGAAGATTTAATTGATTCTTATATTGGTTTTTTGAGTGAAAAAACAGATGATATTTTGAAAATTGATTTTTCAAAAGGAATTCGTTATGGAGGGGAGTAGTAGATTTGTGAGATTAGTATTATTCTTTGATTTACCTCAAGAAACGAAAACAGATCAAAGACATTACAGGCAGTTTGTAAAATATTTAAAAACTGAAGGCTTTATACGAATCCAATATTCGGTTTATGCAAAGCTCTGTATAAATAATGACTCAGCTAAAACAATCCAAAAAAGACTAAAAAACAATGTTCCAGATAATGGGGATATACGATATTTAATAATAACTGAGAGGCAATATCAAAACATTGTGAATATGAATAGTAATTATACTTTACAAGAAAACATTACGACAACAGATCGTACTTTAATTATAGGAGGACTAAATAGTGAAAATAATACATGAGGAGTCTGTCTACTTGATTCCGGAAGATAATAATATAGTAGTACTAGCAGGTGCTAAACAAAAAGATATAATAGATTGTTTTACAAATCAATTCGTTAAAAAGAAAAGAAATTATTGTAAAGTATTAGATTCTGAAAATCAGTCAATTAAACCCACTGAGCTTAATTTTATTTATTACCCATATGGTAGTGATATTAATTCTAATTTTGAATTTGGAACAAAATCTATATTCAATATTGAAACAACTAATCTTATTCAAGAAAATGAAAATGATTTTAAATCGTTTGAATTGATTAGAGAAGGATTTAGAAGTTTGATTACTGATCATGGTATGTATAAATTGAGAGAAATTTTAACAAGGAATATTGGTTGTAATATTGGTTTAGAAATGTCGGATTTTGAGGTTTCTAAATTTTTATCAATGTTGGACATAAACATAGGATATACTCCAGTTGATCAACAGTACATTATGGTTTATAACCTGTTATTATTTATTAATAGAAATCAATTTAACGTCGTATATATAGATTTTCCAATCACACAAACCACATTAAAATGGTTGAAATCATTTGATCAAGATAATATCCTGTTTCTTTTAAACAATGATTATATGGCTTGCGATTCTATTGAAGAACTAGAAAAATTTGCGATGCTGATTGTTTCCAATAAAGATTACATAGAAAAATATGAATATGATTTAAACCAATTTAGTAACATTTCCTATATACAAAACCCCTATACTATGCTTCATAAGCAACAACAAACAGAAAAAAACATTCGATTAATGGAACAATTTGAAGATAAAAACACAACTTTTTATCTAACATTTAATGATACTTATGCTCAAAATATACTGTAAATAAAGCATAAATATGCTATAATAGGGCCGACAGTTCTTGAGGACTAAGTTTATTTGTATTATTTGAACTCGTGGACATTAAAGAGAGAATGGCAAATGTTCTTGAGGACTAAGTTTATTTGTATTATTTGAACACCCCCTAAGAGTTTTGTTACTTTTTCCAGTTCTTGAGGACTAAGTTTATTTGTATTATTTGAACCTAGGGGCGAGTTTTGAAAGGAGTGATTGCGTTCTTGAGGACTAAGTTTATTTGTATTATTTGAACCCCAGACCGCCTACACTGGTTCCTTGATGGGTTCTTGAGGACTAAGTTTATTTGTATTATTTGAACTTGTTCACGTATTGCATACATTCTATAAAGGTTCTTGAGGACTAAGTTTATTTGTATTATTTGAACGTTTATCATATGAACTCCTTCATATTTATCGTTCTTGAGGACTAAGTTTATTTGTATTATTTGAACTCTCATGAAATACATGAAAAGAAAAAACGGTTCTTGAGGACTAAGTTTATTTGTATTATTTGAACGGATTTACCTTGCCACGTTATGATTGATAGTTCTTGAGGACTAAGTTTATTTGTATTATTTGAACGTATCGTTATTTCAAACGATATTCAGAATAGTTCTTGAGGACTAAGTTTATTTGTATTATTTGAACGACGGTTATACAACGTAACGAGCCTAACTGGTTCTTGAGGACTAAGTTTATTTGTATTATTTGAACTATGGTATAATATGAAAGCTATATATTTTGTTCTTGAGGACTAAGTTTATTTGTATTATTTGAACGCCTGCGTTTTCCATTTCGTCCACCCAGTAGTTCTTGAGGACTAAGTTTATTTGTATTATTTGAACGTTCACTCAGCAGGATAACAATACAACATGTTCTTGAGGACTAAGTTTATTTGTATTATTTGAACAATAATTAGAGTATAATTAAATCGAGAAAGTTCTTGAGGACTAAGTTTATTTGTATTATTTGAACCGACAATATCAAAAAAGATTGTGAAGGAATGTTCTTGAGGACTAAGTTTATTTGTATTATTTGAACTGAAGGAAATTTCGAAAGAATTTGAGTACAGTTCTTGAGGACTAAGTTTATTTGTATTATTTGAACGGAGAAGATTCGGTTTATAAAAGACTTTAGGTTCTTGAGGACTAAGTTTATTTGTATTATTTGAACTGAGGATGTGCAGACAATGGCAGACCTTCGTTCTTGAGGACTAAGTTTATTTGTATTATTTGAACCGGGCTTGCAGATGATTACGTCGCTCATTGTTCTTGAGGACTAAGTTTATTTGTATTATTTGAACGTAACATAACTTAATCCGTTTGGTGTCCATGTTCTTGAGGACTAAGTTTATTTGTATTATTTGAACTATTATCGACTCTATTTTTCGACAACGAGGTTCTTGAGGACTAAGTTTATTTGTATTATTTGAACTGTAAAAGTGAGTATGAAACCATGCCAAAGTTCTTGAGGACTAAGTTTATTTGTATTATTTGAACGGTTTGGTGATATACCAAAGTAACTAAAATGTTCTTGAGGACTAAGTTTATTTGTATTATTTGAACTGAACTGTCTAAAAGTGAGTTCGATAAGCAGTTCTTGAGGACTAAGTTTATTTGTATTATTTGAACTGCACGATCCAATGTATACAACTTTTGAAGGTTCTTGAGGACTAAGTTTATTTGTATTATTTGAACTGGTACTTGCTCTGACGCTCGCTGGTCTTCGTTCTTGAGGACTAAGTTTATTTGTATTATTTGAACTGATACAGGAGTTAAAAGAAATGTAGATGTGTTCTTGAGGACTAAGTTTATTTGTATTATTTGAACTCGGCGGTACGGATGCCCCTAAATATCAAGTTCTTGAGGACTAAGTTTATTTGTATTATTTGAACGTGTAGCTAAATTAAGCATACGCACAGATGGTTCTTGAGGACTAAGTTTATTTGTATTATTTGGTGTTTTTTCTGGCAAAAATCCTTATGGTAGTTCTTAAGGGGGATTTTCATTTGCATTATTTGGTTTTATTGATCTTGTTTAATATTAACTACTACATACTCACATACACCCTCTGTTCTTATAGGAAAACCTCAACCAACAAGGCCTGAGCTAATGTTTTTTGCGTAGTGTTTAAATGTTTCTTTTCCGTAATTGTCCGCAAAGTTGGGTTGTAGGTGGTAAGAGAAAGATAGTGGAAACATTTGAACGTTGTGGGTGTGACCACTGAGTTGAAGGTCGACATTATTTTTAATGTTTTCTCTTGTTCCTCGTGGTTGATGGTCTAGAACAATGTTGTAGGTTTTGTTTGTTAGATTGAAGTCTTTTGTTTTCTTGCGGTTTTTGTTTGCGTAATCTTTTCTGCCGATTAGAGTTATGTTATTAAAATGTACTTCTTGATCATTTAGAATGATAATGTTGTTTTTTGTGATTGAGTTTATTTTTTGTGAATTTTATCTTGTTTTCGTGATTACCATATACAAAATAAACAGGGGCTACTTTAGTAAGTCTTTCGAGTTGTTTAAATAGAATTTCCATATCTTCTTTGGATGTGGATTCATCGACGAAGTCTTTGCCAAGTAGATAGAAATTTGGTGTTTGTGATTTCTTTTGTTGTTGTGATGTTGTAGGTGGTTTTATGGATGGTATACATATTCACAGAACCAAAAGTAACGATGGATGTGGATATGATGGCTGAAAGGATTATGCAGATGATTGGTTTTCTTTTTTTGAATAATGCTAGTAATACAAGTAAACAGAATAATGTATGTACGATACGTACGCATATTCCAACAATTTAATAGTAATGCGATACAAATGGCGTATCGTATTTTTTGTTTAATGTATCCTTTAATACGTTGTTAATTAAATAACATAATCCGATTTCTAGAATGAGAATGCCCATTTGAAGATAGATCATACTATCACTTCCTTTTGGCCTTATCTTACACCATTGTTAGAAAGATTTCTTAGTTTATGCAGTATAATAAAATGGGTGAGACTATGTATAAAATAATGATTGTAGAAGATGATGAACTCATCTCAAAAAAGTTAGAATCGTTTCTTAAATCTTGGAATTATTCAGTTTGTCGAGTTACTGATTTTTATAATGTGATGGATACATTTCATTCCTTTAATCCAGACTTAGTATTAATGGATATAACACTACCTTATTTGAATGGATATTTGTGGACAGAAAAGATTCGTGAAGAATCCAAAGTTCCAATTATCTTTATTTCAAGTGCTACAG
>OJMM01001958.1_pt1 | contig 11324 bp, 8 predicted proteins | sample 1597231 | NCBI WGS metagenome assembly OJMM01 (sample SAMEA2452128, study PRJEB22498) | human gut metagenome | reverse complement strand
GGTAACACCATCCTTAGTAATCTGAGGATGATGTGGATTGTTTCATTGAGGGCGATATGCGGCCACCCTGTGTTCGGAAGCGGCATAGGTGGCTTTCATAAAGCGTTTTCGGACAGTCAGAAGGAATATTTTATGGCCAATCCAGATTCGTCTTTTGCATCTGTTGCCGGAGCCCCGGAATATGCGTTCAATGATTTTCTCGAAGTCGGCGTGGAGCAGGGGCTTGTCGGGCTGCTTTTGTTCTCTTTGATCATCATTGTCTCAATATGTAAACTGCTCCGTGGAAAGAACGAGATCGGCTATGGATTGCTTGCATTGTCGGTGTGCGCTATGTTTTCCTACCCTTTCAGCCTTTTGCCTTTCAAGATATTAGGATGCTTGTTCGTGGCGCGTGCAGCCGCTTGGGACAAACGACCGTTGATGGTTTTGGCTGGATGGCATAAGGCAATTGTTTCAATAGTGTCTTGTGTAGTATGTGTCTCTTTACTTATTCCGATAAACATCAGAATAAGGGATAAGGTCAATGCTGTAAAGGACTTTGCCATAGACAAAGTCTTAAGGATCAGGACGGTCAATGATTTGCATCTGGAACGGGCTAAGATCTTGTGCGATCATCCGAAGTATTTGTTCTGGCTTGGCAAAAGACTTAAGAATGCCGGTCGTTATGAGGAAAGTCTGGATGCGTTCAGACGTGGAACAGAGGTGAGTTGTGACAATATGTTTTATGTTATGATGGGGAATGTCTGCACTTCCTTGAAAAGATTCGACGAGGCTGAAGACCATTATAAGGTGGCTCATTATATGCAACCTTGCAAGTTGTACCCATTGTATCAGCTGTTACTGCTGTATGAAAGTGAAGGACGGACGGAAGATGCCAACCGATTGGCACAAGCGATATTGGATTCCAATCCTAAGGTAAGGTCTTCGGCGACCGATGAAATGAAAACCTATGCCTCTGAATTTTTGAGGGGAAGCGTAAGATGATGTTGTGATGAAGAAAATATTATTATTCATATTAGTGGCTTTTTGTGAGCTGTCCTGTTCCAGGTATTCTCCGAGGCTGGAGGCGGCGTTGTCGCTTGCCGGAGAGAACCGCGTGGAGTTGGAGAGGGTTTTGGAGCATTATCGGGGAGACAGGAAGAAGTACAAGGCCGCTTGCTTTCTTATTGAGAATATGGTCGGGCGTTACACGTTGACCAGTCAGAAACTGGACAGCCTTGACGCAGAGTTCTTTGATGCTGTCGGCAATCTTGACATCAGGTTCGAGGACACTGAGGTAAATGTCTATCTTGTGCAGATCAAGGTTAATGAGATATGGAATAGGGTGTTGGCAAAGTACGGCGATCCTACAAAGTACCATTATGGAAGATCGGATGATTTGCGGTCTGTCACAGCGGATTATCTGATTGACAACATAGATGAGGCTTTCGCCACCTTGGACTATCCTTGGACATCCCATCTGTCATTCGAGGACTTCTGTGAGTATGTCCTGCCGTATCGTTATGGAAGCGAGCCGCTTACGGAAGACTGGAGACATTATTTCCGCGAGCGTTATAAGTGGATCGCCGATTCTTTGGCGGGTAACACCGATCCAGTGGCGGTCTGTCGGCTGATCAATCAGGACATCTCTACTTGGTTCCTTCCGGCTGGGGGAGGACACATATTCAAGAATCATCCTCGGTCTTTGTCGGTGGATCAGCTTCGCAAGTGCCGCCTCAGCTCTTGTGTTGAGCAGGCGGCCGTAGCTTTGTTCGCTATGAGGTCGATGGGGCTGGCGGTGGCGCACTGCACAATCCCGCATTGGGGGAACCGCAGCGCGGGGCACGATTTCAATGCGATTCTTACTAAGGATAATGAGTGGGCTGACTTTTCCGCCGCCAAATTTAATCCGGGAGAGAATGAGATGGCGAACAAACCTCCGAAGGTGTTTGTGAAGAAATTCTCAAGAAAGATGATGCCGGAGGATGAATTGGAAATTGTGAGGCGTTTTGATTTCCCTTATGCCGGTTATCAGGATGTCACCTCGCATCTTGTCAAGACTTCTGATGTCACGGTCAGGATTCCGGATTCTTTAAAGAAGGATGTATCTGTGGTTTACCTGTGTGTGTTCAACAACAAGAGATGGGTCCCGGTCACATATTCATATTCCCGGAACGGCAAGGCTAAATTTGCCGAGATGGGACGAAGGATAGTCTATCTGCCTCAATATTACAAGGATGGTCGATTCTTCCCGGTGAGTGACCCGATATTCCTTGAGAAGGATGGGAGGCAACATCCAGCGGTCACCGACAGTGTTCATCCGGTTTCAAGAATGGTGCTGACCAGGAAATATGGCCGCTTCAAGTACCAGCTTGGCTATGCGGGAGAGATGGTCGGAGCCAGATTCCAAGGTGCGGATAATCCTGATTTTGAGAATGCTGTCACATTGTTCACGATTGACTCTCTGCCGGATTCCAAAATGGACACTTTTGCGGTTGCTCCAGTCAAGTGCCGCTATGTGAGATATTTATATCCTGACATTTTTGCGAGAGGCAATGCCGGCAATGTCGCGGAGATCGCTTTCGTAGGAGAGGACGGGAAACCGCTCCAAGGAAAGTACATTGGAATCAAAGAGGCTAATGCAAGCAACATCCGCACTGTTTTTGACGGAAACACAAGGAATTATCTGAGGGTGTACCAGTCAGCGGATTCCACGGCGGTGTTCCCTGGCAATGTGATAGTTGTCGATTCTCCCAAGCCGATATGGGTAGGACTGGATCTGGGTGGGGAGCGTACTGTGACAGGAGTCGCATATTGTCCAAGGAATGACTCGAACAATATTTATCCTCATTGCACCTACGAACTGTTCTGTTGGGATGGCGGTTGGAAATCTTTGGGCCAACTGACCGGCCAAAAGGATTCCCTTGTCTATGAGAACGTCCCTTCAGGATGTCTTTATATCTTGCGTAATCGTACTGAAGGTAAGGAGGAAAGGCTGTTCACTTACGAGAATGGCAAACAGGTTTGGTGGTGATTTGTGGATGATGATGAGACATATCATATTCAAAATCTTTCTCGTGGCGGTTGGTGTGATTGCCGCTTTTGCTGTTGCGTTGATTTTCTTTTTTGACAGCTTCACGGTTAAAGGCGATTCTATGGAACCTACATTCCATAACGGGCAGCGTATCTATGTGAACAAACTGCTGATGGGAGCCAGAATCTACAGAAACTATGACTTCTCAAGTACCAAATTGTCTTCTTTCAGGATGCCGGGACTTAGGAAATTGTCCGTAGGCGATATCGTGATATTCAATTATCCGTTCGTCTGCAGTAAAGATACGATTGGTTTTAAGATCAATTATGTCTATGCCAAGCGGTGTCTAGGGGCGCCTGGAGACTCGGTCCGGATAAAGGACGGCTTTTACCGTGACGAGGAGGGGCGGATTGTCGGTGAGAGTGAGTACCAGTACAGGCTTCATAATATCCCGGACAGTTCACTTATGAAGGTTAAAGGGTGTTATTATGCGATGAATGGATGGAACGTAAAGTATTTCGGCCCCATTTACGTTCCTGGGAAAGGAGATAAGGTCACAATTGGAGAAACTGATTTTCTTTGGTACAGGAAGTTGATCAAATATGAAACCGGATTTATGCCGGCAATTGACAGTCAAGGACAGGTCTCTCTTGATGGCAAAATTCTGAAAGAATACACCTTCAAAGGCAACTGGTATTTCCTCGGCGGCGACAACGTCTTGAATTCGCGCGACAGCCGCTACTTCGGCCTTGTTCCGGAGGAGTACATCGTCGGGATCGTGATCCGATGAGAAAAATTTACTGCCTTGATGCATATTCCGTAAATATTTGGTAAATTAGCGAACACTAAAAGGTTAGCACACGATGAACCTTAACCATAGAATAACCACGGCTGCGGTTTGCAATGATCTTTTGAATTGTGCTGACTTTGCGGGAAATTGTCCGTAATATTGTTTTATAAGCATTTGTGGAATTAATTGATTTATAGAATGAGACGTTTTATTCTTTTAATTACCCTATTCTTCATGGGTTATGGAGTATCTGCTTCGAGTTTTGACAATGCGCAGGACACGTTGCATGCTTCTGTGGTCAGAGGGGAACGTAGCGCACGCTCCATCGTCAAGGATGCGGCGCGTGATTTCTCTAAGAACTATGCTGATTATTACGCCTCATTCTTGATCATACGGACCATTAAGTGCGACGGGAAATACAGAGAGGTGCAAGGCGCTGTGGGCGTGTTCGCCTCTCTGGATTTCAACCAGAAAACAAACACAAAACTCTACTGGGATGACCGAAACGCAATGGGAAGACTGTACGTCTGCGACACTTTTGTCAGCGAGAGCCTTTTCGCTGACAAGAATGAGGTCAATCCGGTCTTGAGTGTTAACTCGAAAGGCCAGACTAATGGGGTGGACGCACTTAAGGTTAATTATGTCAACTACTTCGATGTGTCTGCCCTGGACAGGAAAAGAGCCGTTGAGATATTCTCGCCCCTGAACCCCAAGATGGTAGGCAGCTACAGCTACAAGAGTTACGGCACCGCCAAGGTAGGCGGCAGGGATGTCCGTGTCATCAATTTCCGCTCGAATGCCAAAGAACTTTCCATCAAGGAGAGGATCCTGTGTTCAGGACAGTTGTTCATTGACTATGACGGGCGGGTTCAAAAGATTGTGGTGAAAGATATGGATGACAGGTTCACAAGATATGTCAGGAACTTTTCACCGATGTCCCTTGCCACCCCGTACACCTACACGATAACCTACGGTGAGAAGAACGGAAAAATCTACTCCGAGAGCATAAGACAGGAATTGTCATGGAGAGTACCGGAGGGCGCTGCCGAAGACCTTTACTGCGCTGAGACAAACCCTTTCCGCAACCCGTTCAAGAATCGTGTCGAGACGGATTTCATGATGAAGCTCTCGGAACCTCGGATGCTCAAGTCCGGAGAGGAGCATGGCGAGGCTACTCCGGCGTACAGTATCTTGTGCTACAATGATTCACGTGATTTCAACTTTTGGAAGCGGATACTCTCAAAGGAGATTGATTTGGTTCGATTCATGAAGGACACGGGAACAACGTGGGACATCCTTTGCGGACAGACTCAGACGCGGCAGGAGAGAGACCTTGTTGTCCGCTGTGGGAACGATGATGCCAAGGTGTTAAAGGAGAAGAAGAAGTTGGACGCGAAAGCTTCCAGGGCGAGGAAAACTTATCAGTTATTATTCAAAAAAGACTATACAGATGGTTTCAAATAGTCATAGATGCCTTATTCTTGGCAATAAAGTTTTAATAGTCATTGTATTGTCAACGCTGCTCGGACTCTTGTCCGCATGCACCGGAAGTGACAGTCCGTACGATAGCGTCGAACACTTCGGAAAAGAGAACATAGTTCGCACATCCTTGGTGTTTGACACCTTGAGGCTGGATGCCCAATATACATCCCTTTCCGGACAGTGGCACATGAAGGACAGCCTCTTGTGTTTCGTCGATGAATATGCCGTCGGAATCAAGGAGTATGACCTCAGTGGTCACTTCATGGGGGAGCATATCCGCCAAGGGAAAGGTCCTGAAGAAGTCCTGGCCGCCTCTTTTATCTCGACGTTCGACAAGTCCACGGGAGATTTCATCATGCAGGACTCGAACTGTTTCATCCATAGGTTCTCGAAAGACTATAAAAAACTGTTCTCATTGAACCAGGCCTGGTTCACCGCGCTGAGTCCGAACTATGGAGATCTTGGAAACAAAGGTTGGTCTGACCTTTACAATCATCCCGATCCTGAAGTTCCGGAAATGTACGAGTACAATTTTGAGTGCAATAGAATGCAGGCGATCGACTCCGCTGTGATAATCCCGACCATCACCGAGCACGTAAGTTACAACGGTTACGAGAAGCGGCAAAGCAAAGGATTCTGGACAGACTCCTACATATTCATCCGTTTCCGTCCTGAGGTGGTTGAGTCTAGTAAGGTGATATTCGGTCATTATCCGCCTGTCTATCACAAGAGAAACATCCCGGTGTTCTCAAAATATGACTTCTATGCTGAGAAGGATGGCCTTGCCGTCACTTTCGCCGCCGATCCGAGAATATTCCTGATGGACTATGACGGCAATGTCACCGGCTCGTTCGGCTTTTCTGAGAAGGGTATCTCTGGAAAGTACCCTGAAACCACATCTTTCGAGGAATACGAATCCAAGTGCAAGAAAATGAGGAAAGAACACGGTTATTATGACAGGCTTGTCAAATGCGGTGACTACATTTTCCGGACCTGTCGCCTGGACAAGGCCGCCGGGACAATTCTCCAGATTTATGATGGAAACTATAATCTTGTCGGACGGGTTCCAGTCAGTGACGGTTTTGAAGTGATTGGTGAATATGATGGCACCTATTACGCTTACGACAGCCTTGATCTGGATTCAGAGCAGTTTGTCTTTCTAAGTTTCAAGATATAATCATATTATGCGATATCATTCATTGGCTCTTGATATAAGAAGAGTGGCTCATTTGCTAATGTTTCTACTCTTAATGAGCAATTATTGTTTTGGACAGGAAAGAGATTCAACATCCCGATATAATCCTGAACTAAGGTTCTTGGAAAAAAGAATCATCGATTATGGGCATATAAAAGCGAAAGATCAAATTACTATAAATGTGCAATTTGAAAATGCTGATAGACCGCAAAGCATAGTCAGGATAGACTATTAAGTAGAGAATTGAATCGAGGGCTTCAAATGACTATAATAAAAGGTGGTTACAGTAGAGAAAATCTATAACCTTAATGCGCATATTCCGTAAATATTTGGTAAATTAGCGAACACTAAAAGGTTAGAACACGATGAACCTTAACCATAGAATAACCACGGCTGCGGTTTGCAATGATCTTTTGAATTGTGCTGACTTTGCGGGAAATTGTCCGTAATATTGTTTTATAAGCATTTGTGGAATTAATTGATTTATAGAATGAGACGTTTTATTCTTTTAATTACCCTATTCTTCATGGGTTATGGAGTATCTGCTTCGAGTTTTGACAATGCGCAGGACACGTTGCATGCTTCTGTGGTCAGAGGGGAACGTAGCGCACGCTCCATCGTCAAGGATGCGGCGCGTGATTTCTCTAAGAACTATGCTGATTATTACGCCTCATTCTTGATCATACGGACCATTAAGTGCGACGGGAAATACAGAGAGGTGCAAGGCGCTGTGGGCGTGTTCGCCTCTCTGGATTTCAACCAGAAAACAAACACAAAACTCTACTGGGATGACCGAAACGCAATGGGAAGACTGTACGTCTGCGACACTTTTGTCAGCGAGAGCCTTTTCGCTGACAAGAATGAGGTCAATCCGGTCTTGAGTGTTAACTCGAAAGGCCAGACTAATGGGGTGGACGCACTTAAGGTTAATTATGTCAACTACTTCGATGTGTCTGCCCTGGACAGGAAAAGAGCCGTTGAGATATTCTCGCCCCTGAACCCCAAGATGGTAGGCAGCTACAGCTACAAGAGTTACGGCACCGCCAAGGTAGGCGGCAGGGATGTCCGTGTCATCAATTTCCGCTCGAATGCCAAAGAACTTTCCATCAAGGAGAGGATCCTGTGTTCAGGACAGTTGTTCATTGACTATGACGGGCGGGTTCAAAAGATTGTGGTGAAAGATTGGATGATACAAGTGTCTTAGTCAAATATCCACAAACGATTGCGTCTGTTACAGAAGGACAGGAAGCTGTATTCTACGATGGCGACAAGTGCATTGGTGGGGGTGTCATTGAAGAAGTCTTCAAGGATGGTAAGAATTTAAATCAATTGATTATGGAGACAGCCAATGGATATCGAGGCTAGGCTTGAATATATCATATTTGAAAATAAAGCCAATCATTATGTCGTTGCTGGTTTTTCAGAATTAAAGACGTATCATAATTTTACAGCGGCTGGAAGAATTGAAGATCCAATCGAAGATCAAGAATATGTTTTGCAGGGGGAATATGTAAAACACCCTAAGTATGGGGAGCAGTTTCGTGTGGATATGGCCAAAAAGAAATTGCCAGACAATTCGGATGCGATTATTCATTTTCTTTGTGGTGAGAATTTTCCTACGATTGGTAAAAAAACAGCCGAAAGTATTTATGAGACTCTTGGCGAGAATTGTTTAGAGAAGATTCATAATAATCCAGAACTTTTACATGAAGTGCCCAATTTGACTGCCAAAAAGATGTTGATTATTCAAAAGGGCATTCAAGAATTTACAGGATTTAATGAGACATACGCAAAGCTATTAAAGTATGGCTTGAGTCCAAGACAGATTCAGATGTTATTGGACACATATGATAATGTGTTGGATGTGATTGAAGAGGATTGTTTCAAACCTTATTATGAAGTGTATGGTTTTGGATATAAAACTGCTTGTAAGATGGCAAGTGCCATAGGCTTATCCAATGAGGATCCAAGAAGATTGGATGCCTATATCTATGAGTTGGCTAGACAACTATCTATGGCAACTGGAAATACATATATTACATTTGCGACAATTTTTCAAAATGTACGTGGCGTAAATGAATCCTTGATTCAGGAAAGTATTGATCGTTTGGTTTCACTTCAATATTTGTATGTTGAAAATACTCGAATCTATCCTTTTACTTTACATGAAGATGAGGTCATGATTGCCAAAGAGTTGAAGAATCATTTGTTTGAAGTGGAAAGTGTGGATGTTGAATCAAAAATCAAACAAGTGGAATTTAGTTTAGCCATTACATATGATCAGGAACAAAAGGATGCGATTCAATTGTTCTTCGATCGTTCGTTCATGATTTTAACGGGTGGTCCAGGTACTGGTAAGACAACAACTGTAAAAGGAATCTTGGAAATTTGTAAGGATGTATATCCAGATAGTAAGATTCAGCTTTGTGCACCAACAGGAAGAGCTTCAAAGCGACTTGCACAACTTTCAAATTGTGATTCAAGAACCATTCATTCCTTGCTGCAGTGGAACTTAGAAGATAATTCCTTTGGCAAAAATGAGGAGGATCCATTAGATATCGATTTTATTATTGTGGATGAGTTTAGTATGGTGGATACCCACTTATTTGCTCAATTATTAAAGGCACTTCCACAGCGTTGTCGCATTCTTTTAATTGGTGATGAAGATCAGTTAGAGAGTGTGGGTCCTGGGAAGGTGTTAGAAGATCTAATTAAATCGGATGTGATTGATACGGTCCATCTAAAGAAGATTTTTAGACAGTCAAGTGGTTCTGGAATTGTGACTTTGGCAAAAGAAATTCGTGAAGAAACTACGTGTCATTACGAGGATGGTGTTGAGTTTATTGAAAGAACAACGCCAAAAATTATGGATGCCCTAATCGATTACGTCAAAGATATGGATCTAGATTCCATGCAGATCTTGGCACCAATGTATAAGGGGGCTGCTGGCATTGATGAGATCAATCGTCAGATGCAGGTGTTGTTCAATCCAAAAAGTCCGCAAAAGAATCAGATGAAGGTAGGAACAACAATCTTTCGTGAAAACGATAAGGTCATGTTGTTGAAGAATTTACCGGATGAAGATGTTTACAATGGGGATATTGGTACGATTGTTGAAATTGATTCAAAACAGAATGTGATTTCAGTGGATTTCACAAATGCGATTGTTGATTTTTCAACAGACTTTCTATATTACTTAAAACACGCATGGTGTATCAGTGTTCATAAATCCCAAGGTAATGAATATCAGACGGTATTCTGTATTGTGGATGTGAATGCGAAAAACATGTTAGAAAAGCGTCTTTTATATACAGCGATTTCGCGTGCTAAAAAACAGCTTTTTATTATTGGCAATAGGAGCTTATTTGAAACGCAGGTGCGCTTAAAATTAAAGCGTATTCGTCAAACAACGTTGCAGGAAAGAATACATGAGTGCTTTGTCGAATTCCGATGAAACCAAAAAAAAGTGTGAAAAAAATTTTAGGCGGTTTTGTACAAAATTTGAACAAAACCCCCATGTAAACTCAAATCAAAAAAATGGGGAATTTTGGAAAAAATGAACAAAACCCCCATGATAACTTAAGTTTAAAATACAGGCAAAAATTGTTAAAATGAACAAAACCCACAAAAAAAGTATGAGTTCAAGAAGAATTCATACTCTTTTTTTTGCTTACAACAGAACAAGGGTTTCACGCATTCTTAGACCGCTGCAGTATGTACAGGAAGTCATTCCACGAATGTGTTTCTCTACCCACATGTTGACGCTGATTAAATATTTGCGACTAAATCTGTAACAATATTTTTTATATTTTAAATCTATGTTTTTCTGTTTTTGATTTATACTATAATTAGTTTGATGGAAAGAGAGATGATCATAATGATCAAAACTAAATCGGATTTTGGTCCAGATGAATTTAAAGTGATAAGAGAAATCATTTTGGCTCATCCAAGATTGCAAAAAAAAGAAAGATAGGTCAAATGGCTTGTGTTATTGCAGCATTTCTTATGGTGCTTTTTGCACTAGGAACTTTTTTAGACCGTTTTATTTTAGACTGTTTTATTGAATATACATTAATTTTTCTAGCATTTGCCATATTCTTTATATGGTTCGCAAAAGTGGGTATATATTTAGAACAGGATTTAGTTTTTAAAGTAATTCAAAATAAAACCTTTGATAATGTAAAAAATGGAACAATTGAGTATATATTTGATTCAGATGGAGTTACAACAATATTTGAACCTGAGTATGTTACAAGTAAATATAAATGGGACGCATTTCAATGGTGGTGTGTGTTTAAAAATTATATTTATTTACAAACCTCTACTAAAAAAATAGTATTGGTGAAAAAAAGCAATTTAACTCCAGAAGATTATGAGAGCTTAATTTCACTTTTGAGCACTCATGTTCAGCAAAAAGAAATATGCCATTAATTTTGGATATAGAAAGGTTCTATTAAAGAACTCTTGATAAACAGTGTACGAAACTCATTTTAAACGATGAATAAAGAATATCTGACTATTTAGTGATTTTGTTGTTTCATGGACAAAAAAGTATGATTCTAAATTTAGACATACTTTTTTTACTTTTAAACTATAGAAGTCTAAAGGTTTCTAGTTATGAGAGCTCAAGAAAAGTTTATAGTTGCTTGGAGTGTGGCTAAATATAGGCTATAATATAGTCACAAGAAAGGAGCTGATTCTATGCAGATTATTCCAATGCGGGATTTGAAAAATACAGTTGAAGTAGAACGCCTCTGTGCAGAAGAAAATGGTCCAGTATTCGTAACCAAGAATGGATATGGCAGATTGGTTGTTATGGACATCGATTATTATGAAAAAACTAT
>OJMM01001944.1_pt1 | contig 11381 bp, 7 predicted proteins | sample 1597231 | NCBI WGS metagenome assembly OJMM01 (sample SAMEA2452128, study PRJEB22498) | human gut metagenome | reverse complement strand
GGGTAAGCACCTACGGTCAACCCATTTTCACCCAAGCCGAAACGCTCCGCCGAGCCTAATTTATAGTTTTTCCAATCCAAGCCCACACCCACGCTGATGCGCTGGCCATGGCCTGTGTTGTATTTTGCGCCTATCACGTTGAGCCACGATATTTCAAACGACTTGCCCATCTTCACATCCGCTTCTGTCGAAATGCCATCCACGAAGCCAAAAGCAAGTCCGCCACTGGTGATGTTCCACCCCACACTGTCGGTGAGCAGCGGATACCAATCCACCTGAATATACTCTTTCTCTTGTGCTTTCGCATATTGCGATATGCCGAAAACCACAGCAAGCAGAGCCACTGCATATAAAATTCGTTTCATACCGCAAAGTTAGCAAAAAAAATGTAAATTCGTGGCGATTTCATGTGGTGAGATTTGGTATTCTGAATCTAAATGTATAAATTTGCTGAATGAGAGATGTATTCACCTTATTATAAACCATTTAAACATCAAAATTATGGAAGCAAAGTTTTATAAATGTCCTATTTGCGGTAATGTGTTTGCCGTGATTGAAGATTCAGGCGTGGTGCCAGTGTGCTGCGGAAAACCAATGTTGCACCTCAACGCTATGCAGACCGACGGCGCGGCTGAGAAACACGTGCCAGTAGTTACTCGCCAAGAAGATGGCAAACTCAAAATCACTGTCAGTTCAGTACCCCACCCCATGACTCCAGAGCACCACATCTGCTTCGTGGCTGTGGAATCGTGCTGCGGACTGAAAATCATTCACCTCGACCCAGCCAAGCCAGCAGAAGCCGTGTATTGCGACTGCGGCGAGAAAGTGAAGGCAGTGTATGAATACTGCAACCTGCACGGCCTGTGGAAATCTACCGAAATCCCCACCCGCGAATAATCCCAATCACGAATAATCCCAACCCAAGACCCGACTACCAACCGCAGCCGGGTCTTTTTTTTCGGAGCACATGAAGCATCTGAAACACCTGAAACACCCGAAACACCTGAAACACCTGAAACACCGATTGAGAAATTAGACGTTAGATGTTAGACATCAGATGTTTTGATTGTGTAGCGCGAAGATAACAGTCAGACAGGGCACACACAATGCCAAAAAGGAGGTAAACCACACTTTGCTCACACTTTATTTCTCACACAGATTCAACGAGATTAAACAAAAAAGAATTCGTGTAATTCGAGCAATTCGTGGTTAAAATTCAGCCACAAATTACCACAAATTACCACAAACAATCCACCAACAACCCACCAACAGAAAACACCAATTTAATCCATTCAAACCCAATTTACACCAATTTTATTATTTAAGGTACTTGGTTGGTTATTATGGATGGAAAATCTCACACAAATATCTTTATGGGGAATTTGCGTGATATATGATTAATTATATGTTCTGAAATGCTCTACTTGGTCAAGAACTTTGTCAAATATCTCTTGGTTCCATTGTGGTGGATATCCATTTTTGTAAAGAAGCTTCATTAAATCATAAGCAAGTTTTTTCTTCAAATTTGTGTTATTCAGCCAGTCGGCATGAACCGCCGTTTTGTCAATCAACGTCTTGATTTGCTTGGCAAGCTCTATGCAACGGTCGTTAGGGTATTCAAATTTGCGAGAGTCACGCAAATCAACAAGAATATCATAAAATGCTTTTTCCTCAAAAGTGATACCAAGGTCTTTAAACTTAGCTTTATCCACATTCAGTTTCGCGAAAATATCAACCAGTTTTCCCGACAGTGCATCCACTTTTTTATCCACTTCCTCCTGTATGCGATTTATAGCGTCGGTTGCAGTTTCGTTAGTGAACGTGAAATTATCGCGAGTGTTATACTCGTCAATTGTGGCTTGAAGGAGTTCTTCAAATCTTTTAGCCGCCACCTTATTCACTTTTTTGTATTCCGAAATGGCTCTTTTCAGCATTTTTACAAGCATTTGGAACTTCGTGTTCGGCATTTTTATGTCATCGAGTTTGTGCATAAACTCGTCGTCAAAAATATCCTCCTCTTGTTCTGCTTCGCTGAAAATACTTTCCATTCCTGTAACTTTAATGGCTTCTTCAACCATCGAAGCCACAGCACGATTCATGCTTTCCGTGTCGTGCTGACTGCCCGACATTTTCAACACATACGAACTTACCCCCATAAAGAATTGCGCCCAAGCGGTTTCAGCATCATCAAGTGATCCAGCTGGGTGGCAAATATTGTAAGCTTGTTTCAGTCGCTTCACATGCTTAGTGAAGCGAGTTTTGAAAGTGGGCTTTTCGGGCAAAATTTGATTAAGTACAAATTCTGCAGCTTCTTGTAGAATGAACAGCCTACGGAAAGGCGTGGCTGTGAAGAATTCCTCTACATTGAATTTGTGCATCAGTTCCTTAATGATTTGCAACTCATTTCGGAAAGCCTCGGTTGCCAGTTTTAGTTCATCATCACTTATGCCGATAGCATCACCGCCATACATTTTCAATGCCTGTTGCATATTCTCATGTATGCCAATATAATCCACGATTAAGCCAAATTCCTTTCCTGGATATTTACGATTCACTCGCGAAATGGTTTGTATGAGCGTGTGCTTCTGCAAAGGTTTGTCGTTGTAAAGCACAGCGAGGCAAGGCACATCAAATCCAGTTATCCACATATCCACCACGATAGCTATTTTGAAATTGGATTTTTCTTCCTTGAATTGTGCATCGAGCATTTGGCGATGAGGCTTATCGCCAAGCAGGTCATACATTTCCTTAGGCTTATCGTCTTTATTTCTTGTGGCAACGAGATTGACCATTGGCAGTTCTTTCAGCCTTTCAAGTTCATCTTTGGTGAGCTTCGACTCGTCAGGCGCACGGTGTGGCACAAACCAATTTGGACGCTCTTTGCGTAATGCGCAGTAAAGCTTGTAGGCAATTTCCCTATTTGAGCACACAATCATTGCTTTTTGAACCACGTCGGGCTTATCATCGCACATGGTTTCGTAATGCGAGGCGATGTCGGCTGCCACACGAGCCAAACGCTGCTCATTGCCAAGAATGCCCTCCATGCTGCTCATTGCCTTTTTGCTTGCGGCAATATCTTCTTCAGTGGCACCTTCTTCGGCACAAAGTTTGTAATACGCTTCGATAGCCTCGGCTTGCTCTTTGTTTAATGTGACGCGTGCAAGGCGTGCAATGTATTTAATATCCACAGTGATACCGTCGCGCACAGCTTCGCGCATAGTGTACTTATCCACCACTTCACCAAACACGTGTATGCAATCGTCGGTAGGCGTACCTGTAAATCCCACATAAGTGGCATTTGGCAAGGCTGCACGAAGATGAGCGGCAAATCCACGAGTGATGAAAACTCCTAATTTTACGGAGCCATCATCGCACACCAAAGCACCTCGCTTAGTGGCTTTTTTGCGCTTTTCCACATTATCTACGATTTTAATCTTCGAAAAGATATTGTTTTGTGTGCGGTGTGCCTCATCGCTGAAGCAGATAATGTTTGAGCGGTCGGAAAGCAAACCCATTTCTTCGCAGAATTTCTGGATTGTGCAAATAAATATACCTCCCGAACCACGATTGCCCAGCTCTTTTGCAAGGTCGTGCCGACTCTCAATCACCCTCACATCACCATTGCTCAAAAAATCTGAAGAATTAACAAACAATTTTCCTGATTGATTTTGCAAATCCTCACGGTCGACAAGAATAACTATTGTGGGCGAACCAAGCTGCTTTTTCCCACGAAGCACGAGTTGGCGAGCGAGGAAAACCATCGTATAAGTTTTTCCACATCCCGTAGCACCAAAATATGTGCCACCTTTGCCATCGCCACCATTCCCCTTTTGATGCGTAAGAATGTGATGAAACAGCGCATGTGTGGCAAAGAATTGAGGATAGCGACACACTATTTCTTCCTCCTTGCCTTTCTTCAAGTCAGGGAAGTAAACAAAGTCGCGAAGCAGTTGCAAAAAGCGAATGGGTGTAAATGCACCAGCAATGAGTGTTTGCAGTTCCGGAAGCCCAGCACCAGCCGTGCTGTCGGAATTGTTCACCTTTTTCCAAGCGTAATAATGCTCATAAGGCGTGTAGGTGGTGCCAAGGCGAGAATTCGACATGTCGCTAATCACCGACAATGCTGTATAGCGAATAAGATGCGGAATATCTCTGCGATAGCGAATATGGATTTGGTCGTGAGCCTTAGCCATAGTGGCATTGGGGTCGGTAGGATTTTTCAATTCTATAATGCAAGTGGGTATGCCGTTCACCAACAGCAGTACATCGGGAATGCGAACTTTCTCCACGCCATTATAAGCCACCTCCACCTGATTGGTGACTCTGAAAATATTGTTTTCGGGGTGCTCAAAATCAATGTAGTGAACAGGCATTTGCTCGTCGGCTTCAAAACGGTTGAAGATAAAGCCATCACGATACAAGGTGAAAGTGGCACGCAAAGTGTGATAGAGCGTGTCTTCACCTATGTTGCGCAAGTTGCCCACTATTGCATCGTATTCCGATGCCGAAAGCATAGGATATTGTGCCGAGAGATAGGAGCGGAGGTCGGCTTCGTAGAGCGTTTCCGATGTCAAGCGATTCAGTTCACTACCGTGAGTATAACTCCAACCTGCTTGCTCAACCAATGCGCAAAATCCTTTTTCAAATTCGGACTCGTAAAATTTGCCGTTTTTCATACTTCTTGTGGAGTGTTAGCTGCTCGCTGCACCATGGCAGGAGCCATTTTTTTTAATTGTTCACGAGCCTCACGAGCTATTGCACGAGCTTCTTCGGCACAATTATATAGCGCAACAACGGAGCGTTGCACCTCAATAGGGGGTAAAGGAATTTCTGATAAACATAAATCAGAAAAATCAAATACTTCGCGTGCACTTCCCCAAGAATTGTAAATCGCCCATCTTGAAAAATAAGGAGTTCTAAACCACATAGCAAGATATTCATTATTGAGAATTTCTTGATTATTGGATGTGATTACTCGATTAACTGATGTAACAACAATCGGTATCCCGAATTTGTTTATTGCACTTGCAAAGCACTTCTCATTCTTGGTAGTTTGAACATAAGAAATGTACAGAGGAGGCACAATTTTGTAATTGCTCAATTCGTTCTTGTTGACTTTTGCATTTGTGTCATTAAATTCTTTAGAAACTGAGACACTTTTAACCACAGAAATGCCATTATCCGTGTTTTTTTGAGAAAATTCAATAATTAAATTTCCAATTTTTTTCTTTTTGTATTTTGTTGCGAGTTTTAAAATATAAGCATTGCAAGCATTTTTTAGCGGTGCTGCAAGTGCTTCATTTTGCTCTGCGAGTTTTTGTAGAGAGCGATACGCATTAACATATTGTTTCTGCACATCTATTGAAGGCAGCGGTACCTCATACCTTTGCAAATCAGAAAATGTAAAAGTTTCACGAGCACTCCCCCATGAATTGAATCGAGCCAACCTGTCAAATTCCGCTCTTTGAAGCATTAGAAAAAGATAATTGGCATTTAACCGTTCTTCATCTTGTACTTTAACAACAGTGTAAGCGGAAGAAACGATATATGTTTCATCGTCTGTATCATTAAAAGCAAGAGAAATCTTACCACCATTTCGAGATGTTACAGGGACAAATGCCATCCATTCGGGTTTAACGATTTTGTAAGGCAACAATGAAACCCCATCCATTTTTGCTTTCGTTTCAATGAATTTTTTTTCAATGCTTATGCCTTTCAAATTATCGATTGTGTATTGATTAGCAGAATTCCTAATGTCGCATTCCGCAATCATCTCTCCAAGTGGCACTTTGGGTGCACATTGAAAAATTCTAACGTTAAATTCCATATTCTATGACTATTTAAGGTTAAAACCCAGTGTTGCGAATGCTTTGCGGAGTGCAGTGTCGTTAGCCTCTTGCCGAGCAAGGAGGGAGGCCACAGTGTTTGAAGCCTCATTCATAACCGCCTCGTAGTCGATATTGGTGTCACGGTCCACAAATTCGATATAACGGCTTGGCACAAGACTCCAACCATTTTGCCCGATTTCATTTTTTCCTACTGAACGGTAAAGTTCAGGCTCTGCGAAATTGACTCCGTCAGTGCCCACGGCTTGCCATTTGTGGTAAATGGATAATATTTTAGCGATTTGCTCAGGCAGGAACTGAACGTATTTCTTTTCATATATATTTTCATTCCACGAGCGCAAATCCATAAACAGAATTTCGCCAGAGCGGTCGCGTTGCTCACGGCCATGCCAAATGCCCCCACGCTTGTTTTGATTAAGAATCCAAAGCGTAACGGAAATATCGGTGGAATAGAACATATTTCGTGGCAAAACGATAATGGCTTCCACCTTATCGTTTTCGATAAGCTTTTGACGAATACTAACGGTGTCGTCGTCGGAAAGCGCACCATTGGCGAGCAGGAAGCCTGCAATACCCTTGTTCACATCGAGCTTTGAAAGCATGTGAAGAATCCATGCATAATTGGCATTGCTAACTGGCGGTAATCCATATCCCGACCAGCGAGGGTCGGTGGCAAGTTCTTCCTCTGTGCGCCATTTTTTAAGATTAAAAGGTGGATTCGCCATAATATAATCCATCTTTTTATCGGTGTGGTGTGGATGAGTGAAAGTGGAAGCTGGGCGATCGCCAAGGTCGTGGCTAATGCCACGCACAGCCAAGTTCATTTTAGCAAGACGGTAAGTGTCGGGGTCTTGTTCCTGTCCATATACATTGATGGCGCTGGTGTCGCCGCCGTGAGCCTCAACAAATTTCACAGATTGCACAAACATGCCACCCGAACCACAGCAAGGGTCGTAGATGGTGCCATCGAAAGGCTCAATAAGCGAAGCTATCAGCTCCACGATGCTGTGAGGCGTGTAGAACTCCCCTTCTTCTTTTTCGGCATTGAGAGCAAACGCCTGAAGAAAATATTCGTAAACCCTGCCTATGATGTCTTTTTCGTGAAAGCGCTCCTGTGATATTTTATCCACCTCGTCGATTACGGCTTTAAGCACCTTGGGTTCGAGCTGTGCCTTAGTGAATATCTTTTGGGGGAGTGCGCCACGCAAAGTGGGCGTATCTCTTTCGAGGGCATTGATAATATTGTCAAGATTCAGCGCAAGCTCAACCGAAGCCGACATGCTCTTAATAGTTTCCCACCTCAAATCTTCGGAGAGAAAGAAGCAATCATCGTAAGCATTTGGATTGTTCAGAAACATTCCATAAATTTCTCCTTGTTCTGCCACGATGCCCTCCTCTTGAAGGTTGGCGGCTACTTGCTCACGCTTTTTTGAGAATTTCTCGCCTATAAATCGAAGAAAAACCAATGTGAGAAGCAGATCGCGCTTATCTGCTAACGACGCTTTCCCCCTTAACAGGTTGCGACAGTTGAATAGAATATCTTCAAGTTTGATTTCTTTGCTTACTTTTGCTTTCTTTGCCATAATCGAATTGTGGAGAAACTCGGATTTGTAGGGCTTGCGGGCTGACCTTGCCATTTTGTGCTACAAAGGAGTTTCACTGTTTATGTTTGCTGTTAGGCTTTGTATGTGTTTTGCGGTCGGTTTGCAAGTCGGGGTTTTCAATTTAACAAAGTTAGTCAATATTTTTCAGAAAATGGTGCAATGATGGATAAAATCGTGTTTTTTGTTTTCGGCGGAGATTTTCTGACGAGTCGGACACGTCTGACGGGGCGGACTTTTTTGGGTGTGGGGATAAAAAAAGACCCGACTTTAGTAGTCGAGTCTTTGGTTTTGTGGGCGTTGACGGATTCGAACCGCCGACCCTCTGCTTGTAAGGCAGATGCTCTGAACCAGCTGAGCTAAACGCCCGTTGCTTAATTGCGATGCAAAGGTACTGCTTTTTTTTGAAACTGCAAATTATTTGGCAACTTTTTTGCAAAAAACTTTTTTATCACTAACTTTGCATAAACAAATTATACGACATTCACACATTATTATATGAGGGCTTTTCCTCAAGAAAATGATGCCGTGGATTTTTTAATTATTTATTTTTTTATTTAGACTATGAGTTTGAGTCCTCTTACCGCCGTTTCTCCTATTGACGGACGCTATCACAGCAAAACAGAATCGTTAGCTCCTTATTTTTCAGAGTACGCCCTTATTCGCTATCGTGTGAATGTGGAGGTGGAATATTTTATCGCCCTTTGCGAGATTCCTCTGCCACAGCTCGAAGGCGTGGCTCCTGAAATGAAGGAAAAACTTCGCGACATTTACCGCAACTTCAGCGTTGACAACGCACAGCGCATCAAAGACATTGAGAGCGTGACAAATCACGACGTGAAGGCTGTGGAATATTTCCTGAAAGAGCAGTTCGACGCGCTCGGACTGGAGCAATACAAGGAATTTATCCACTTCGGACTCACCTCGCAAGATATCAACAACACCTCCGTGCCAATGGCAGTGAGAGACGCTACCGAGCGTGTGTTTATCCCCATGCTTGAAAATGTGATTGCATGGCTCAACGAACACGCCACCGAATGGTACGACATTCCAATGCTTGCAAAGACACACGGCCAGCCAGCGTCGCCCACACGCTTGGGCAAGGAAATCAAGGTGTTTGCCTACCGCCTCGAAGAGCAGTTGAAGCAGCTGAAGGCTGTGCCTGTGAGCGGAAAGTTTGGCGGTGCCACCGGCAACTTCAACGCCCACCTTATCGCATTCCCAGGCTACGACTGGCGTGCGTTTGGCGCTAAGTTCCTCAACGAATACCTGGGTATCAAGCGTGAGGAATGGACCACCCAAATCTCCAACTACGACAACTTGGGCGCACTGCTCGATGCCATGAAGCGCATCAACACCATCATCATCGACCTCGACCGCGACATGTGGATGTACATTTCGATGAACTACTTCAAGCAGAAAATCAAAGCAGGCGAAGTGGGTTCAAGCGCAATGCCTCACAAGGTGAATCCTATCGACTTCGAAAACAGTGAGGGCAATATGGGCATTGCTAACAGCATTCTCCAGTTCTTGAGCATGAAGTTGCCTATCTCACGCCTCCAGCGCGACCTCACCGACTCTACGGTGCTTCGCAACGTGGGTGTGCCAATGGGGCACATGATGATTGCGCTTGCCAGCACACTGAAGGGCTTGAACAAACTTATCCTCAACCTCGACGCCATCAACGCCGACCTCGACAGCATGTGGAGCGTGGTGGCTGAGGCTATGCAGACCATTCTGCGCCGTGAGGGTTATCCAAAGCCATACGAAACGCTTAAGGCACTCACTCGCACCAACGAGGTGGTGGATGCAAAACGCATTGCCGAATTTGTGGAAACACTCAACGTGAGCGATGAGGTGAAAGCCGAGCTCCGCAGCATCACCCCACATAGTTACACCGGTTATTAATCACACCTAAAGAATTACGGCAAAGGTCTACGGCAAAGATGAATAGATTTCAAAAAAAGTGTGTGTAACACATTGCATGTGAAAAAAAATATTTATCTTTGTCGTAAACTTTTGACAAGTATAACACAAGTATATCACATCAAGGCCGAGAGGCCATAATTTTATTATTGAAAAAATCAAAACCAAATTCCGTAAAACGATGGAAGAGAATTTAGAGAAAAAGCCAAAGCGACCACGCATCAGTGGTCCTGTTCCTGCAATTGAGGAAAACGAACCCTCACGCTATGAAAATGCAAATCAAGATGGTCAAGGAGGGTATGACAACGATTATCAACCACAACGTGGCGGCTATCAACAACGTGGCGGCTATCAGCAGCGTGGCAGTTACCAGCAACGCGGCGGTTACCAGCAGCAAGGTGGCGGCTATCGTCAGCAGCAAGGTGGAGGCTATCGTCAGCAAGGCGGTTACCAGCAAGGTGGTGGCTATCAGCAACAAGGTGGCTACAAGAAACGCCCACAACGCCAGCAAGGTCCACGCCCAAAAATGCGCTTTGTGCCACGTCCTCAGCCAGTAGAGTATGAGGAAGCAATCATCGATCCAAATGCAGAAGTACGCCTCAACAAATTCATGGCAAACGCTGGCGTATGCTCACGTCGTGAGGCAGATGAATTGATCACCAAGGGATTGGTGAAGGTGAATGGTGAAGTGGTTACCGAACTCGGTGTGAAAATCACAGCAAAAGACACTGTGGAATACAACGACAAGATTGTGACCAGCGAGCGCAAAATCTACATTTTGCTCAACAAGCCAAAGGACTGTGTGACCACAAGCGATGATCCTAACGGACGCAAGACCGTGATGGACATCGTGAAGGGCGCGTGCGAAGAACGCATCTACCCAGTGGGCCGCCTCGACCGCAACACCACAGGTGTGCTCTTGCTCACCAACGATGGCGACTTGGCTTCTAAGCTCACTCACCCAAAATTCGTGAAGAAGAAAATCTACCAAGTATGGACTGACAAGCCCATCAGCGAAGAAGATATGCAACACATCGCCGACGGCGTTGAACTCGACGACGGTCCAATCCACGCCGACGCAGTGAGCTACGTTTCGCCTACCGACCGCAAGCAAGCCGGTATCGAAATCCACTCAGGTCGCAACCGTGTGGTACGCCGCATTTTCGAATCGCTCGGCTATCACGTTGTGAAGCTCGACCGCGTGTATTTCGCAGGTCTCACCAAGAAGAACTTGCCACGCGGACGCTGGCGCTACCTCACTCAGGAAGAGGTAAACTTCTTGAAACAGAACTCTTTTGAATAATTCATACACATATATACATCTGTTTTCCAACACAGAAATCATGGAAATTAAAAGAACAAAAATTGTTGACATATTCAACCCTGCACTCATCGGCACAGAAGTGTGCGTGAAAGGTTGGGTTCGTACTCGCCGTGGCAACAAGCAAGTGCAGTTTATCGCGCTCAACGACGGGTCAACAATCAAGAATGTGCAAATCGTGATCGACCCAGCAAAGGTTGACGAGAATTTGCTCAAAGACATTACCACTGGCGCATGTATCGGTGCCACTGGTAAGCTCGTAGAGAGCCAAGGCGCTGGTCAAAGCGTGGAAATCCAAGGCGAAAACATCGTGCTCTACGGCACATGTCCCAACGATTACCCCATGCAGAAGAAGGGCCAAACATTCGAATATATGCGTAAGCACGCCCACATGCGTCTGCGCACCAACACATTCGGTGCCGTGTTCCGCATTCGCCACAATATGGCAATGGCTGTGCACAACTATTTCAACCAGCACGGTTTCTTCTACTTCCATTCACCAATCATCACTGCAAGCGACTGCGAAGGCGCTGGCGAAATGTTCCAGGTGACCACCAAAAACCTCTACAAGCTCGACAAAGACGAGAACGGCAGCATCAAGTACGACGACGATTTTTTCGGAAAGATGACTTCGCTCACCGTGAGCGGTCAGCTTGAGGGCGAGCTCGGTGCCACAGCACTCGGTGC
>OJMM01001940.1_pt1 | contig 11397 bp, 12 predicted proteins | sample 1597231 | NCBI WGS metagenome assembly OJMM01 (sample SAMEA2452128, study PRJEB22498) | human gut metagenome | reverse complement strand
GCTTGATCAGGATATGATCTACTGTAAACGGCTTAAAATACTGCTTCCAGTTGTTGATCCAGTCCTTATCCTCTGTCTCAGATGCCTCAATAGTGCGCTGTCCCAGTTCTGTATAAGCAGCAAGCTCATCCAGTCCTTCATTGACACGACGCAGCATTTCCTCTACCTGATCATCATCATCCAGATAAAAGCTTACCTTTGCAACGCCTTCATCCGGCGGAAGCTCTGGAAGGATATCAATAAACATTCCTTTTGTCTCTTTTTCTGTAAGAGGCACATTGTCTTCTACTTCAATGCCCTCAATACCCACATCATCCAGCATGCTGCTTACCAGATCAACTGCTTCTGTGGTAGTAGTCAGAGTGAATTTTTTCCACTTCATAATGCATTTCTCCTTTTAATTCCCCGTCAGAATTTTTATAAATAAGATCCCCAGTACCACCAGAACAACCGGACGGACGATCTTCTGGCCGTCATGAACTACCAGCCCTGAACCCAGGTAATTGCCTGCTACAGAACAGGCTGCTGCTGCCAGCCCCAGAGGATAATAAACATTTCCTGCTATAATAAATGTTACCAGTGCTGCTATATTGGACGAAAGATTGATGACCTTAGTCTGTGCAGACGCGCTGCGGGTATCCATTTTGGCTGCACCTGTAAATACAAGGAGCAGAAATGTTCCTGTACCCGGTCCGTAAAAACCATCATAACAGCCGATGAAGAAAGCTGCGATCACAGAGATCAGAAACATTTTCTTATAGGAAGCTGTTCCTGTTTTTTCATCTTCCCCCATGTGCTTATTTTTTAATACATGATAAGCTACAATAGGAAGGACAACGATCATCATATGCCGGATCACAGACTCTGATACCAGTAAGGACATTCTTGCTCCCAGAACAGAACCTGTCATGGCACAGACTGCCGATGCAATGGCCATAGCCATTTTTCCTTTTAAGTAACCATGTTTTAAAAGTCTCACCGCAGAAATAGAAGTTCCTATGGTAGAACTCATTTTGTTGGTCCCAAGAGCCATATGGGCCGGAACCCCTGCAATCAGATATCCGGGGAGAGAAATAAGTCCCCCGCCTCCGGCAATGGAATCTACAAGACCTGCCAGAAATACCAACGGGCAGACGATCAGATAAGCTGTCACAATTATTTCCTCTCTTTCGTACAGTACAAAGCAACTAATATCTTAACACAGTTTAAATGCACTGGCAATAAAAGGCAGCTTATTTTTGCAATAAAACTGCCTTCTTCTGCATTATCTATATGAACGGATGAACTGGCAGCTTATTTCATTCCCTGTTTTAGATCCAATATCCATTCAAATGAGTTCCTTGTTGCATTACACTCCATCACATCAGGATATCTTCTGGGAATAATAAAAAGCTGCCGGTTTTTACATATGATCCATTTTTAATTTTACCTTTACTCCTGTGCTTTTACAGCCCAGCGAAGCTTTGTGGACTTAGCCCTTCCGTTTTTCGCACATTCTTCTGCTGACGGACGGATCACATCCTGGTTGATCTGGCTGTAGATCCCGGCTTTTAAGCCTTCTTTAAAGGCTTTCTTTACCAGGCGGTCTTCGCCGGAATGGAAGGTAAGGATCGCAGCTCTCCCCCCTGGCTTTAATGCACCTGGAAGTTTATCCAAAAATGCATACAATACCTCAAATTCACTGTTAATATCAATGCGCAGTGCCTGGAAGGTACGCTGGCAGGTCTTCTTGATGGTCTCCTTCTTCTCCTTCTCCGTCCAGAAATAGTTGTTCTTCACGATCATGAGCATATCGCCCGACGAGAGTTCCTCCTCACGGTCGAGCACCATGTTCCTGATACCATTATTATATATATTGGCGCGCTTGTTGCTTCGGGTGATGACCATCGTCTCGTCCAGCCCCACATGATGATAACTGTCGCCAAGACTCTCCACCAGCTCTGCTCCCGGCATCATCACGATATCGGCAAAGCCCTTGAAGCGTATCAGCGGAAGTCCTGTCACAGCATCGTGGGTTATCATCTGTCTGATGAGGGTGGCATTATAGAGGATGCCCGACGACTGACTCTGTCGCAACACCTCATTGAGGTCGCACTCGTAAACCTTCAGACCGTATCCCTCCATCACCGATGCGCTGAGGGCAGGCGACTCCTCCTCGCCCACAGGGGGCAACTGTGCCTTGTCGCCGATGAGCAACAGGCGGTCGTTATGTCCCTGATACACAAACTTCACCAGGTCGTCGAGCAGACATCCACTGCCGAAAGTTGTTCCCCCCAGCCCCATATTGGCTATCATCGAAGCCTCGTCCACCATGAAGAGCGTGTCGGTGTAAAGATTGTCGTTCAGACTGAACTGACCGTCAACACCGGCAAAAGCCTTCTCTCTGTAGATGCGGCGATGGATGGTATAAGCAGGAGCCCCACTGCCCAGCGAGAACACCTTGGCTGCCCTGCCCGTAGGGGCAAGGAGCATCACCTTCTGGCGTATCTGCAGCAGGGTACGCACGATGGCTCCCGAAAGCGAGGTCTTTCCCGTACCGGCACTGCCTCGCAATATCATCACTGCCTGAGGGTCGCGGTCGGTCATAAAACTGACAAAAGTATCGAGTGCCTGCCCCTGCTCCTGCGTAGGAGCAAAGCCAAACTGTTGCAATATCTTATATTTTAGGGATTCGATGACCATAACTCAAAAAAAAATTGTATCTTTGCACCATGCAAAAGTAACAATACTTTTTGAAATGAGAAAGAAAATAAGCAACAATTCTATCCTGGCAGCCTGTGTGCTCGTGGTTTTGACGCTCTGCCTGCTGAGTGTATGGCAACCCATCCACTTCCAGAAGGAAAAGGAACAAAGGGAGACGACCGTCAAGCAAAGGCTCATGAAGATAAGAACTGCCGAGGAGAACTACAAGAGGCGGCACGGAACCTACACCGGCGACTTCGCCACGCTTATCAAGGGGAAATGGCTCGACAGGGAAATGCAGTACATTCCCTTCTCTGACAACAAGAGATTCTCGCTCTCGGCAACCACCATCGTGACCAAGAACGGCAAACAGATACCGCTCATGGAATGTGGAGCCACCTACGAGGAATACTTGGATGGCCTCAACGAAGATGCCATACAGCAGGAAACCGACAATGCCAACATGGAAGGAAGGTTCCCAGGACTAAAAATTGGAGACATCACAACAAACAACGACAATGCAGGCAACTGGTAACAACAACACAACGAAACTTCTGCAGACACGGCTCACCATCCGTGCCGGCAAGAACAGCCTCAGCTTCTCGGTAGCAGAAGGCGAACGCCAAGTGACATACGAGCCCTATGCCATGAAGAGTGGCGTATCTATGGCAGCCAACCTAAGACAGGCTTTCAAGGAAAGCGAACTGCTGTTGCGTGGTTACAGAAAGGCACGCCTCTTCATCGACACCCCAGTCTTGCTCGTCCCTGTCGACGAGTTCGACGAGAAACAGAAAGATACTTTCTATCAGTACAGCTTCGAGGAGCACGAGAGCGACATCATCATGCACAGAGTACAGCCTCAGCTCAACGCCGTGGCGCTCTTCCCTCTCAACAAAGACTTGAGAACGGTGATGGAGGACAACTTTGCCGATGTGCGCTTCACTCCTGTGCTGCAACCCGTATGGAACCATCTGCACCAGCGCAGCTTCGTGGGCATACAGAAGAAGCTGTTCGCCTATTTCCACGACGGCAAACTCGACATCTTCTGCTTCGACAAGAACCGCTTCAAGTTCTTCAACTCCTATGCCACCACACATGCCAAGGATGCCATCTACTTCATCCTATATGTATGGAAACTGCTCGGTATGGACCAGAAGAAAGACGAGCTGCACGTTGTGGGCGATGTGCCGGACAAGGACTGGTTCATCCACAACACCAAGCTCTACATTCAGAAGACTTACCTTCTCAACCCTGCTGCCGAATTCAACCGGGCACCGCTTACCGAAATCAAGAACATACCTTTCGATCTGCAGGCGCTCTACCTCAGCAAGTAGGAAAGCCCTCCCCCTGAGGGATGGCCTCACTCAAACCATACATCAACCAACATCACACTCAACAAAAGAATGCGCATCATAACAGGACAATATAAAGGAAGACATTTTGATATTCCACGTACCTTCAAGGCACGTCCTACCACCGATTTTGCCAAAGAGAATATCTTCAACGTACTGCAAGGATACATCGACTTCGAGGATGCTGTCGCACTCGACCTCTTCGCAGGCACAGGCAGCATTTCGCTCGAACTGGTTTCACGAGGCTGTAGCCGGGTGGTAAGCGTCGAGGCCGACAGAGACCATGCCAACTTCATACGCCAGTGCTTCAAGAAGTTGGGCGATGAGAGCGACCTGCTCATCCGTGGCGACGTGTTCCGCTTCCTGAAGAGCTGTCATCAGAAGTTCGACTTCATCTTCGCCGACCCTCCTTATGCTCTCAAGGAACTGCCCGAGATACCCCGGCTCATCCTCGAAGGCGACCTGCTCAACGAGGGAGGCATCTTCGTCTTCGAACATGGCAAGAACTACGACTTCTCCGACCATCCCCGCTTCCTGGAACACAGAAGCTATGGTAGCGTCAACTTCTCTATCTTCAGATAATCATCTAAAGCAGTGGTGACAAGAGCCTTACTGTCGACTCAAAGAGGCGCTTCAGGAAAGGACGCTTGATGTAATAAGTCACATCATCGGTCAACTGACAGTGCGCCTCATCTTCCAGAAAAATGTTCTTGATTCGCAAGGCCATGTCTGTGTCGAAGAAGAAGGCATTGGCCTCAAAGTTGTTCTCAAAACTGCGGAAGTCGACATTCGTACTTCCACACGAGCATATCTTGTCATCGCTCACCAACAGCTTGCTGTGGTTGAATCCCGCCTCATACAAGTACACTTTCACTCCTGCCTCTATGGCTTCCATCATGTATGACCGCGAAGCCCACTCCACCAGCCGTGCATCGCTGTGACGTGGCACCATGAGTCTGACGTCCACGCCAGCCAAAGCCGCCGTTCGCATGGCAAAGAGCACGGGTTCGGTAGGAAGAAAATAAGGAGTTTCGAGATACACATAGTGCTGCGCCTGCAACAGGATGCGCACATATCCCTGCATGATGTCGGGCCAGGGACTGATAGGACTGCTCGTCACCACCTGCACCAGACAGTTGTTGCGGATAGACGCATCGACAGGTGGATAGTAACGACGGTCGGTAATCAGTGTGCGGTCTACGAAATACCAGTCTACTAAGAAAGCTCTCTGTATGGCATAAACGCCACCTCCCTCTATGCGCAGATGCGTGTCGCGCCAAACTCTTCCGCCTCTTCCCTTCACATAGCGAAGGGCCAAGTTCATACCTCCTATGAATCCCACCTTGCCGTCTACCACACACAACTTGCGGTGGTTGCGATAGTTCACCTTGCTGGTAAAGGCAGGAAACCGTACCGGCATAAAGGCATGAACATCTATTCCGGCATCGCGCATACGCTCAAAGAAGGAATCGCTGACGCGCCAACAGCCCACATCATCATATATCAGACGTACCTCCACACCCTGCCTGGCCTTGTCTGTCAAAGCATCGGCTATCAGATTTCCCAAGGGGTCGTCCTCTATGATATAGGTATCTATATGGATGTGCTTCTCCGCCCTGCCGATGGCTTGCAGCAGACTGAACACGAAACCATAGCCATCGGTATAAATCTCCACCTGATTGTCTTTGAAAGGGAGCGCCCAGTTCTGGTTGGCAAAGAGGCGCATCAGGGGCTGGCTGTCGGCAGGCAGATGCAGGTTCTCCTGCTCAGCAAACTCCAGCATCGAGCGCTTGGTGAGCTGGTCCATGGAACGGTTGCTGATGAGTCGCTGCTTACGGATGTCCTGCCCGAAGAACACATAGAGCACGATGCCGAGAAAGGGCATAAAGAGCAGCACCATAATCCAGGCTATGGTCTTCGCCGGCTGTTTATTGTCCATCAATACCGCCACGACGGTGGGGATGGTAAGCAGCGCATATACTAATAAATATATCCAGTGGAAATATATCATATCATTGAAGTTTCACATGTACGGAAGTTATAGAAGTTAACTTCCCTTTCTGCACTTCACATCATCGTTAGTTAAAGATGAAGTTGGCTTGTGCCGCCAGCAGACTATTCATCTGCTTCAACTTGGTGAACTCTGCAATCAGTTCCATGTTGTTGGGGTTCTGCACGAACTGCTGTCTCACCTCTACCAGGCGCTGGGCGATGTAATGAGTACGGAAACTCAGCATGTCCTTAAACACCATCTGCCTGAGCTTTTCGGGGTTCAACTTGAGTTGCAGGCTGGCTGTCGACACCTCCTGTTCGCCCGTCATCATGCCTGCTCACGGCAGGGTCGGGATGATTGGCAAAGTAAGTCTCTGCCTTGAAGTCCTCGTCACCTATATGTTCCACAGCCTCGTGCAACACCTTATTATATATAGGGTTGTGAAACTCGAAACCATCGCCCTGCATATCGAGCATGATGTATTGTGCCACGGGCAACTCCACATCCTGCTGTTCAGAGTCTTTCACGGTGATGAGTTCCTCGCCATGATGAATCACGATCTGTATGATGAGGTCTTCCACCTCGCGCAGTTTGGCCTCGGGAGTCGTTCCTCCCATCTGCTGTCCCGTCTGCGCCGCCTGCTGCACCACCTGGTCGCGCAGACCTGCCGCCCGTCTTTCTTCCTTCACCTGTTCGCTGAGACCGTTGCGCACAAAGTTGTTGAGCGCATTCACGATGATGGCCTCGCTCACGCCCAGTCGGTGCGAGCAGTCGGTGATGTAGGAGGCACGCGTTATCTGGTTCTTTATCTTCGAGATGCTCTCCACGATCGAGTTGATGGCCTCGCTTCGCTTCACTGGGTCGGTAACGCCCTTGAGCATCAGATGGGTCTTGAATTGTATGAAGTCTGTCTGGTTTTCCTCGATATACTTTCTGAAGTCGCTCGCCGTATGACTGCGTGCAAAACTGTCGGGGTCATTGCCGTCGGGCAGCAGGAGCACCTTCACGTTCATCTCTTCCTCCAAGAGCATGTCGGTACCTCTCAGGGCAGCATGCACACCTGCCGCATCGCCATCATAGAGCAACACGATATTGTTGGTGAAACGGTGCAGGAGCCTTATCTGGTGCACACTGAGTGCCGTTCCCGAGTTGGCCACCACATTCTCTATACCGCATTGGTGCATGGAGATGACGTCGGTGTAGCCCTCCACCATGTACACACAGTTTTCCTTGGCAATGGCTTTCTTGGCCTGATAGAGTCCATAGAGCTCCCGTTCTTTATGATAGATATCGCTGTCGGGCGAGTTGACATACTTCTGGTTGACACCTTTCGTACGGCTGTCGAGCACACGACCTCCGAAAGCCACCACCTTGCCGCTCACGCTGAACCATGGGAAGATGGCTCGTCCCGAGAATCGGTCGAGATACTTGTCTTCTCCGCTCTTGTTGGAGGCCTCGTCCTTGTCCACCTTGAAGCAAAGGCCCGTTGCCACCAGATACTTGGGGTTATAGCCTTTCTTGATAGCCTCGTCATACAAGGCCGTCCTGCTGTTGGGATCAAACCCCAGCCTGAACTTGCGGATGATGTCATCACGGAATCCGCGGCTGCGGAAGTACTGCATACCGATAGCTCGTCCGTCCACATCGTTCTGCAGGATGTCCTCGAAGTATTTCGATGCCCATTCGTTGACGATGAACATCGACTCCCGCTCGCTCTCCTTCTCCTTCTCCTCGCTTGTCAGTTCCCGCTCCTTGATCTCGATGTGATATTTGTTGGCCAACCAGCGCAGCGCATCGGGATAGGTCATCTGTTCCAGCTCCATCAGGAAGTTGATGGCGTTGCCTCCCTTTCCACAGGTGAAACAATGGCAGATGCCGCGTGCGGGCGAGACAGAGAAGGAAGGATGCGAATCATTATGGAAAGGGCACAAACCGATATAGTTCACACCGCGTTTTTTGAGCGACACGAACTCCGACACCACGTCAACGATGTTGGTGGCGTCCATGATTCGGGCTATGGTCGGTTTGTCTATCATTTTATTTCAGTTCCTGTTTCATTCTGTTGGCCTGCTTCTGTGCTGCGGCACGTGCTGCGGCATTCACATCATGGGCATTGGCCTTGCGGTGATAAGTGTATGTTTTGCCTTGCGAGTCGCTGAGCACCAGCGAGTCTTTCTTCATATAGACGAAAGAGAGGGTATCTATGGAAGTCTTCTCGTTGAAGACGACTCCCTGCATCTCGAAACGTCCCCTCACAAGCAGCAGCTTGCCATTGTAGGCATGCCACTCTGTATACTGTGGCACTTCGGGATATTCCACCGGACTGTCATCCTCCACCGAACTGTTCTGCATGACAAAGCCCACCGATCGGGCCTCGCCCATCCGCTTGAGTGTGAAACCATATTCGCGTGGCACCATATAGTTTTCCACGATGCTGTCGGGCATATTGGCAAGGATGCGTGCCTGCTGACGGCGTGACAGATGACTCAGGTCACGCAGATGGGGCATCACCTGATAGGTCCATGTAGCCTTCAGCTTGTCGAGATCCACCACCATTCTGGCACGGTTCTTCTCTCCCTCTACCGGCAACACACATATCCAGTCGCCTATCTCTATATCGCCAAACACCTGATGCTGTCGGGTAGCCTCCAATATATTGTAGCGCACAGGGTCTCCGCCGCTGTTGGGCAAGAGCACCACCACACTGTCGGTACATCCCATGCAGGCAAGTCCGTAGATGGCATGGTCGCCCTTGGCAGGCTTCGCCGTACTGATGGGCAGGTTGATATTAGGACGTGGTGGGCGTGGTCCTTTCTTGCAGGCGGCAAGCAGGACAACGGCAAAGACGAGGAGTATGAGAGTTTTGTATCTATGCATCATTCTGACTGTTATTTTTGGTAATGCTTTCGACTTATCGACTACAATCACTACCTTATTTATCTATATAATGATGCAAAGTTACTACTTTTTTCGGAAAAACGAAGGAAAAAACAGTTTAATAGATAGGTAAATCTATTTTTTTTAGTACTTTTGTAAGCAAAAACTATAGATATCTACATGACAACAACATTATACTTGGTTCGTCATGGCGAGACTGTCGACAATGCAGCCCACATCATGCAGGGACAGACACCAGGCGAACTCAATGACAAAGGTATTGCCCAGGCAGAGGAAGTGGCAGCCCGCATGGCCGACCATCCCATCGACGTATTCGTATCGAGCGACCTGAAGCGCAGCATTCAGACTTGCGAGATCATAGCCCGTCCCCATCATGCCGAGGTGATTACCACTCCTCTGCTGCGCGAACGCGACTGGGGAAGTTTCACTGGCAAGTTTATCCCTTCCCTGCCCCAAGACCCCAAAGACTGGCCCGACGATATCGAGTCGATAGAAAGCATGAAGTCGAGGGCTCAAAACTTCATCACCTGGCTTCGCGTCACCTATCCCGGCAAGACCATTCTTGCCGTAGGTCATGGCATCATCAACAAAGCCCTGCAGAGTGTCTACTTCCGCCGGCCGATGAACGAGATTGAGAAAATGGGCAATGCCGAAGCGAGAATCCTGATATTGTAGTTAAAAACAATAATCCAAAAACATAATAATCATGGCAAGAAAAATAGCTCTTATCACAGGCGCCACAAGCGGTATTGGCGAAGGATGCGCCCGAAGATTCGCACAAGGAGGCTACAACCTCATCATCACAGGCCGCAACACAGGCAAGTTGGAAATTCTGAAACAGGAACTCGAAGAGGAAGGTATCCAAGTGCTGGCACTGGCTTTCGACGTGCGCAACAGAGAAGCGGCTCGCAAGGCTGTTGACTATATTCCTGAGGCATGGCGCAACATCGATGTTCTGATCAATAATGCAGGACTGGCACGAGGCCTGGAACCAGAGTACGAAGGCGACTTCGACGACTGGGACCAGATGATAGATACCAACATTAAAGGTCTGCTCACCATGACCCGACTCATCGTTCCCGGCATGGTGGAACGCAATCGTGGTCATGTCATCAACATCGGAAGTGTGGCTGGCGATGCTGCCTATGCGGGCGGAAATGTGTACTGTGCCACCAAGAGTGCAGTAAAAGCCATCACCGATGGTCTGCGCATCGACGTGGCTCATACCCGCGTTCGCGTTACCAACATCAAGCCGGGACTGGTGGAGACCAATTTCTCCAACATCCGTTTCCATGGTGACACCCAACGTGCCGACAATGTTTACCGTGGCATAGAGCCATTGACTGGCGATGACATTGCCGACGTGGCATTCTATGCCGCCTGCGCTCCCGAGCATGTTCAAATAGCCGAGGTGCTGGTTCTCGCCACCCATCAGGCCAATGGCACCGTGATTCACCGAGACTAAAAACTTCTTACAAGATATCCATGATTTCCTCGAAACGGGAAATACGACGGAGGCGTTCGTGAGCGAACTCCTCCGTTTTTTCATGCGCCCATGTTGTATGGAAAGGTATATGAACAGCCGAGGCACCTATCTTCAACGCAGGCACAATGTCGCTCTTGAAACTGTTGCCCACCATGACCAACTCTTCAGGCTTTACCTCCAACTCACGGCAGAGTCTTCGATAAGCCTCGGGCGTCTTGTCGCTCACGATGCTCACCACGTCAAAGTAACGTTGCAATCCCGAACGCCACAGTTTGTTCTCCTGGTCTTGCAACTCACCCTTGGTGAATACCGCAAGCTTGTATTGACGCGTCTGTCTGAGCCTTGCCAACGTCTCCTCCACGCCCTCCAAAGGACGGGCATCGAGCCTCAGCAAGGTCTTGCCCAGCTCCACGATTCGCCCTATCAGCTTGGCAGACACCTCTCCCAGACTCACCTTCACGGCATTCTCCACCAGCGAGATGGTAAAGGCCTTCACGCCATATCCCAAGTCTTCCATATTACCGCTCTCTGTCTCGAAGAGCGAAGCAGATATCTCCTCCTTGCTTCCATAGTCTGAAAGCAAGTCACAGTATTCGTCCTCTACGTCTTCAAAATAGTTCTGCAATGCCCACAACGTATCGTCGGCATCAAAGGCTATGGCCTTGACAGAACCCGCTATCTTGTTGTTTTCTTTCATTTTCGTAATCTCTTTTTTTCTTGATACAGAAATTAGAGAAGTTATTTGGGAAGTTAGAGAAGTTAGTACGTCCTAAAGCCCAGAACCCCCTTAGCCCAGGGCAAATGGACGCAAGCTGCACGCCCTGAAGGGGCAGAAGCTCATAGCCCAAGGCAACGCCTGCAAGCAGCACGCCCTGAAGGGGCAGAAGCTCTTAGCCCAGGGCAGCGCCCTGGGTTAGCATGTTCGCAAACTTGTCGCCCTGTAAGGTAGGGTGTTCAAAATCCTTTTAAAATCCGACGCATTTTTT
>OJMM01001936.1_pt1 | contig 11404 bp, 9 predicted proteins | sample 1597231 | NCBI WGS metagenome assembly OJMM01 (sample SAMEA2452128, study PRJEB22498) | human gut metagenome | reverse complement strand
CTTCAGTTCCTGCTCACGTAGAGATGATGGGCTTCCTCGGTATGGGTAACAACCCAATGGTAGGTGCTACTGTAGCTATCGCCGTAGCTATCGACCTCGCTATCAACAAGAAGTAATCCACTTCAAGACAAATAAGAATATCCCTGTAACTGTACAGTTGCAGGGATTTTTTGTGCAAGTTCTTGTAGTTTGGTATTGCTATTACAGAATTTATTTGTATCTTTGTACTGCCATTCGTCTGAGAAGGACTGTGAGATTGACTCCCCTTATGAAAGTTCGGACGTTTGGCATTTTTATTTTTTATATCACAACAAACATTCATCTAACAAGGAAATAAGAGAGCAGAATGCAAAGCAGATTTTCTTATCTCACCAAGATGGAAAAGTGCCTAAGAAAGAGCACTATTGTGCCCCCGAAAGGCACAAATGGAGCACAAGTAAGACACCACCTGTAAACCCGAAACACAGATTCCTATCTTTCGGAGATACGAGTCGTAAACAAGTCTTTTGTACTTAGGGAATAAGTTAAAGAAAGGCGCGGCAATAAAATAAGCCTTATTACCACGCCTAAATTATTCTATATATACTGCAAAATCATATTCACCATTGTTTCCAGATAACTTTTATCATCCTTAAACAATACATGATTCTTTTGGAATTCACCTTTCTCAAATGGATTCTTCAACCAAAACAAGAGGTGGAAACCTGCAACCCTTCATCGAGGAATTCAAGTCATAAGTTCCCACAGATTACACAGATGGGGCTTGATTCATATCGAGAAGAATTCATTGTTTTTCTGATTTTACAAATCTATCCCACAAAACGGAAAGATTTGTAAAATCCATGGGAAACATTCCACTACTTCCAGCAATAAGCTATTCCTCGCTTCTCGCACTCTCCTCGAAGAGCGGCGAGTAAGTAGCTGCGCTCGCTTACCCAACCACGAACATTACGCTCGTGATCCACGGTCTGCTTTAATTGTTCATCGCTGTATGCGGCAAAGCGGGCTGCATACTCTGAAATTCTGAACTCGGCATAGCCAGAACAAACAGTTGAAGACTTGGCATTAGTTGCCATTGCATTCTCATTCTTTAAATCTGAATTTGGATTCATAAAGATAATTATTTTAAGTTGTTAAACACTTACGCATCCTTTTACCACCGTGGTTATCTCTATGTGAAACTCGGTTGGTGTGCCACAACTGGGCAACTCTTGATGCTTGATTTCGACTGCAAAAGTAAATCTTTATTTTGAAACCACCAATTTTTTACGGGATTATTTTTTCAGAAAATTCCCCTTCTTCTTAAGAAGAAGATTTACCAAGGGAGAACTTGATATGGTTAAACTTTCGCATATTTACATTATAATAGTATTATAATAATACCGAGCCCACTTTAAAAAGTCGAAAATCATATTTATACCTTTGTAACTTATTGATAATCAATATCTGATTTTCGTAAAATTGACTTTTTAAAGTGGGCTCAATCAATAAGGCTTAGAGTGGTCAACTAAAATCGTTAAACCACACCCTTTCCCGAACATCAATGATGACTAAGGAAGGAAGCAACAGATGCTGCTGCTTCGTTAATCTTTCAGCGAATAGGTGACAGTAGTCACAACCCTTACCTTTTTAATATAAGGAGTATTCGAGTCGCGGTCGTCGATGGAGAACTGTCCCTGGTCTGCATTCATAATCTTGTCGATCTTACTCTTGCTGTTCTTGGCAAACTGCTCGGCGGTCTGCTCTGCATTCTCTATCGCCTCCTGCATCATCTTGGGCTTCATCTTGCGGAAAGCCACAAATTCATATTTCACAGGATTATCGTAACCTCCATCCACTATGGCTATGCCCTTCTGGAGCAATTCCCCCTGACGGGCAATAAGACTGCGGATAAGCTTCACATTATTCGACGTAACAGTGATGATGGAAGTTATGTTGTAACGATAAGGATTCTTGTTTTCTCCATATCGCTCGGCATTCAGGTCGATCACCACAGGAGCATTGACATTGATCTCTTCTGCCTTCACGCCATTAGCCAAAAGGAACTGGCGAATGGTACTCGTCGTATGGTTGATGGTCTGATACAACTGGGGCAGGTCATTGCCTATCTCCTTCGACAGGATAGGCCATGTCACCTTGTCGGCTTCCACCTCCTTTTCTGCCAAACCCTTAACCACTACTTTGCGGTCCTTACCTGCCAGACCCTCCAAGCCCGACTTGATACAAAATCCAAGCGCAATGATGCCGATGGCTAAGATTGCAGCTTGCTTGATACCTGCATTGACATTCATGTTTTCTTTGTTATTAAGTTATACTTACTGTTTCCTAACGCCTCAAGAAGCTGCGACAGTTTTTGAGGCACTCACTTTATTTTCACAAAATTACACAAAACAACTGATATCCAAGTATTTTTATGTGTTATAATAATCTAAAATCTGCATTTTAGATGAAAACCATCAGAAAAAACAGCAGCAACCGCCTACTATATCGATTATTCTGTGTAACTTTGCAAAAGGAATTCTAAACACTGAGAAAATGAATCAAAAAGAAATATTCGACAATATTATGAGCCGTACTTCCGTGCGCAGCTTTCTCGACCAACCTGTTGAGTCGGAGAAAGTAGAGATGCTGTTGCATGCAGCCATGGCAGCACCATCGGCTTGTAACAAACAGCCCTGGCACTTTGCTGTGATAGACGACAGGAAGTTACTCGATCAGATTCCTCATTTCAGTCCATATGCCAGCATGGCAAAGGAAGCTCCGCTTGCCATTGTTGTCTGCGGCGACTTAAACAAAACCCTTGATGGTACGGAACAGGAGTTCTGGATCCAGGACTGTTCTGCAGCTACAGAGAACCTCCTCCTGATGGCAAATGCCCTCGATCTGGGTGCTGTATGGACCGCCCTCTACCCTCTTGAGGAACGTTACAGGGGAATGCAAGAGCTGTTGGCACTGCCCAGCAACTTGATACCGCTGAACACCATCGTTATCGGTTATCCCAAGAAGAAAATGGCAGCCAAAGACAAATGGGACGAAGCGAATATCTCGCTGAACGGATACAACCATCAGCCCAAATCATTTCGACCTGTACGGTTGGCACGGGCTGAAAGCCCAGAAGCTCATAGCCCAGGTCATCGCCCTGGGTATAATAGCAATCAACAAGACGCACTGTAAGGGCAAAAGCTTTAAAATATTACCTAATAAAAATATGAAAATCCCCTGAGTTATGTAAAGCTTTTGCCCTTACAGGGCGCAGGTTTGCATCCCAATTACCCAGGGCGATGCCCTGGGCTAAGAGCTTCTGCCCTTTCAGGGCGTATTGGGTAATTTCAACCATACAGGTCGGATCATTTCTATAAGAATCTTACAACATTACGTCAGAAAGAATAATTATCACACAGACATGAAAAGAAAAAACATTAAGCATTGGGGGCTCTTCATAACCCTGCAACTCATCACTTTAAGTCTCTTTGCACAGGGGCCTAACAACACGGGTACTTATTATCAGAGTGCTAACGGAAAGAAAGGCAAAGCGTTGAAAACTGCGATGTTTTATATTATTAAGACGCATACTCAATTGTCATATGATGGGCTTTGGATAGCTTTCAGAACAACTGACAAGCGAGAAGACGGAAAGGTATGGGATATGTACTCTGACAAGACCAACTATGTTTTCGGAAGTTCTGCACAGGGAGCTAATTACAAAAGAGAAGGCGATTCTTACAACCGTGAACATTCTTTTCCTAAAAGTTGGTTTGGTGGTAAAACAAAACCCATGTACACCGACCTTGTACACCTTGTGCCAACCGACGGATATGTAAACAATCGCAGGGGCAACCTTCCTTTCGGAGAAACAAATGGCAATACATACAAGTCAAACAATTCCTTCAGCAAAGTAGGTTCTTGCACCTATCCTGGCTATAGAGGTGAAGTCTTTGAGCCCAACGATATGTATAAAGGAGACTTCGCCCGCATTTACTTCTATATGGCAACAGCTTACGAAGACAAGATTGCAAATTGGAATGCTGGAGAATTCGCACCTATCGCCTCACACGATTCCTACAAACCCTACAAGGACTGGCAAATGAAGATGCTGATGGAATGGTCGAAGAAAGACCCAGTAAGCCAAAAGGAAATAAACCGCAACAAGGGCATCCAATCTCTGCAGAAGAACCGCAACCCCTTCGTCGACTATCCTGGTCTGGAGGAATATATCTGGGGAAGCATGCAGAACGTAGCCTTCTCGTACGACAACTACCAGGGCGTGACGAGCATTCCTTTCATCGAGTTCGAGGCAGAGCCCATTTATCCTAAGGGCTGGTACAACCTGAATGGTCAGAAAGTGGGAGAAGAATGTCCTACACAGAAAGGCATCTACATCCACAACGGAAAGAAAATGGTAGTAGAATAATAAAGGTTTGTGCAAAATAACCTAAAACTTTTTAGGTGAATAGCACATAAATAAAAAAATATATGTAACTTTGGAGGCGATTTCAGAACATTCAATCAAAATTCAAATGGAAAAACATAATTTTGTGACGATTGCAGACCTGTCGAAGGAGAAGATAGAATACCTCCTGCAGATGGCGCAAGAGTTCGAAAAGCATCCCAACAGGGAACTGTTGAAGGGAAAGGTTGTTGCAACCCTTTTCTTCGAACCATCCACCCGTACACAACTTAGTTTTCAAACTGCAGCCAACCGCCTCGGTGCCCGTGTCATAGGCTTCTCTGATGCCAAGACATCAAGTACCACCAAGGGCGAGACTCTGAAGGACACCATCCTCATGGTGAGCAACTATGCCGACATCATTGCCATGCGCCACTACATAGAGGGAGCTGCACAGTATGCCAGCGAGGTAGCACCAGTGCCTATTGTCAATGCTGGAGACGGAGCCCACATGCATCCATCACAGTGCCTGCTCGACCTCTACTCCATCTACAAGACACAGGGAACACTCGAGAATCTGAATATCTATCTCGTGGGCGACTTGAAATATGGCAGAACAGTACACTCGCTCATCACTGCCATGCGCCACTTCAACCCTACCTTCCACTTCATCGCACCAAAGGAGCTGGCCATGCCACAAGAGTACAAACTCTACTGCAACCATCATGGAATCAAATATGTGGAGCACGAAGACTTCAACGAAGACGTGATAGCAGGAGCCGACATCCTCTATATGACACGCGTCCAGAAGGAACGCTTCAGCGACCTGATGGAATACGAGCGCGTAAAGAACGTGTATATTCTGAAACGCAGTATGCTCGCCAAGGCCAAGGAGAACATGAAGATCATGCACCCGCTGCCACGTGTCAACGAGATAGCATACGATGTGGATGACGACCCACACGCTTACTACATACAGCAGGCACAGAACGGACTCTATGCACGAGAGGCCATCTTCTGCCATTGCCTCGGCATCACGCTCGACGACATCAAGAACGACAAGACTATTATAGAATAATGTTTAGAGTTTAATTATGGGAAACAATAAGAATCAACTTGTGGTTGCCGCTATCGAGAACGGAACCGTTATCGACCATATACCAGCCGAAAAGACCTATCAGGTAGTCAACCTCCTGCAATTAGAGAAAATGGAGACACCTGTCACCATCGGCTACAACCTCCCTTCCAAGAAAATCGGCAAGAAGGGCATCATCAAGGTTGCCAACAAATTCTTTACCGACGAAGAGATCAACCGTCTCTCGGTAGTAGCTCCAAACATCGGTCTGAGTATTATCAAGGACTACGAAATCGTTGAAAAGAAGACAGTGAAGACTCCTGATACACTGAAGGGAATCGTGAAATGCAACAACCCCAAGTGCATCACCAACAATGAGCCTATGGCTACAGTCTTCCACACCGTGGATGCCGCATTGGGCGTAATACGCTGTCACTACTGCGACAAGGAGCAGCAACTCGGAAAGGTAGAACTTTGCAAATAACATAAAACAGGCTTCTAACATAACAGTTAGAAGCCTGTTTTTGTATAAAAACGACAAAAAGTAAGCAAATAGACTCAAAATAGCTTTTTTTATTTGGCTATTACAACTATATTGCTTATTTTTGCAGTACAAATCTAAAATATAAGCTGAATCAAGCATAAAACGACTAATAATATAGAGATTCAATGGAAAAAGACCAAGAGATTTTCGACTTGATCGAAAGAGAACATCAGCGTCAGCTGAAAGGTATGGAGCTGATCGCTTCCGAGAACTTTGTGAGTGAAGAGGTAATGAACGCTATGGGTTCTTACCTTACCAACAAGTATGCTGAGGGTCTCCCTGGCAAACGTTACTATGGCGGTTGCCAAGTGGTAGATATCGTAGAGAACCTTGCCATCGAGCGCGTAAAGAAAGTTTTCGGTGCAGAGTATGCCAATGTTCAGCCTCACTCTGGAGCACAGGCCAATGCTGCCGTACTGCTCGCTGTGCTGAAGCCCGGCGACACATTCATGGGACTGAACCTTGACCACGGCGGACACCTTTCACATGGCAGCCACGTCAATACATCTGGTATCCTCTATCGCCCTATCGGCTACAACCTCAACAAGGAAACCGGTCGTGTAGACTATGACGAGATGGAGAAGTTGGCTCTCGAAAACAAACCTAAGTTGATTATCGGTGGCGGCAGTGCCTATAGCCGTGAGTGGGATTATGCCCGCATGCGCAAGATTGCCGACGAGGTGGGTGCCTTGTTGATGATCGACATGGCTCACCCTGCTGGTCTTATCGCAGCAGGATTGCTCGACAACCCATTGAAATATGCACACATCGTAACTTCTACCACACACAAGACTCTCCGTGGTCCTCGTGGAGGTATCATTCTCATGGGTAAGGACTTCGACAATCCTTGGGGCTATACCACCAAGAAGGGCGAGGTAAAGAAAATGAGTATGTTGCTCAACTCTGCCGTATTCCCAGGTCAGCAGGGTGGTCCATTGGAGCACGTTATCGCTGCCAAGGCTGTAGCCTTCAACGAGAACCTCCAGCCTTCATGGAAAGAATATGCCACACAGGTGAAAAAGAATGCTGCAGTATTGGCCGACGACCTCATCGGACGTGGTTTCGGAATCGTTAGTGGTGGTACCGACAACCACTCTATGCTGGTAGACCTGAGAAGCAAGTATCCTGACTTGACAGGTAAGGTGGCAGAGAATGCCCTTGTTGCTGCTGATATTACCGTCAACAAGAACATGGTACCATTCGACACTCGCTCTGCCTTCCAGACAAGTGGTATCCGCCTGGGTACTGCAGCCATGACAACCCGTGGCGCCAAAGAGGATATGATGCACCTCATTGCCGAGCTCATCGAAGAGGTTCTGAATGCTCCTGAGGACGAGAAGGTAATTGCTCGTGTACGCGAGAAGGTAAATGCAACCATGAAGGACTATCCTCTGTTTGCATACTAATCAAAGAATCAAATATACTGAAAGATAAAAAAGTTGCGAGATTACTCTCGCAACTTTTTTTATTTGCTTTTTATAAAATGAGTGCCGGTACCCGCACTGACTTACACACCAAAGAACATAAGTACCTTCGTTGGGCTACGAAGCCCATTGCATTGGGCAACGAAGCCTATTGCGTTGGGCAACGAAGCCTATTGCGTTTATACACACAGGCCAATGTGTTTTATCACACTCCGAATTACTGTACAATCTTGAAGCGGATACGCAAGGAATGAGAAGCCTCGTCCCAATTGGTACCAAGCATCACAAACTTACCTATCTGTGCCGTAGAGCGTACATGCTTGCCTATGCAAGGACACACATCGTAATCGCCTATACGCACCAGACGCAAAGTCTCGCTGGCATCCTCTGGCAATCGGTCGAGTTTCACATCGGCAGGAATATGGTCGCGATCAACAAACTCATAGGTCACTGGCATATCAAGCGCTATCAACCGATTCATCTCGGTTTCTATCGCCTTCTCTTCCTGACGCGAAGGTTTGTGGTCAACGACAAAGGTCATCTTGCTTTTCTTTCGCTCAATATGAGCATTGCGACTGCGCTCGCATGAGAACATACGAACCATCAACTGATTGAGCAGATGCTCTGCCGTATGAGCAGGAGGAAACTCTTCCTTGTGATGCTCATTCAAAATAAACTCACTCTCTTCCATCTTGACATTGAATTTATAGATTCTTACTCCATAAGGCTCAACAGCCACTGGGAAACGTCCGTCTTTCTTAAGTTCTACCTTCTTCTTGTCACCAGTCCAGAGTTCTGTAGCCATCACCTCTTCCTCAGTGATATGGAAGAAGTCGAAGGCATGAGCCGGAATGGTAACACCCAACAGGCATGACTCTTCCGAGAAGTTGAGTACCACCAAGAGCACTTCCTCATCCTTCTTGCGGAGAAAGGCGAACTGAGAACGAGGGTCGAAATGCTCGGAAATGGCATTGACATACATGAGGTCGAAAGTATCTCCCTCACGGATGGCACGTTCCTCATTGGCAAGTCTGAGCATCTTGCGATACTGCAAGGCAAGATCCTTCTGCTCTGCTGTACACCATTCTTTATGAGGTGTGGCAGGCTTGCGGCCTCTTGGCTTCGAGGCAACGAGCGTGTCGTAGGCATGCGACAAGGTCGCGGGCGACCAATAGTCGAAGATGGTCGTTCTGCCATCTACCCCACTGAATCCCTCTTTGTCCATTCCCTTTTCTCCAAACTCCTGTCCGCTATAGACCATAAAAGGATTCTTCTGGAAGAAAAGACTCATAGCTGCTGCCGGCAGCGCCTTACGTGCATCACCACAGAAGAAATCGCTGGCAATACGCTGCTCGTCATGATTTTCCAGGAAATAGAGCATATGCTCACGTATATCGTCGACCACCTGCCATTCGTGAGTGATACTGGCAGCAGGACGTTCTCCACGGATTACAGCACGCAGACAGTCATACATACCCACCTTGTCATAGAGGTAATCAAAACCTGCCTTCACGTAGTTGCGATACTGGTTGGGATCGTACACCTCACCTATGACAATCACTTCAGGGTAACGGGCTTTCAGTATCTGAGTGGCATACGACCAGAAGGCGCAAGGCACCATCTCAGCCATGTCACAACGGAATCCGTCGACACCCTTGCTTGCCCAGAACAACAAGATGTCAGTCATCTTGCCCCAGGTACTGGGCACTGGCTCATAGTGATAGCTGCGGCCGCCGGCATCACAATAATCCACTCCATAGTTGAGTTTCACCGTCTCATACCAGTCGTTTCTACCCGGATGGTTGTCAAAGCGGTCGTTGCCTGTTGCCTTGGCTGGACTCTCATGATAGGGTTCGTATATCTTGGCTTCTTTGGAAGAGAAAGCCTTGAACTCGGGTTTGGAGCAACGAACATCGTTCAGGTCCAGATCACCCCAAGTATAATAGAAATTATTGCGCGTAGAGAAGTGCATGTTCTTGTCATCATCTTCTCCAAGATCTCGTACACCTGCTGGTTTGCGAATGGAATGATACTCACGAGCCACATGATTGGGCACAAAGTCCATGATGACCTTCATACCAGCCTTGTGAGTGCGCTCGATAAGACTCTCCCATTCCGTCATTCTCATGCTGACATTCTCTGCCAGATCAGGATCGACGTCATAATAGTCGGTAATGGCATAAGGAGAACCAGCCTTTCCTTTCACCACCTCGGCATGCTGTACAGGAATGCCGAAAGAAGAGTAATCGGTCTGTGTGGCATGGCGAATGACTCCCGTATACCAAATATGAGTAAAGCCCATATCATGGATATGGGCTAATACTGCGTCATTGAAGTTGTTAAGTTTTCCACATCCATTCTCATCTATCGTACCATTTTCCTTACGGGTAATATTGGCATTGCGGAAAAGACGTGGAAGAACTTGATAAATAACGACTTTTTCTTTCATCTCGCGGCTATGACCTGATATTAAGCAATACCGTGAGAAGCTACTGTCTTATCGATACGGCCAATCATGCCCTGCAAAGCCTTGCCAGGACCACACTCGGTAAAGTCATCAGCACCATCAGCAATCATTGCCTGAACAGAAGAAGTCCAACGAACAGAGCTGGTAAGTTGGGCAATGAGGTTCTGCTGAATCTCAGCAGGATCGGTATGAGGCTTGCCGTCTACATTCTGGTAAACAGGACACTTAGGAGCCGAGAAAGTTGTTTTCTCGATAGCAGCCTGAAGCTCGTCCTTGGCAGGCTGCATCAATGGAGAGTGGAAAGCGCCACCTACCTTCAAAGGCAGAGCTCGCTTGGCACCAGCAGCCTTCAACTTCTCGCAGGCAACATTGATAGCGTCTACATTACCTGAAATAACAAGCTGACCAGGACAGTTATAGTTGGCAGCAACTACCACATTACCCTCAGTGCTTACCTCTGCACAGATCTCCTCTACCTTCTCATCTGGCAAACCGATGATAGCAGCCATGGTACCGGGATTGGCCTCGCAAGCTTTCTGCATGGCATTGGCACGAGCAGCAACCAACTTCAAACCATCCTCAAAAGCCATAGCACCTGCAGCAACGAGGGCAGAGAACTCACCCAGAGAGTGACCAGCCACCATAGCAGGCTGGAACTCATCACCCAAGCAGAGGGCTGAGATAACAGAATGGAGGAACACGGCAGGCTGAGTAACCTTGGTCTCCTTCAACTGGTCGTCGGTACCGGCAAACATAATATCAGTAATCTTGAAACCGAGAATCTCATCGGCCTTATCAAAGAGTTCTTTTGCCAAAGAATTGTTGTCATAAAGGTCCTTACCCATTCCTACGAACTGAGAACCCTGACCTGGGAAAACAAATGCTTTCATTTCTTGTTTTATCTATTTAGTTTGTTACAAATGTTACGATGATAATATCCTGCAAAATGCTGAATAATAATCGGGTGCAAAGATACAATAAAAAAATGACACTTAAAAGAGAAAAAAACAAAAAAATCCCAAATGCCTAAGGGCAGATGGGATTTTTATATTAATATGCTTTACAGTGCGAAAAAATATCGTACTAAAAAGTCGGTGAGATTACTCAGCTGCAGGAGCCTCCTCCTCAGCAGGAGCAGCCTCAACAGCAGGAGCCTCCTCTACTGCAGGAGCAGCAACAGGAGCATTTTCTGCTACAACGATAACAGGAACCTTGATTTCAACCTCCTTGTGGAAGTGAACAGTTGCCTCGTACTCACCAATCTTCTTGGCATCCTTCATAGTGATGATCTTACGATCTACCTCGATACCCTTCTTTGCGAGCTCCTCAGCTACAGTAGCAGCGTTAACAGAACCATAAAGCTGACCTGTTGCGCTCACCTTAGCGGCAATAGTAAGAACTACGTCATTGAGAGCCTCACCCTTCTTAACAGCCTCAGCCTTGATAGCCTCGAGCTTGTGAGCCTGCTGCTTCAAATCCTCAGCCAACTGCTTCTTAGCAGATGGAG
>OJMM01001928.1_pt1 | contig 11456 bp, 14 predicted proteins | sample 1597231 | NCBI WGS metagenome assembly OJMM01 (sample SAMEA2452128, study PRJEB22498) | human gut metagenome | reverse complement strand
GTCTTGCGCATAGAATTGATTCCAAACACGATATTTATGATAAGCATTTTAAAAAGAACCACAGGATCGATACTCGGTCTGCCGTGACGACTGTAAAGATGCTGAACTTTCGGATAAATAAACCGAAAATCAAGAGCATCCTCCATCTTACGAACCAAATGATCCTGTGGTACTAATTCATCTAATGTATAATAAATCATGCAATCTAATTTTGCATTGTTTCTGTTAGTCATAGCCATTGTGATATCCTCCATAAACCCTCTATAATTATATCATTTTTGGCATAATAAATGGCAGAAACGTCGACTATTTTTGGGTTTATGAAGTACGTTTCTGCCACAGATATTCTATCAGATTTTAAAAAGACTGTCGACAGTCACTTTGTCAACAGTCTGTAGCCTGCTTAACGCAGGCTTTTTCTTTTGTGTATAATAGTGTATAATTCAAACGAATGAAAGCGTTTTATGAATAATGGAGTGTAATAGAATGAAAACGACAAAAGAGAGTGTGTTTGAATTTGTACAAAAACAATTAATGACAAATATGGATTTTAAAGATGGAATCAGTACAAAGGTCATTGCGGAGTATTTTCAGCTTCAAAGATCGAATGTATCTACTTTATTGAATGAATTGGTAAAAGATAATCGTTTAGAAAAGACAAATACAAGGCCTGTGTTGTATTATTTGCCACAAAAAGAAGTAGGTAATGAATTAAATACAGTGGGTAAAGCGATGATTGGTACAGATGGAAGTCTTGCCAAAGCGTTGCAGGTTGCCAAGGCAGCTATTTTATATCCAAACAATAGTTTGAATGTATTAGTAACCGCAAAACCAGGAAGTGGAACCACTCACTTTGTGTATACACTATATTTATATGGTAAAGAAGCGGGCGTATTTAGTGAGTGTGCACCGTTTTATAAAATAAATTGTCGTCACTACAAAAATAATATTGAGGAATTAGATGAAAAATTGTTTAGTCCTAAGAACATAGAGGATTCTTTATTTGCGAAAAGTCGTGGAGGTATGTTGTTTATTGATAATGCGGAATTGTTGAATTCAACAGAAAAGAGTCGGCTTTCAGAATTTTTAGAATCTGGACTATTATTTAATGAAGATCGTACGGATTTTATTGATGCAAATTCTACATTCTTAGTGTTATCATGTGGTCCTAATGGATATAACGAATTTAGTCAAAGAATGTCTATGGTCATTCAATTACCAGATTTGGCAAGTCGTCCATTAAGTGAAAAACTTGCTTTAATCAATTATTTCTTTACGATTGAGGCAAATAATGCCAAAAAGAACATTGAGGTAAAACGAGAAATATTAGTAGCTTTGTTATTAACAGACTTTCCTTTAAATGTTAAAGGATTGGAGATGGAAATCAAAAGAGCAAGTGCAACGGCATGTGTTCGTGTCATGGATGATCCAAATTCAAATATTGAGGTAACCATCTCAGATTTAAACAATGAGGTTCAGAAAAGTTTGATTCGTTCGAGAACACAATCAACAGAAATTTTTGATTTATTAGGATCACAGATGTTGTTTATTTATGATTGTAACGAACAATATCAATCCATCACATACGATGATTCACACGATTTATATGCGGAAATTCGAAGCCAATATACGGAATTATCAAAGCGTGGTATCAACACAGAAACGATTCATAATATTATTAATAGTCATGTTAATACGTTGTTTAAACGATACAACTATTATCGTAGTTTTAATGATGAGTATGATACGGAACAATTGTCTAAGATTGTAGATCCTAAAATCATTCATATGGTAACTAAGATTATGGACACTTGTAAAAATGAGCTTCAAAGAGAAATTCAGCCTCAAGTGTTCTATGGCTTATGCCTGCATATGAATTCACTTTTGACTTTACAATTAAATCAATCGCGTGTGGATGATGATCAGATTGTGCATATTGTACAAGAATATCCAAAGGAATATGGAATATCGATTCAATTAGGACAAATGTTTAAGGATACATTTAATATTGAGCTACCGATTGAGGAAATTGTTATTATTGCGATGTTCTTGATTAAAGATGAAGAGGATACAGAAGGACACCCCGTACTTTTATATATCTTCCATGGAGAAGGTGTTGCGACTTCATTATGTAGTGTCACAAATACTTTGACACATACGAACAATGTATATGCCTATGATTTGTGTTTAGAAAAAGATTCAACTACGGCTTTACAAGAAATTAAAACATTGGTACAAAGAATTGATAATGGGCAAGGTATTATTGTCATCTATGATATGGGATCTATCAAAACGATGTTAGATACAATCAGCGAGGAAACGGATATCAAGATTCGTTATATTTATTTTCCAATCACTTTACTAGGATTGGATGTTGCTAGAAAGTGTAGTCAGGAAATAGATTTAGAGTATGTGTACCATACAACGATGCGTGAAATGAAGACGATGCTACAAATGAATGATTCACGAAAAGAAATTATTATTACATTGTGTCATACGGGCGAGGGTGGTGCCTTCCAGTTGAAACAATATATCGATCAATATTCAAACCTAGGCTTTAAAACAATTCCTTTGGCAATTTCCAAGCGAGATGAATTGATTTCACAAGTCATGGCTTTAAAGAAAATCTATCGTATCCATTGTTTTGTTGGAACGTATGATCCTAAATTAATGGGAATTCCTTTTGTTTCTATGACAAAAGTGTTTGAAAACAAACCAGAAGCTATTGATAAAATATTGATGTTTGAACCGATTCAATCGAAACAATTGGATTATTCTGCCGTATACTCTTTCTTGGAAGAACAATTCAAGTGTATTTCTGTATCTAAATTAAAATCGATTTTACCATCGATCATTGATGAATTGGAAATTATTTATTCACTAAGTGCAGACCAAAAGGTAGGTCTATTCGTGCACATCGCATGTTTGTTAGAAAATTGTAAACAAGGAGTTTGTAAGCAGGCATGCAAAGATGCAGATACGATCTTAGAGGATTATCCAGAAGACTTTAAAGTTGTGTCGAAGGTGTTAAAACCGTTAGAAAAGGCTTTTAAAGTCATTATTGACGACAATCAAGTGGCTGCCATTATTATGATTTTAAACAAGTTATAAAAGAAAAGAGGAACAAGACTTTATTGATGATCTTGTTCCTCAAATTTTTTAGTTAAAAATTTCTTTAATCGCTTGTGGGTTTCAGGTTGGATAGAACTTTTTTGAAGCTTTTCTCCATTACGAATCTTAATAATATCATCACGCATATCATATAAAACGTGAGACATTCTTCCAAATGTAATCCAGTTATGCCATGTACGATATAAAACATTTTTTTGTGGAAGCTTTTCTTCTCCGCTCATAAATTGTTCAAAACTGATTTTTAACCCCTCTTTCGTTTCTTGTGTTTCATAACATACACGAACAAATGAAGTAGCTGATTTAACCGTAGATTGATAAATTTGTCCACGAACATATTGATCAATCATGATTTTTGATCGAGCATCCTTGTTTTCGTAGCTGTAACCAGATTTGATTACACTTTTCTTTACATTCTTTTTTGTGGTTTTAGAAATCTCTTCTAATAATTGAGCTTCAAGATAGTCATAAAACTCATCTGCAGTGATTTCAAATGTTCTTATTAATTTCATGTCTAAATTATATCACCGAATTTAAAAGATTTTTGATAGTTGTGACATGCTATACATAGTGTTGTAGACTTTATACACAAACTAAAATAGATTAAAAAATCATATACACTAAGTAAAACTTGGGTCTAATTTAGTGGATTTATACAGAAAACACTAATTTATACACTAATTTTGTGTATAAATTAACACTTTTCGGATACTGAAAGCGCTTTGACAAAGAAAAAATTATACACTAAAGTATAGACTGTAAAGAGTTGAGATAAGAAAGGAGCTGTCGAAATGGCTGAAGAAAACAAGACAGAACAATCTGTCGAAATGATTTCCTTTGGGATCATCGCTAATGCAGGAGATGCAAGATCCTTTGCCTTTCAAGCTTTAGAAGCTGCAAAAGAAGGAAAATTTGATGAAGCGGACGAACTGATGAAAAAATCAGATGAGGCTGCAACATTGGCACACAAAGCGCAGACAGACTTGTTGTTCAATGAAATGAATGGGAACCCAACGCCCGTCAATGTGTTGTTGGTTCATTCACAGGATCACTTGATGACAAGTATGTTAGCACAGGAATTGATTAAGGAAATGATCATCATGTACAAGAATGGAGGAAAGACAGAATGAAAATTTTATTAATTTGTGCAGGTGGAATGTCAACAGGGTTGTTGATGAAGAAAATGGAAAAATACTGGGAAGAAAGAGGCGAAGAAAACAGTATCAATGCCGTAGGACTTTCAGAATACTTGGATGTATATAAAGACTACGACATCATCATGACTGGCCCTCAGGTAAGCTACCGTTTGAACCAGATCAAACAGGATACAGGACTTCCAACAGAAGGAATTCCTTCATTCGACTATGCCGTAGGCAATTGTGCAAATATTATGAAAATCGCTAATAAACTATACGCACAGAAATAATTTAGAATAAGAGAAAGAAAGAGAGAAACAGAATAATGGATGGTATTTTTAACAGTCCTTTTATGGTCAAACTTCAAGAGTTTGGACAGAAATTAGGATCAAACAAATTTTTAAGCGCATTACAAGGTTCAATGATGTCATGTATGGCTCCAATCATGGTCGGAGCGATCTTCTCAATCATTTGTGCCGTAGGACCAATGTTTGGAATCTTCCAGAATGGAGATGCTGTATATAACGTATTATATATGCCATATCACTTCACAATGGATTTATTGTCATTGTGGATCGTATTGATCATGGCTTACAACTATGGAAAAGCGTTAGGATTAAAATCACCAATCATGACAAGTGTGCAGACAGCCGTATGTTTCGCACTCATCGCATGTACATGGGGAACAAATGAAGCAGGAGCAAGTGTTATCGATGTAACATATTTCAGTTCACAAGGTATGTTCGTAAGTTTCTTTGTATGCTGGTTTGTATGTCAGGTTGAAAAATTCTGTCAGGACCACAATGTAAGAATCAAGATGCCAGATGTTTGTCCACCATCATTGGTAAATGGATTCTCAGCAATCCTACCTTTGGCATTCGCATTAATTCCTTTATATGCATTAGAAGTAATTATTTCAACTAGCACAGGCGGAGCAATGGGAATCTGTTCAGGATTCATGGCAATCTTGTCAGCTCCATTAAACGCATTGACATCTGTTCCAGGAATGTTCGTATTGTGTGGATTTGCAGCCTTATTATGGTGCTTTGGAATCCACGGAAACATGGTATTGGTGTCAGTTATCCTACCAATGAGCATACAGGCAGCAACAGCCAATGCAGCAGCGTATGCAGCAGGTGGATATGACGCATTGGTATTCTATCCAATCGCATTATATGGATCAATGGCTATCTGTGGTGGAACCGGAAACACATTGCCATTGTTAATCTTTGGATTGAAGGCAAAATCAGAACAGATTAAGGCCATATCAAAGATTGCATTGATTCCAGGATGGTTTGGAATCAACGAACCCGTAACATTCGGTATGCCAATCATGTATAACCCAATCTTATGTATTCCTTACGTATTGAATATCTTTGTCGTTATGTTATGTACATTGATCGGATACAAAGTAGGATTCTTAGTACCAGGATTTGTACCAATCATGACATTGATGCCAATGGGATTCAAATCATTCTTATCAACATTACGTTGGCAAAACGCAATCTGGGATTATTTGATGATCATTCCAGCAGGACTAGTATGGTATCCATTCTTCAAGGTATATGACAACCAGTTATACAAGAAAGAACAGGAAGCATTAGCAGCAGAAGCTGAATAATAAACATCACGGCGTCAGGCCTAGTCGCTGGCGTCGTATTTTTTTAGAAGGAGAAAATTTATGTCATTTAGAGAAGATTTTTTATGGGGAGGCGCAACAGCTGCCAACCAATATGAAGGTGGATGGGATCTAGGAGGAAAAGGTGTCAGCAGTTCAGACTGTTGTACTCGTGGTTCTAGAACACAACCAAGAAAAGTAACTTATAAAACGAGTGATGGTGTTGTACATGCCGACATGATGTTTGGTTTAGATGCACCAGAAGATGCCGTGTTTGGATGCTACGAAGGATTTGATTATCCAAGTCATGATGGGGCTGATTTTTATCATCGTTATAAAGAGGATATCGCTTTAATGGGTGAAATGGGATATAAAACATTCCGTATGTCTATTAACTGGACACGTATTTTCCCATTAGGATATGAAGAAGAACCGAATGAAGAAGGGTTGAAATTTTATGATGATGTTTTTGATGAATGCTTAAAACATGGTATTAAACCATTGGTTACTTTGTCTCACTATGAAACTCCAGTCGGACTTACAAATAAATGGGGTTCATGGGCCGATGCTCGTACAATTGAATGTTTCTGTCGTTATGTTAAGACAGTTGGTGAAAGATATAAAGGTAAAGTTGAATACTGGTTAACGTTCAATGAAATCAACTGCTTAGGCTTTGGTGGCTGGATGGCTGCAGGTGTTGCAAGTCGTGATCCACAAAAGATTGCGGATGCTGCAAAACACCAATTGATTGCGAGTGCAAAGGCCGTTCAAATCTTACATGCGATTGATGCGAACAATAAAGTGGGAAACATGATTTCATATGGAATGATTTATCCACATACATGCGCACCAAGAGATGTTTTAAAAGCGTGGTCTACATTTAATAGAAGCTATTTCTATTGTGATGTACAAGCACGTGGATATTATCCGGCTTATAAACTAAAGGAATATGAAAGAAATGGAATTGAATTTAGTTTAACAGATGAAGAAAAAGAAACTTTGAAAAACGGTACAGTCGACTTCATTAGTTTCTCTTACTATATGTCAAACTGTGCTTCAGATGATCCTGAAGTTTTGGCTAATCAAGGTGGAAACATGATGTTTGGAGTGAAAAATCCATACTTGAAGGCAAGTGATTGGGGATGGCAAATTGATCCAACTGGACTTCGTTTATCTTTAGACTATATGTATGATCGTTACCAATTGCCGTTGATGGTTGTTGAAAATGGTTTGGGTGCAAAAGACGTTGTTGAAGAAGATGGAAGCATTCATGATTCATATCGTATTGATTACTTGCGTGATCACATTAAAGCTATGAAGGATGCCGTTGAAATTGATGGTGTGGAACTTTGGGGCTATACTCCATGGGGATGCATTGACTTAGTGTCGGCTTCAACTGGTGAAATGCACAAGCGTTATGGCTTTGTGTACGTAGACTATCAAGATGATGGAACTGGCCAAGGAGATCGTAGTAAGAAGGATTCTTTCGATTGGTATAAGAAAGTCATTTCTTCAAATGGAGAAGATTTAGATTAATGAAATACGCAATTTTTGTAGATGTGGACGGTACTCTACTAGACAATAAACAACAGATACCAGAAAGTGCTGTCTACGCAATCAAAAATGCGCGTAAGAATGGTCATTATGTTTTCTTGAATACGGGAAGATGTAAAGCAGAATTATTCGAATCCATATTAGATGTTGGGTTTGATGGAATATATGTTCATCTGGTGGATACATTGAATATGAAGGTCAATGTATTCGCCATTTGACTTTTGATGAGAAGGATATTCAATCTTTAATCCAGTATTTTGAAAAAAACAAGATTGGCTATTACTTAGAATGCAATCATGGCATGTATGTCAATAGACTGTATCATGATTGGATGCAAGAAGCTTTTAAGGATTTTATGCCAGAAAGTGCTGAAGAGTATACGAATTCAATGATTGTAGTGGATGGTTCGCAACAAATTTATGAAGTGAATAAAATCTCCTTTTTACGTACTTTAAATAACTTTGATCAAATCTATACGGATTTGCATGAACATTATGATGAATATGATGTAGTCATGGCTTGTCCACATCTTTCATATAAGATTGCCGATTATATTGAGAAGTATGGTAATCAAGTTCCTATCTATGTAATTCCAGCTATGATGAATGAACAATGAATGTAAAAGAAGTGTATCAGGATGCTTTGGACATTTTTGAGGGATATAAAAAAACACATAAAAATCCGATGTATTTTCCTGGAGAAAATAATAATATGCAGCGAAAAAATCGGAATGTGAGTTATCGAAAAGCCTATCGAATACAGGGTGAGATTGAGTTTTAGGGAGGGTGAATATGAGAATATTATTTGTGTGTGCTGGTGGAATGCCGACTGGCTTGATTGTTAAAAAGATGGAAAAATGGGCAAGTGAAAATGGAAAAGATTTAGTTGTGAAGGCGACGGATGTTGGAGGCTATGAAACAAAGTGGCAGGACTATGATTGTATCTTAGTGGGGCCTCAGGTTCGTTTTAAGATTCCGGAAATGAAAGAAAAAGTTAAAATTCCGGTGGCTCAAATTGAAACATTGGATTATGGCTTGCAGAATGTGGACAACATGTTGAAGCTTGCGTATTCGTTAGTGGAGAGTTCAAATGATTAAGTTGTTCGCATCGGATCTAGATGGTACTTTACTTGCTAGAAGTCATCAGTTTGATGAATTGATTAAGGTCACGGTTGAAAAGATTGTGCGTGAAAATACAGTTTTTACGATTTCAACAGGTCGTGATTGTTCAATGACGGAATTGAATGGATTAGAAAATAAGATCTATCGTATTTGTATGAATGGGGCTTTGATTATGAGTCCTGAGGGTGAAACATTAAAGTTGGATTTGATTGATAAGGATATTTTGAAAATTATTCTAGAAGAGTTTGATGATTTAGATTTAGAATTTATTACACCTTATAAAACATACACGAAACAATCGAAAGAGGAGTTCTTTGAGAAAATGGAGAGAATGCCTCATCCGGATGGGGATGATGTTGAAGTTGCGAAGTTCTTTATGGAGAATGTTTCAAAGCGTTTGGTGTTTGATCAATCGAAAGAGGAAATTTTATCTAAAGATGTTTGTAAGATCAACTCACATTTGCAGCCTGGTAAATCGTATAATCGTTTATATAAATTTTTAGAAAAGTATTCGAGTTCCATTGTGAATGCACCTTGTGACAAAAATTTGATTGAAATTACAAAACAAGGTGTGAATAAGGGAAATGCCGTACATTGGTTAGGGCAGTATTTACATATTGAGGATGATGAAATTGCAGTGTATGGTGATGGTGGCAATGATTTACAGATGTTGTCGATGTTTGAACATTCGTATGCGCCGTGCACAGCTTTGGAAGAGGCTAAATATGCTGCAAACAATCAATTGGGTCCTTATTATGAATATAGTGTGGCTCGAAATATGCTGGAGACTTTGATGAAACAAAAATAATTTGGTACATTTCATTTAAAACGTGTTAAGATAATGGAGGATGCTTGTTGAAAGTATCTAAATCCATTATTCTAAGCAAAAGGGGAGGTTTTTTAGCGATGCCTCTTTTTTTGCGTTGAATCAAAAAGCCTACTGGAAGTGGTTCCATGTAGGCTTTTCTAATAGTTCATAAGCTGTTTTTGCGTTTCTGATATTGGTGTTCGAGAATTTATCAAATAATTTATAATTGTTTAATCTGACCATTAATTTTTTATCCATTCTTGGAAAGTGTAAAGGAAATAATTTATCGAATCTTTCACTTTCACTGATTAGAATGGATGTTACTTCATTGTTTATGGATATATAGCTTAAAAGATCTTGAATAGCTTGAGAGTCGAAATAAATCAAGGTTTCGACATGGGCTTGTTTATCTTTTGTGGAATATATCGCAAATCCTTTTGGCTGTTTATCTTCATTTGTGATTGTGACAATGGATTTTCCTAAATTTTGATGGTATTGAATAAGTTGATCGAATTCATCTTCACTTAATAGAATACTGCCATCAAAATACTGCATAAATTGGAAATATAATGGGTATAAATTCTCTGCTTTTTGTTTGATGTGGAATGGGTTTCCACTTCTGCATAGTGGAGCTCCAATCCAATATTCTTTTGTGTTTGAAATGTGCTGAAAGCTTTTGGCTTCAAATAATTTTGGCATATTTGTATATGTGATGGTTAATAAATCGTTGTAGGTAGCTTGTGAAATGGCGGCATCTAATAAGTTAGAAAATTGTTTTCTTTGTCTATAATCAGGTAAAGTTGCAGCCATACCAATCACAGATACACGTATTTGTCGATCCAAAAACATCATCGTTCTTTTTGTGACTTGAAGACAAGAAGTAATCTTATCATCTTGCCAGAAGCAGAACATGTGTTGTGGATTATATTGATATTTCATCCAGACATCAACTTCATTTTCATTCATATTGAAGGCAGATTTAATCAACAAGTCTTTGATTTGTGCATCATAACCAACACTGTTGTGACAAATCATTGTTCATCTCCATCATCTTCATGTTCCGTATATTCAACATCAATAGCTCCATGTTTTGGTGCTGATTTTGGTTGTTCGTTTTGGTTTTGTGTACTATTGTAAGTGTGAACATGTACATGTCTTCTTTGTGTGAATAGGGAAATGATCCAGAAGACAATGATGATTGGTAAAATAATTGGAAGTAGCCAACTTGCTAACATCCAAAAAATAAAGATGACTACGAAAAATGCTATAAGGGTAAGAATACTATCCATAAATGTACCTCGCTTTTCTAAAGTATATCATATTCATTGTGCGTAAATTAAATTACGCATTCGGTTTCTATATCTTGTATATATTGAATTTGTATCTTTCCGTTTGTAAGTTCCATTAAATCTTTAGAAATATCTTCTTGAATAAGGAAATGATAGACTACATCTTCTTCATATTGTTGTTCAATGACTTCAATATTTTGTGTTCTAAAGTAATGATCAACCTTTCCAATCAAATCATAAGAAAAATGAATTTGATATTCTTGAAGGGTTGTAACCGTTGTTAGGGTTGCCGCTTTTAAAGCTTCAGAAACACTTGAACTATAGGCTCTTACAAGACCGCCAGTTCCAAGTTTGATTCCACCAAAATAGCGTACTACAACGGCTAGAATATCTTGCATATCATTATGCATTAAAACGTCTAACATGGGATGTCCAGCGGTTTGGCTTGGCTCACCATCGTCGTTAGATCGCATAATGTTTCCAATGATCATAGCTGTACAATGATGATTGGCATTGGGATGTTCTTTTTTTATAGCTTTTAAAAAATCCTTGGCCTCTTGTTCATCTTGCGTTCTATGAAGATAGGTTATAAATTTACTTTTTTTTATTTCGATTGTATTTATACAGTCATTTTGAATTCTTGGCATAGTTGTATTGTAACAAAAAATTGCTGTATTCTACAAGTTTAGTAACAAAGAAACCATTCTAGTGTTGGCGTCTAGAATGGTTCCTTTTGTTTATTATTATTTTTTAGGAGAGAGATATGAATATTGGTTTATTTCTATATTCATTGCCTTATCT
>OJMM01001922.1_pt1 | contig 11494 bp, 4 predicted proteins | sample 1597231 | NCBI WGS metagenome assembly OJMM01 (sample SAMEA2452128, study PRJEB22498) | human gut metagenome | reverse complement strand
ATCCAACCCGCAACATGCAATTAATTGTTTCATCACTTGGTTATAACGATTTATGTTTGAGGATATAATGCCCTTTTTCCCGCACATCGATTCAGTAAGCCCAAAACTCACCCCATACCTTGGAACAGACACTCATTTACCGACAGTCCTCAGCGCTTTCTTAACGATATACTTGGTCTCTTTCGTTTCACTTTCCCAACGCCTGCAAAGCTTCCTTACAAATCCGGATTGCGTCTTACTTGCATCATTTAACCAATTCCCTACGCTGTTCCGGACATACTTGGAGTAATCTGATTTCAAAGGTTCCAATATCGGTGAGCCCAATGCAGGGTTCTGTTCCAACATTTCAGTATGCTTGCACCAGACACCTCGTGAACAGAAAACAGAAGAACAAATATAGCTCTGGCAAACGCCTTCCCCATATTTGTCCTTTTGTTCTTTTACCCAAATAAATTAATGCGAATCAAGTTATCCTTCCGTCTTACTTTAGAACAGCTTCGCAGGATACTCGCCCGCATCCACCAAAGCCTGAATCTTGTCGACTACACTCTGACGGTCTTCGGGATAAGTCACACCGAACCACTTGCTGGTTGTATCAAGCACTTCGCAGGTAGCAGTGCCATCGTTAATCAGCTTATCCACCATCAGCGGGATGAAGAATTCGCTTTTCAAGTTCTCCATATTCTTCGGGTCGCTCAAGAAACTCTTGAAAAACTCTGCACTGTAAGCAAAATAATCGGGAGTGAAACCCCAGAAGTTCATGCTGACCGGAGTCGTCTCGGGAGTGGCAGTCCATTCACCGTTATCGTCGATGTACTTCACCTCACCGTCCATGCGCTGAATCTTGGTACGTTCCACTACGGAAGTCAGCAGGTTGTTCGCATCCGTTCCACACAATCCACGGGATACGGTACCGCTCTCGCTCAACGTATTGCCGATGCGGAAGCCTACCATGGAATATACGTTTTTGGAGCCTTCGGGAAGGGCTGCAAGGAATTTGCCCATTACCTGGAAGGAGTCACGACCGTAGAAATCGTCGCAATTGATAACAGCAAACGGTTCCTTTATTACATCGGCACCCATCATTACAGCATGGTTGGTTCCCCAAGGTTTGGTACGGCCTTCGGGGCAGGTGAAGCCTTCAGGAAGGTCATCTATGGACTGGAATACCAGTTCGCAGGGAATATGGCCTTCGTATTTGGAAATAATCTTGTCGCGGAAGTCCTGTTCAAAATCTTTACGGATTACGAAAACGAGCTTGCCAAAACCGGCATTGATGGCATCGTAAATAGAATAATCCATGATAGTTTCGCCATTCGGTCCCAATCCGTCCAATTGTTTCAAGCCACCATAACGGCTGCCCATACCGGCTGCCAATAAGAATAAAGTTGGTTTCATATTAGTTATTATTTAAAAAGGTTAGTGTATCACAGTTGATAACGGTTGCAAATGTACAAAAATTTATGTCTGACAAAAGGGAGTTTTAGTTCATTCTTTACCACTATCCGTTCAAAAACGTACATTTAGAACGGATAACCGATGGCAAAATGCAGTGCCATACTATCCTTGAACTTAGGAATATTGTAATATCCCGACTTTCCGGTATCATACGGGTCGTGAAGCCCGATACCCAAATCCAGACGGAAAACAAGGAAGTCCAGGTCATAGCGTAAGCCGAATCCCGTACCCAAAGCAATCTGTTTCGGGAAATTCTTCAAGGTGAACTCACCGTTCGGGCGATTTTCGTCCTTACGCATCAGCCATACATTGCCGGCATCCAGAAACACCGCTCCATGCAAGTCGGCAATCATACGGAAGCGATACTCGATATTGGCTTCTATGCGAATATCACCCACGTGGTTGATATAGGTATATTTCCTATCCGTCTCGGGAGGATAGCCGCCCGGACCTATACTGCGTGCAGAAAAGGCGCGCACACTGTTGGCACCGCCGATATAGAACTGTTCCGTATAAGGTGCAGTCGTAGCGTTGCCATACGACCATATCACCCCTCCGGCAATACGCGAGGCTATCATCTGGTTCTTGTCTATCCGGTAATGGAACCTGAATTCCGAGTTCAGCTTCAAGAACTGTGCAAAAGGTACCCCGAAAAGCTTCTTTCCTTCCTCACTGAACGGCTTGCCGAAAATACGGTAGACGGCAGAAGTCAGGTTACCGGCCGACGCAACGGTGGTCTGCCACCAGATGGGGTTACGCTTGCCGCGCACGGAAGCGTTGTCATAAGTATAGGTGTACTCCATGGCAGGAATGAACTGGTCGCGCAAACTAACGTAGAGTGCCGGATTCTCGGCACGCAACGTATCGAAAGCGGCAGTAGGATTGCGCAGTACATTGAATGTCAACCGGAAAGGAGTTATACTGTGCCTGGAAGTCGATTTGGGCTGGAAGTCATAAGTGACATTACCGCCAAAAGCCAACAGCTTATAATACTTGGCACGGTTCATCTGGTCGGCATATAAACGGAAAGTCGTTGTAGCCGGGAAGTCATACTCACGGTCGCCCATCCTAGGAAACACCACGCGCGGAAAGATAAGCGAAGTGGAGATACCCAGTTCATAACTGTTCATCAAGGAAGAACTTGCCTTGCCCGTCTGCCATTCGTACGAACCGTTCAACTTCACATTCCAGCTTTCACCGCCACCGAAGACATTGTTCTTCGTCACCGTAAAAGCGGCACCCGGTCCCGTCTGGTTATTGCTCTTCATGGTGACATTAAAATCCAACTCCGCATCGTAGGGTTTATCGAGCGCGGCAATGACCCTCACATCCAATGTATCAGACACAAACGCCGTATCACGCGGTATATACTGCATCTCCGCATAACGGAAAATACCGACGCTTGCCAGACGCTCCTGAATACGGGTCTGACGGTACAAACTATACAAACTCTGCATAGAACGCTGGCGGGCAATACCTGCGCTGTCCTGTATCTGACGTTTCCGCCGATAACCTTGATAGTTCAACCAACGGTAAAGCATGTTGGGACGTACCGGAGGTTTGTTGTAGTAATGTATGGTCAAGCCTTTGTAATCCATGCTGTCATTGGGTTCCTGCCCCTGCTTTCCAAGAAGATAGACGGATTTACGCCCCACACGGAACTGCTTCTCGGCTACCTTTGGCATACCGGGAACGGGAATCAAGCGCATCTGGACATGCCCATTGGGAACTATCATGGTATCGGCCTGATAGGTCAGGTAGTCGGGACGGAAATAATAACAGCCCACATTACGCAGCAGGGTACTGATACGGGTACGCTCCCCATCCAAATCAGCCACATTGAATTGTTCTCCCGAACTGATAAGGGAACGTCGGCGTCCCAGCTCCATAATGCGAGTGGTACGCTCGCTGAAACCACGATAATATACCGTATCTATAAAGTAGGGGTTACGCATGTTCACCGTATATTGCAACTTTGCCTTCAGCGAGTCCTTCGGGTCGATAAATGTCTTGTAGCTGACGCTTCCGTTGAAATAGCCATAATCGCGCAGCAAGTTAACCGCCGCCTTCTGGCGTATATCGGGATTCACCGTAGACATAAGCACCGGAGTGGCGGCAAATTTATTGAATATCCACTTTCCGAATCCCTTCTCATACTTCTGGAAACCATTGTAAATCCACAGTCCGAAAGGAAAGGGATAGCGGATAGTAGAGCTTCCCAGCAACGAATTGTTCGGTGCCGTAGCAAGGGCGGCTTCCACCTCTTCCATAGCAATCTCACCAACAGACGTTTCACTGCGGTTCAATACAATCATCGGCTTTTGGCCGGTATAGAGTATCTCCCCCTCGGGCAAGTGCTTCGTGGTGGAGCAACCTGCCAGAAATATCAATCCTGCAATATATAATATCAGTCGTTTCATATCACATTCCTACTTTTTCATATCGCTGTTTTCAGCCTCCGGTTTTATCTTTTTCTTCCTGAAGATGAAGAGTTCACTCAATCGGTCCATCTTCCGGCGCAGCACAAGGCCGACACCCGTTTCGGTTATCTCACCGTCGAGTATGCTTTCGTAGTTTTTATTATGGAATACACGGACATATCGAGTACCCGACGCATCAAGACGGTATTCCAGCGATATATTGTCAATGAATGATTCCGCATCGTTCGTGGCATTGGCCCCGGTGGACACTTTTCCACCGATGACTATCTGTACGCGGTCGTTGAAGAAACGCTGGGAATAACGAAAACTGAAGTCTTTCTGCGTGTCACCCGTTTCAGCAGAGGTACGGTCTTCCACACCTACACTGATATTGGCCCCTTTTATACCTCCCGCCAAGGAGTTTATCTGGCTCTGAAGCACTGAGTTCAAGGCGGCTCCCATTGACAAACCTCCTCCTTTGGCACCACTGTTCAGGTAAATACCCGTGGCAAGCATGGCAATGGCCTGCTTGCTACGCTCTTCTGCACCCATTGCCTGCAGCTCATTCTCTACTGCGGCATCTTCGGGCGCCGAAATATCGAATATCAAATCGGGAGCGTCAAGCCTGTTCTTGATGGAAATGGAAACATCGAAGTTCACCATGCGCGAACCGTCCCCGTCACCATCGGCCACAGAAGCACGCATACGTTCCGTAGCCTTCAGGCTCAGCGTAGGATTCATAATATTCCCCCGCCAATCCACATAACTGCCGGGATTGAACTGGAACTCCTTCAACGGGATGATAGGCAGCGAATATTTCATGACGCCACCCGAAAGGGTATAGCGTCCGGTAAGGCTCATATCCCCTTGGGGAGTATACTGCATATTCAAATCACCGCCACCTTCCAGTTCGATGTATTTGCTACGGTCGGGACTCAGATCGGCACGAAGACGGACAGCATCGTCAATATGGACGGACATATACATTTCCAATCCTCCCAAAGACATGGCAGGAACCTCATCTGCTTTTACCGACGTCGTATCGGTGAACGAGGTAAAGGTAACCAGCCCACTGAGACGGTCTTCCACCGTTAAAGGGGAATCGGTCAACACGTAGGTTACGTTGGTATTGCCCAGCAAATTCATGTTTCCACGCATCGTGAGCCCGTCAAGCGGCCCCTTCACCGTGGCATGCAAGTCGACGAACACCTTTCCATACACCAGACTTTCGCGGGTACGCGGTGCATCCAGCAACGTATAGTTCTCTGCCAGCAGATTGAGGTTGGCAGTAGGACGCTCCATATTCCGGAAATCAACCTTACCGTCAATCGTAAACGGATTCTTGCTGGTGGTATAAATGGCAAACTTATCAAATATCAACTGATTGTCCTTTATCTGTACCGGACGGTTGTCGAACCAGTAACGTGCTCCCGCCTGGCGTGCATAGACAGACACACTGTCCAAAACAATATCACCATGCATTTGAGGCTTGTCCAGCGAACCATAAATATAAAGCCCTCCATCAATATCTCCGGTAAAGGCCACCGTTTGGTCAGGGATGAATGCATTGGCCATCTTCAATGGAAAATGCTCGAAACGGGTGGACACTTCCAGGGTATCCTTTCCGTTCTTCTGCGTCAAGATACCGTCGGCGGTCATCACTTCTTCATTATCATATGTAAAATAGGTATTCAGATAGTGCGTATTCTTGTCGCCCGGCAACCAGGTAGCCCCCAGGCCGATGTCTCCAACCGGTTGGCGTTCGTAGGTCAGTTTCTCTACATTGGCTTCGGCAGACACCTGCAGGGAAGTGGCAGTCTGTATATAATTTGCTTCGGCAGAGAACAATCCCGTAAGCCGGGGCATATAAGGAAGTACCTCCGTAAGTTCATCCAAGCGCAATCGGCTCAGTTCTACGTTTATATTCTGCAAGGAAAGGGTATCATTCTTGTCGGATTGCATACGGAAACACAGACCATCGTCGCTGTCCATATCAATATTGGCATAGACGCGCATATTCTTATGCAGATAAATCCAGTTACTATTGTCCGCAAAGTGGAATTTACGGAAAGCGATAATCGGCTCGGCAGGAATAAGGTTCAGCAGCACACCATTACCGCGACCGTGTCCTTCGGTCAACGGACGGGCATTAATACCGAATAGAACACCGGTCTGCCCTTTTCCATTCACATAATCCACAGTCAGTTCCGCATCTTCATTACGGACTTCACCCGTCAGTGTGCTACGGAACACAAACTGCGGGTTCTTGGGACCGTTTATGACACCACCTTGCAACTTCATGCGGGCAGTATCCTGCTTTACTGTAAAAAATATCGTATCGAGCTGCAAGGAGTCCATGCGCAATCCGTGAACAGCTGTACGTCCATTGATGCCGACTTGCGGAGTAAATCCGAAGCTCAGTTTGAAATCATTATAGGAAATACCCTTTGCAGCCAGGAAATAGCTGACGGGATTCTGGTTACCGGCTTCCAGATGCATGCCCGCTGAAGGAAGGACTTGGCGCAAAGCGGCATGGTCCAAACGCCGTTCATCAATCTGCTTTGTCAGGATAGAGACAAATTTATCCGACTGTTCCATCAACTTCTTCAACGTGCTGTGAGCGCGGAAACGCAGATTCAAGTCACCGGCATCAAGCCTCAACTTGAGAGAATCATGACGTGCCTCCGCTCCCATTGTAAAGGCAAACGGGTGTTTCAATGGTCGGGGCACCAAACCCAGCTTATGCAGATTCACCTCTTCCACATTTAAATCCAAAGCGCCATCCAGATAGCTGCGGTCAAGACGCATATCCGCATTTCCCTGCATCTTGAGAAGGACATTATCGCTGGCAAGACGGACGGTAGCAACGGATGACTTGAGTCCGGCATGCACATCTACACCGGAAATGTCCCAATGGCCATACTGTAGTTTTTCCAAGGAGGCATTCAAAGCAGCCACAGTCTTTCGTGATGCCACATCCACCCCTTGTCCCTTAGCGGACATCTTTACCGTAAGAGTATAAATAGAGTCCTTGGGCAGGAAGTGATGCACCTGCAAGTTGTTGATGGCAAGGTCGGCATGGTAGGCTTCCGTAGCAAGATTATAGGCGGCATCCAGATTCAAGGCGCCTTCCTTCTCCTGCAGTTTCAGGGCGGCAGTGCACTGCGCCCCCTCCATACCGACACGTGCCGCAAGGTGCATACTGTCCGGCACGATGACGGAGCCATCGGGAGCAATGTCAGCTAGTCCGGTCAGGAAGTTCAAGTTCTGCGTATGCATCTCGAAGTCCATGTTTCCATTGCGTTTCACACTGTCGGTCAGGTTCCAGAATTCTCCTCCCCCACTCAACGAAAAGGCTCCGGGCAGCTCAGCCGTAAAACGGGAAATCTGCATCTGCTTCAGGTTTCCTTCCGTACCGGCATGAATCACCAACGGACGGAACGGATAGGCTTCCTTGAAAGTTTCCGGCAGGCCACCGGCAAAAAGCAGTACATCCTGTTTGCCGATACGGGCATTGAAACGGGCTGTCAAACGGCCGGTGGTAGGTATATTTATCAGTTCCCAGTAAGTCTGTGCCGTAAGATTCATCTCACTATGAGGTGTCAGCAACTTCAAAGAAGGGATACGGATAACGGTAGAGTCGGCAAACAACCGCCCGGTCAGGGAAGTTACACTCAAACCGGAACGCTCATACATGGAAAATTCCCGGATAACGGCATTCATATCTCTACCGTAGTACATCACAGAATCAATGCCCATACGAATGTCGTGAAGAGCAATGTGCGAGGGGTCGAAACCTATCGCACTCCCCGGGCCGCCGGTATCATAATTGACAGAAGTTCCAGTCAGCAGGAATTTTCTCCAGCCATAGAACTGGTGTTTCAGGTCGGCAGCAGCGTCCGCAATCTCAGCATTTCCTATATGGGCTTTCAGCCCCATGGAGTCCAATGGCATCTGTAAATCGACCGAGACGTTCTTCAACTTCAGAGTATGGAGTGTGACTTTCCAGTTTAACGCAGTGTCAGTAGTGTCCTTGGGAGTCTCAGTGGTATCTGCAAGCATCACCTGCACATGGGTATCGCTCAATTCTATATTATTGAGGATGGCATCTTCTTTTGTAAGGTCTATGCCATGGCTTTCGAAAAAGAAATGCCCCAGTACTCCTTTGATGCACATACCTTCCATTAAATTGGAGGAGTTGACAGCAACTTGTTTCAAGGTAATGTCATCCACCTCCACTTTCCCTTTGAGTAAAGGCCATGCCTGTACCCGTACGTTCAAACTTCCAAGATTCAGCAAGGTATCGGGATGCTGCACATCAACAGCACTGTCGGCAGGCTGTACCACCAATACACCGCGGACCAATAAATTCAAAGGAAAGCGAAGGTCAATCCGCTCCACGGATATGTCCATACCCGTAGCATCTGATGCAATTGCCGTAGCCTGCTTCCGTATCAAATTCTGTACGGGAGGCACATAAAGCAATATCATCAATATTATAAACAGTATAATAGGAGTAAGCAACACCCACAGTGCTGTTCTCAACCATTTTCTTCTCATCGGAACGTCAATCTTTCATCGTATTTAAAAGTCCTACAAAGTAAACAATTTCTTTCGACATTTGGTTCCCGACAGAGAAAAATCACGTATTCTTCTCTGTTCCCCCATTACGGAAAAGCTGTTGCCTGAGTAATGACATCCTCTATCAAAACGAGGGCGGCAAGGGCGTGTTCTTTCAACTCTCCGGTAAAAGGCACTCCATGAGAAGTTTCCAACAGTTTCAGCAATGCAACCAGTTCCGCTGCTCCAATTAAAGTAAAGAGGGGAATCATTTTGTGGGAGACAGCAGCCATCTCGTCCACATCCGCATTCTCCACAGCCTTCTGCAAACGCTCCGCATTGAGGCGGGTTTCAGCCACAAAACTTTCCAGAATGGACTTTGCCGCCTCGGGGTCATCGACCGAAAAAGCAGTGAGCGAAGAGAATTTATACCCCGGGCAAGCCGAAGTTTCCGAAACTTCCGTAACCTCCATCCCTTTGTCCTCCATATTCAATTCATGTAGCAATTCACTGACGGTAAACGGCTTATGCAGGCATCCGGCAAATCCATGCACCGTAAATTCCTCACGCTGCATGTCACTGCGGGCAGTGACAGCAATCACCGGAACAGACTGTGCCTGCGGTATGTTCGAAGCACGAAGCAGTTTCAGTAAATCAAAACCATTAATAGCAGGCATCTGCACATCAGTAAGCAGAACATCAAAGGTTGCAGTGCGCAAGGCATCCAGCAGTTCATCCAGTTGTAAACAAGAGACAGAATTTATACCACTCTGCTGAAGCATGGCGGCAGTAAGGGTAAGCTGAATACGGTCATCATCGATAAGGAGGACATTCTTCAGTGAAGAATGAGGAACGGGGAATGAAGAATTGCCATTCGGCGTGGCAGCACATCCCGATTCTTCATCCTTCATTCTCCGTCCTTCACTCCTTACGGGATAGATAGGAATATATATGGTGAAAGTGCTTCCCTTGCCTGGCACACTGTCTACATCAATCGTGCCTTCAAGCAACTGTACCAGCATACGGACAATGGAAAGTCCGAGTCCAAACCCCTCTTTACCCTGAGCACCCGGTAAGCGGGTAAACTCCTGGAAGATACGTTCCCGGTCGGCAGGTTCCATACCTTTACCGGTATCAGCAATGGCAACTACCAGTCGACGGTCCTCGTAACGGGCAGTCATGGTAACACTGCCTTGGTCCGTAAACTTCACGGCATTGGACAGCAAATTGTTGATAATCTGGCGCAGACGCAAGGGGTCGCAAATATAGGTACCGCCCAGCTCCGGGGCAATGTCGCAATGAAGCGCCAGTCCTTTGGCAGCCGTAAGTGGTTCAAAACTGACGTGTATCTCTTCAAGCAGGCGGGAAGGATGAAAGGTGACCCGGTTGATTTCGGCCTTGTTCAAATCAAGACGATGGAAGTCGAGCAAATCAACGACCAGCTTCAGCAGATGTTCCGATGAGGTTTTCATATTGTCCAGATAGAACCGCTGACGCTCATCCACCGTCAGACGGGAAAGCAAGTCGGCATAGCCCATAATAGAACCGAGCGGGGCTTTGAAATCATGGGTAATGGCAAGCATCAGTTTTTCACGGACAGCGAGTAAATCCTCGGCACGACGACGGGCCTCTTCCAACTCACGGCGGTAACGGTTGCTTCGGGTTATGTCGCGGCCGATGATAATAAGAAAAAAAGCGGAAAGCAACACCGCACCTACGGCAATGCCACTGATAATTTTGGCCGAACGGCGTCGGACCGCTTGTTGATACTCGGCTTCCGTCCGTGCACGCAGCAGAGTTTCCGTCTCGTAATCTTTCAGCAAACTGTCAATACGAGCGGTCAGCATATGGTCCAAGCGTTGCAGATAGCGTTTACGTCGCTGTATAACAGTGTTTACAGCTTTTTTCTGCTGGGCCACGGCACGCAGTTTCTCATGCAAAGAATCGGCCGGATTATAAAGTTCAATCACCGTATCCGTTGCAAATTCAAGGGAGGTCTTTACCTGGATAGCCGTATCTTTCTTTGGGGGGACAAACACTTCACCCAAACGACGGAAAAACCCCTTCTTCCGAGGGCGTGTCACGACGGTATCCCGATGTGTAATGATACGGTGCTGCACACGCTGCTGGGTCACTACCGAGTCCTGCTGGGCAATTATCTGCTCAATGTCACTGGTGGATACCATGCTGTCATTCGCCTCACTCAGCGTGCGCAGCATTTTTATCGTATTGGTATCCTTCTCGCGTATCAAGGCAAGCACGCTGTCTGTCCATTGTACATCGCGGTCATCAGTAAGAATAAGGTTCTCCATTTCCCGGTGTACGAAAAACAAGGAAAAAAACAATACCGCCAGCAACAAAGTGTAGCCTACGGCAATCTTTACTTTGGAGACATTATTCATACTATCAAATCCTTTCCCTGGTCTGTTTACGGAACCTCAACCACAGCATCACTCCCGCACTGGTCAGTCCGAACGGGAAAGCCATCCAGACTCCCGTCAGCCCCCAACCGAAAACGAAACCGCAAAGGTACCCTACGGGCAAAGATATAATAAAATAGGATATAAATGCAATAATCATCATCGGTTTCACATCCGAGATGCCGCGCAGGGCATTGGCAAAGTTAATCTGCAACCCATCGCCGAACTGGTAAATCAAGAACGGGAAGAAGAGAGCGGCAACCATGCCGGACACTTCCGCATTGTCCGTAAACCATCCACCTACTTGACCGCGAAGTGCAAAGACAATACTCAGCAACACCACCTCCATACAAAGGATAATGTGGAAACCTGCATACGCCGAACGGCGCACATTCTGTCCGTCTCCCTGCCCTTTAAAGTTACTGACACGCACGGCAACCGCCGCCCCCATACCGTAAAACATCATAAAGGTAAACTGGGAGATAGTCAACATAATCTGGTGCGATGCCAATGCGAGAGTCCCCAGCCAGCCCACCATGACGACGCTCAGACTGAAGGAAGCGGTCTCCATACCCATCTGCATACCCACGGGCCAGCCCAGTGCATTGAGCTTCCTGAACATCGGCATTGACCACC
>OJMM01001896.1_pt1 | contig 11594 bp, 6 predicted proteins | sample 1597231 | NCBI WGS metagenome assembly OJMM01 (sample SAMEA2452128, study PRJEB22498) | human gut metagenome | reverse complement strand
CCTGAATTGACAGGGGACGGAATCAGGCTGACAATCGGAGACAAAGTCCGGTTCCTTCGCTCCGACGCGAAAGGTGCAAGGATAGAGTACAAAGTATGGAGCGCCGATCCAAAGGACTATGACTCACCTCTCAAAGAATATGAAAGGCCGGTTCCGGGCACGTACATTGTCGGGTTCACGGCCACCGTTCCATCTGGCGGCAGAGCCTTATTCCGGACTGTTCTTGGAACCGAATGACTTTTCCCGCGACATTTATTTGGAAATATTTTTTCCGTGCACGTGCACGATTACAAAAAAAAGCTTATATTTGCAGACACATATTCCGAAATGAACTAAAACATCTATATTCATATTCATTATGGTAAATTTTTCACTTGAAGGAAAGGTAGCCCTTGTGACGGGCGCTTCCTATGGAATCGGTTTCGCCATCGCCACCGCATTCGCGGAGGCAGGAGCGAGGATTGCGTTCAACGACATCAAGCAGGAACTCGTGGACAAGGGTCTCGCTTCCTATAAAGAAAAAGGGATAGAGGCCAAGGGCTACGTCTGCGATGTGACCAAGGAGGATCAGGTTACCGACCTCGTGAAGAAGATCGAGAACGACCTCGGGCCTGTCAACATCCTCGTGAACAACGCCGGCATCATCAAGCGCATCCCTATGTGCGAGATGAAGGCCGAGGAGTTCCGCCAGGTGATCGACGTTGACCTGAACGCTCCGTTCATCGTCTCAAAGGCCGTAATCCCTTCAATGATAGCCCAGGGGGGCGGAAAGATCATCAACATATGCTCTATGATGTCCGAGCTTGGCCGTGAGACCGTCTCCGCTTACGCGGCGGCCAAGGGTGGCCTCAAGATGCTCACGAGAAACATCGCATCCGAATACGGCGAGTACAACATCCAGTGCAACGGAATAGGGCCGGGCTACATCGCCACTCCTCAGACCGCTCCTCTGCGCGAGCGTCAGCCTGACGGCTCAAGACATCCGTTCGACGCTTTCATCGTGGCGAAGACCCCCGCTGCCCGCTGGGGCACAACCGATGACCTCAAGGGACCGGCTGTGTTCCTGGCTTCAGAGGCATCAGACTTCGTCAACGGCCACGTCCTCTATGTGGACGGAGGCATTCTCGCTTACATCGGAAAACAGCCTCAGTAATGAGAAGCACGGTTTTACCTTTAGTATGTCTTTCGATGGCGCTGCTTTCCTGCGGTGCCGTCGAAAAGAGTATTACGGTCAGCAACGGATCCGACACCGCGCGTCAGTACGAGACCGTGGAAGTCAGGCTTGCCGACATCGGCATAAAAGGTCTGGACGGGAGCAATCTCGTCATCAGGAACGCTGACGGAAAGCAGATCCCTTCACAGATCAGCGCCGACGGAAACTCGGTTCTGTTCCAGGCCACGGTTGACGGGAAAAGTGACGCGACATTCATCTGCACAAAAGGCGAGAGACAGGACTTCGACACTTTGGCCTACTATGCACAGGAAAACGGTTTCCGTGCGGAACGGTTGCAGGACGGGGAACATTATGATTATCTGGCGCGGCTGTCCGTAGTGTTATAAATACAAGGTAAACATCCGAAATGCGAGGAGGATACCCAAAAGAAGCCGCCTCCTCGTGGAGACGGCTTCTAACCAACCAACTCATGACCCGTCCGTGGATGGAGTGCCTGGAAGACGGGATGAGTTTTCACTCTTTTGTTATTCCAGACAGTTTGTTATGAAAAGTCTGTTCCGGAACGGATTACTACCGAGTGTAAGTACCGGCGGGAATCGTTACCGTGATGAACTTGGTGGCATCGTTGTAACCTTCGATGCTGCCCCACTTGCTTTGTGCTACCACTTCAATCACGACGGTATGAGCTTCCAGGAAGTTGTTTTCTGTACCACTCTTGAAGTTCAACGTGCGGCCGTTCAACTCGATGTACTGGTTTGCACCGCTCACAATTTTGAATGTCGGTGCGGTCAATGCATACTTAGCCAAACCGGTGTTGCTTCCGTCTTTCCACATGGTCTGTCCTTCGTAGTCTTTCCATTCAAAGCCTTGCGACAAGTCAATGCCTTGGGTCGTGTTCATCGTACGGTTAAGCGGATTGAATGTTTGAGTCTTGTTGACTATCCAAGAACCGCTCAAGTCTTGTACTTGTACATTACCACCGTCTACGACGAATATCTTGCTGCCGTAAGCTACCTGCAACTCGAATCTCAACGTCTGTCCGGTATAAATACTTGGATCAATCTTTAAGGTAGTTCCGTTTACGAACGTGTTAGTCGCATCCACTCCGTTGCTATAAACCTTGAAGTTCAATGTACCCCCCTTAGCTGTTGCAGTATTCAACGTGTTGCCATAATCAGAGAATACAGTCTTCAGGTCGCGCTCTAAGGTTACTACTGTACCCTGTTGCGGGAGCAAACCGATAGTGTTGCCACTCCAAGCTGCGCTTTCACGGTTGATGGTCAACTGTGGATATTGTGCATCCGTCATTGCTGCAATTTTAGCTTTCAGAGTGAAGACATTTCCTGTTTCGTTAGTATTGAACTTAAATTCAATCGTACCGTTAGGAATGTTTGTTTGAGCCTTTTGCCAGATTTCAATCTCTTGTCCGTTGACTTTGAAGTAAACGTTGCCATTCATGCCGCTTGCTGTACCATTGCTTACGCTTGCCCAGAATTGTGTAGCGGTCATGTCCGAGCGAGTCATGATTTCACGGATTTGGGCTTGAGATACTGTGTAAATCTTCTTGGCTGTACCTACGAACCAGTCAGCGGTTTGTACACCTGTTACTTCATATTCAGGAGTTGCCTGTACGATGCTTACTTTCTTGAAAGCTGTGCTGTATGAGTTGTTCAATCCATTGACTGTAACCGTAGCCGTTACTGTCGTTTCCTGTCCAATGGCACTTTGGTTGACGTTGTCTTTCAATGAAAGCGTTGCGCTGTTGGCATCAAAGTCGAAATAATAGCTATCACCGCTTTGGGCATAAGTGACAGTGGGCGCAAATGTGGGATATTCAGTGGCAAGGGCAATCTCACTGTTTCCTGATGTTACACCTATCAGCTTTTGGTCGGCTGCGAACTGGATTTGTGTAGTTCTGTCATCGTAAGTGAGTTGATAGCTGCTCGGGTCATTTACCCCGTCGTTTTCTGTCGTGACTACTTTGATATTCTGTACTTGGTCTACACTGTTGTCAACTACGAAGTAGTCGGAGAAGATGTCAGTGTAGGTCTCATTTCCCTCAACGTCAGCTTTAGGCGTTACGTGTGCAGATAATGCCCATGCGTAGTAGCTGTCTCCGTTACCCACAGTTTCTCCTGCTGTTACGTTCAGCGTGAGCAAGCCGTCTTGGAGGCTTACTACCTTAACATCTTTCAATGCGGTAGACAGGTCGCGCTTGGCTACTTGTGAACCATAGAACTGGATGTCGTAACGCTTTTCGAAATCTTCTTTTGTCAGCGTGGCCGGAGAAATACGGAATCGGATGGCCTGTTGTTTGTTTTCAGCAATCGTTTTCCAATATCCTGTAGGATTGGCGTTATTATATAATTGTAATGTCTTGAATGAAACGCGCTTGTCTAAAGTGACACCGTTATTGTCAATGGCGTTAGGCACAAACACGATGCTCTGGATCATCTTCGCCATCAAGCCGAACTGTTCCAACTGAGCTTGTAGGTCGGACAACTGAGTGGCGATGTCGGTCAAATCGAATGCGGGATCACCCTCTTCGTTTTTGGCGTTCAGTGCTTCTTCCAAAGCGATGACTTTCTCCAATACGGAAACGATGGAACCGTTCTTCTTGCTGTCCCACTCTGCGATGTCGTTCAATACGTTCAGCTGCGTCTCGGTCAACTTCTGCTGCATCTTGCCCAACTCTGTGTTCAGTGTTGCATACTGGGCTTTGAGCTGTGCCAATGTGCCGTTTTCACCGTCGATGAGTTCTACGCGGTTTGTCAACGCAATAATCTGACCCAATACGGTTTCAGGGATTTCGCTGCCCGGTGTTTCCTGCTCAAAACCATCGAGGATTTCTTCCAACTTACTGATGCGGCCTGTCAAATCAACGATAGACTGTCCGTTCTCTTCTGCCAACTTGCCGATGCGGTCAATTTCAGACTTGTTGTCGGCGATTTCATCCGTCAGTTTACCTAACTGGGTGGCGATGTTGGTCTTGTATTCCTCGAATACGTTTACGGTAACCAAGTCGCCGAGAGCCTTGATTTTCTCGTCGATTTGAGATGCTACTTCTGCGGAAGTCGGACGTTTGCCCAATTCGTCGTTCAAAGTATTCAACTGATTCTGCAGAGCTTCCACTTCGCTCTTCTTGACGTAATTGACCAAGTCGGCTTCAATGCCTTCCAATTTCTTGTTCAACTCATCCACCGTAGCCTTGTCTGCCTTTTCAGCCAACTTGTCGACAGCGTCGTTATATTTGCCAGTCAGTTCCTCAATCTTTTTGGTAAGCTCTTCAATCTTGGCAGCGTTGCCTTCCCCTTTCAGGGCTTCCAAATCCTTGATGGTAGCTTCCAATTTGGCCTGTGCATCCTGAAGTTCGCCCTGCAATTTGGTAACTTCTTCCGAATTGGCTTTCTGTGCGATGGATTCCTCCAACAGTTTGTCGGCAGCCTCGTAAGACTTCTGCAAGTCGGCGAGCTTGCCCTCCAATTCTTTCTTGGTCTCGCTCAAAGTACCTTCCACTCCATTGACACGCTCAATCAAGTTCTGGACATCCTGCACCAAACTGGCTACGGTCTGTGCGTCAGCCTTGCTGTCCAGTGCTGCGGTCAACTCGGCAACCTTGTTTTGCAACTCAACGACTGCAGCGTTGTCGGCTTTTCCGGCAATGGCTGTTTCCAACTCTTTCTTCAATGCCGTAATGGCTTCGTTGATTGCTGCTTTGGCCTCTTCCGTTGTTACGTTGCTTCCTTTCAGGTCATCTACCTGCGATTGTAGATTGGCAATGTCGTCATCGTAATCTGAGCAGCCGACCCAAACCGGGGTACTGGCAATCAATGCGCAAAACATCGCAACACTAATAAACTTCTTCTTCATAATAAAACAAATTAATTAAAAAATATATGTTCTCTACTTTCCTGTTTTTAGAATCATATTCATTTCTCTCTCTATGCAAGAGGTGGAAAAAGGGAATGTAGGCCTGTCTATTATATGTGAGTCATAGTGCTTTAGAACCATCTTCCAAATCTGTTCTTTCGTGTTTTTTTAGTAAATCGTTTGTTTTTCGGTGAAAAAAAGACCGATTATTTTGTGGGTTTAAGTATTTTATCTACATTTGCATCGGATTTATCCACCTCTTGCATAGAGATGGAATAATAATATTGAGGATATATTGCTGAATAGGAGAGCGTTGAAGTTTTTGTTGAAGGCTGCCTGATTCGTTTCTTTATTTTACTTCTTCTATTTGCCATTTCAAATATTTTTCTTGTTGCAGCATCAATGTTGCGGTGGTCCAGCGAAGTGAGATAGATGGAAGTGGTCTTTTCATTGGAATGCCCCATAGATTCGCTGATGACGTGCATCGGGATATGAAGCTTTAAGGCTTCCGAGGCCCATGAATGCCTCGGGACGTAAGAGGTGAGCGTGGCTTTCTCTCCTAACAATTCGGATAGCTTTTTTAAATTGAGATTGTATGTCCGTAAGGCTGAGTCGTAAACGGACTGTCGGAATTCTGTGGTTTTCATCACAGGGAAAAGAAAGTCCGATTGGGGAGAGGCGTATTTATTGATGATGGTTCTCATGATTCTGTCTACCTTGACAGAGAGCAGGCGTCCGGTTTTACTCCGATAATAGGAGAGGCGTCCGTTTTGCAGATTTTCCTTTTTTAGTTTGGCGAAGTCTATGAAAGGCATACCTTGTGCGAAAAAGCAAAATACAAATGTATCGCGACTGAATTCCATACTTTTATTGAGCTTCTTATATTGCATGAGTTTGATGATGACATCGATGTTTACAGCCCGTTTTCGGGTTTTGTCTACTCCCGTATAGACGTTGCCGAAGGGGTCTCGAAGTTTCAGATTGAGCATGGCAATTCCTTTTTTATAGGCCGCATGCAATGTGCGGATATAAAAGGAACTGCTGTTTTTGGTGATACCACGTTCGTGTTGCAGGTAGGTCTCGTAAGATGCGATTAATTCTTCGGTGATAGATTCGAAGCTTATAGGGCGACAGTAGCCTTTGTTTTGGAGGAAATGTGTAAAGGAACGCAGGGTTGATTGGTAGTTCGCTGATGTTTTGATTTTGTTACGCATCTTTTTTTCTTGGATTTGATTTTGCATGAAAGACAAGAAGTCGGCTTTCTTGCTTTTACAGATTGTTGATTTCTTCATTTTACGATTTTTTGTGTAAGACAATACTGTGTTTTTTACTTTATCTTGCAGAAAAAAACAGACTGACTTTAGGTGACAGTCAGATGGAGGGCGGGCAATATGAAAAAAGAATCCTTCTTGCCGGATGAACTCCATGCAAGAAGGATTCTTTTTTTAGGTAAAGAAATAAAAGAGCCTTGTTTAGAACAGCTTTTCCGGGTATTCTCCTGCTGCTACTAAGGAGGCAATCTTTTCTACTGTGGCTTCACGGTCGGCTGCGTATGTTACACCGAACCATTTGCTGGTAGTGTCGAGCACTTCTACCGTAGCGGTACCTTCGTTGATGAGCTTATTCACCATCAGCGGGATGAAGAACTCGGCTTTCGGGTTTTCCATGTTCTTCGGATTACTCAGGAACTCTTTGAAATATTCTTCGCTATGTTGGAAGTAGTCGGGAGTGAAGCCCCACATGTTCATGCTGACCGGTACGTTTTCTTCCAACGGAATCCATTTGCCTTCTTCGTCTTTGTAGCAGATAGGACCGTCCACACGCATGATTTCCGTACGTTCCACCACATCTTTCAAGTGATGATGGTCGTCGTACATGCAGACACCACGTGCTACGGAGCCGTTTTCGCTGAGCGTATTGCAGCAACGGAAGCCCACCATGGCGTATGTGTTTTGGCAGCCTTCCGGCAATTCGCTCAGGAACTTGCCGATGGTGGCGAATGCGTCGCGGCCGTAGAAGTCATCACAGTTGATGACACAGAACGGTTCTTTGATGACATCTTTACCCATCAACACGGCATGGTTCGTACCCCATGGCTTTACACGGCCTTCCGGGCACGTAAAACCTTCGGGCAGCGCGTCCAGACTTTGGAATACCAACTCAGCCGGAATCTTTCCTTCGTATTTTGAAAGGATTTGTGTGCGGAATTGTTCTTCAAAGTCTTTGCGGATGACGAAGACAATTTTGCCGAAACCGGCACGGATGGCATCATAGATAGAATAGTCCATGATGGTTTCGCCATTCGGGCCCAGTCCGTCCAATTGTTTCAAACCGCCATAACGGCTACCCATACCGGCAGCCAATAAGAAAAGTGTAGGTTTCATATTCGTTCGTTTAAAAAGTTAAATATTTACGTTCTGTATTGCAAAAGTAGCTTTTTTATTTGAGACAACCGTCCTTTCTTCTTCCTTTTTTTATGCGGTATATGAGTGTGCAGGCAAACGTTGTACCTAATATGGTATCCCGTAAGTTTAGAAAGGATAACCTACGGCAAAATGGTATCCCAGACTGTCTTTGAATTTCGGCATGTTGTAATAGCCGCTCTTTCCTGTGTCGTAAGGAGCGTGAAGTCCCACTCCGACATCGAAACGCAATACGAGGAAATCGAGGTCGCAACGAATACCCAATCCTGTGCCTAAAGCCAAGTCCTTGCCGAATCTTGAAATGTCGAAAGTTCCTCCCGGGCGGTTTACGTCTGCATCCAGAAGCCAAACGTTTCCAGCATCCAGGAATACGGCTCCGGAAAGCATAGAAACGATGGGGAAGCGATACTCAGCGTTCATTTCGATTTTGAAGTCTCCCATCTGGTCGATATAGGAATAGGCCGACGCGCCCGGAATATAGCTACCCGGTCCCACGCCTCGGACGGTGAACGCACGGATACTGTTGGCACCACCTACGCTGAAGAGGTCGTTGTAAGGAGCTGCGGTAGAGTTTCCGTAACTGAATATCACGCCGGTTCCCACTCGCGTGGCGATGCTTGTGCGGGGAGTAAGTCGGAATTCTTCCCTGAACTCGGCCAGGAAACGGATATACTGTGCAAAAGGCACGTTGAAAAGTTTCTTGTCTTTTTGGTTGAACGGTTTGCCGAAAGCAGCGTAAATACCGGAAGTGACGTTTCCGCTTTCTTTCACTTCAAAAATGAAAGTACGCGGATTACGTGCTCTGCGCGGACTGGAGTAAGTGAATGTGTAGCGCATGGAAGGCACGAACTGGTCGCGCATGCTTACGTAGAGGGCCTGGTTGACGTTCATGATAGAGTCGAAAGTAGCGGTTGTACTCAACAGTTCGTCGTAATCCAAGCGGAACGGGACGAATTCGTGTTTGATGGTAGGACGTGCTTGGTAAGTATAGGCTGCCCGTGCGCTCAAAGACACCATGCCGAAATAGTTGGCCCGGTTCATCCATGTAGCATCCAATACGAACGAGGTGCTCGTTTTGGCGCGTCTGGAGAACTTACGTGCCCCGGGAAATATCAGTCGGGGATAGTCCAATGACAATGAGGTACCGTATTCGTAGGAGTTGATGACGGAACTGCGTCCTTTTACGGTAGAGTTGGTTTGCCATTCGTATGAACCGTGTACTTCGAATTTCAATTTTTCAGCACCCCGGAAAGCATTACGTTTGGACATGCTGAACGAGAGGCCCGGCCCAATCTGCCCGTTGCTTTTAGAGGTTACCTTTGTGGTGAACTCCCCATCGTAAGGTTTGTCCAGGATTCCAGTAATTTCGATGTCGAGCGTATCGTTGAGCGCAGTGGTGTCACGCGGAACGTATTTCAGGTTTACCGTGCTGAACACATTCATTTCGGAGAGTTGCTGTTGTACGAAGCTCATGATGTCCTGTCGGTAGAGCATGCCTTTCCGATAGAACAGGTTGCGTCGTAGGGCACCGAAGCGCAAGGGAATTTTTCCTTTCTTTCCTCCATTATAATATAAGGTGTAGTCGCGAAACCGTAGCGTGTCGGTCAGTTCGTAAGATTCATTGTTGAACAGGTTGACGGTGGTTCGTCCAAGGTAATACCTTTTGTTGGCCGATGCAGGAATGCCGTCGGCCGGCACGACTTGCAGTTGTACGAATCCCGGTCGCTGTATGGTGTCGGCACGGTAGGTAATGTATTCTGGTTTATAGTAGAAATAACCGGAATTACGGAACATGTTATAAATACGTGTTCTTTCGGCATCGAGATTGATTACGCTGAACGGATCACCGCTGAAAAGGGTACGTTGCCGGAACGTTTCCCGTATCAGGCTGTCGCCCACAGCCGGAAAGCGAAGGTAGGCTATGGAGTCCAGGCGAAACAAGTTGCGCGGTCTGACGGTATAGCTGATTTTGGCCTTTTTGGGGTTCTTTTCCGGTAGGATTTCATAATCCACGGTGCCGTTGAAATAACCGTAGTTCCGGAGTGTGTTTTGTGCCACGAGTGCACGGGTCTTCGGGTTGACGGTGCTGATGAAAACCGGAGTACCTGCAAATGTGTCGAACAGCCATTTTGCGAAGCGTGACTTCTTACCCACCAAGGCGTTGTATATCCACAGTCCGGTGGGGAACGGAATACGGTAGGACGAACTTCCGAAAAGAGCGTTGTTGGGGGCGTAAGCCAGTGCCGCATCCACTTCTTCCTTCGCCGTTTCATACGCCTCTTCTTCGATACGTTGCACGGCGGCGATGGAATCCTTTTGCTCCTGTGTCAATTCCTCTTTCCGTTTCAGCACGGACAAATCTCTTTGTGTGAGTAAGTCGTCTACCGCTTTGTAAGCATCGGCAAGAGAGGTAATGACTCCCTCTTCCTCCTTTTGTTTGGCCTTTTTCTTGGCTTTCTTTTTCGATTTTTGGCCATAGTCTATTTCCTTGATACCGGTGTACAGAACCTCTTCTTCGGGAAGGTTCTTGGTCGTTGAGCAACCTGCGGCCAAACCGCAGCATAGGATAATGCCACAATATATCTTCAGTCTTGCCTTCATCATTTTTTCTCTTTTTCGTGTTGAGGTTCATTCTTTTTTCTGTTCTTGAAGATGAACAGTTCCCCTAAACGTGTCATTTTGCGTCTTAGTACGAGACCGGCTCCCATTTCGGTGATTTCGCCTTCCAACAAAGATTCATAACTCTTGTCATAGAATAGGGTGACATAACGAGTGGCACTCTTGTCCAAGCGGTATTCTAACGATACATTGTCTATTAATGACTGGCCGGTATTTTCCACATTCTCGCCCGTAGACACTTTGCCGCCCACGATGATGCTCACGCGGTTGCCCCAGAAGCGTTTGGCAAAGCGGAATGAATAATCCGTGCGTTCCGTCCCCTCGGCCGTAGTTTCTTGGTCTACGCCGAGGCTCAAGTCTATGGTTTCAAGAGCCTTGCCTGCAATGTTGGTGATTTCGCTTTGCAACAGGGCATTCAGGGCATTGGTCGTGGAGAACCCTCCGCTTTCATTATCCCCCAACAAGTACATGCCGGTGGCCAACATGGTGACGGCCACTTTCCCGCGCTCCTCTATCGACATGGCTGCGAGTTGGTTCTGCACGGTCATGTCTTCGGGGGCGGCGATGGTGAATTCCAAGCCCATGTTTTCCAACGTACGCGTGATGGACAGCCCCACTTCGAAGGAAACGGTGCGTGGGGTATCGTTTTCCGTTACGGTGGCACGCATACGTTCGGATGCCGAGATGTTCAAAGTAGGATTCAGGATAGGTCCGTTGAAATCCACATAACTGCCCGAGGCGATGGTGAATGTCTTCAAAGGGATAACCGGAAGTGAGTATTTCATTTCTCCGTTCAGCACCGTATAACGTCCGGTGAGCGTCAGTTCTCCCTGCGGAGTATAGTTCATGGTCAGCTCGCCGCCACCTTCCAGGTCCACGTATTTGGAGCGGTCGGCACTTAGCAGGCAGTGTACCTGTGTACCCTGGTCTATGCTGATTTGCATCATCACGTTCATGTTCATGGGCTGTACTTCTTCCTGGGTTGCCACGGTCGTAGTATCGCTGAAGTCCACGAACGTGACCAGGCCGCTCAATCGGTCTTCCGATGAAAGCGGCGTGTCTTTCAGCACGTATGTCACATCGGTGCTTCCCAATACCCCCAAGCGTCCGTTGATGTTGATATTTTTCAGATTCCCGGCCATCCGTGCATTGACATCCACGTATACTTTTCCGTAGGCTGATGCCTGTTGGGTACGTTTGGCGTTGATAAGTTCGAAGTTGGATGCATTCATTTTCAGGTCGAGCAAGATATTATCGAAGTTGGCGAAATCCACTGTTCCGTCGAACACGAGCGGGTTCTTTCCTGTGGAATATACGTTCAGCTTGTCTAAATTCAGGTGGCTTTGCCTTACTTTGATGGTGTCATCCTCCAGACGCAGGTTCAAACTATATTCGGACGACGTTATTTTCATGGCTTTGGTGGCCAACCATCCTTCTACGACGGGACGGTCGGTCGGGCCGCTCACCTTCATGCAGCCGTCGGCCATTCCGTCGTAGAAGGATGGTTG
>OJMM01001890.1_pt1 | contig 11622 bp, 9 predicted proteins | sample 1597231 | NCBI WGS metagenome assembly OJMM01 (sample SAMEA2452128, study PRJEB22498) | human gut metagenome | reverse complement strand
GTTCTAATGAGAACGGAACATCATCTCTATTTCTCATCTCCTCAATTAGATAATGTGAAACTGGTGTCCCCTTAGGAGCATAGGCAACCGTTGAGACTTTGTCGTTATTTGTTGACATCCAATAATAGTTCATAACTAATACCTCCATCCTGATTTTCTTAGAAGTTCCGGATTATCTAATACTACTTGTTTTATATAAACATTAAACATTCTATCGCGCTTTGTCATACGGAGGGAACATATGAATCTCTGACATCTCCTCCGTTGGTGGGTAAAATATTCGACAGTTTAAACGAGCCAGATCCTCTTTTGAAAAATCATAACGCTGCAAAACCATATAGTTTCGTCCAACTTCCTCCCACGTATTGTTTTCAACAACTTTTGAATCAAAAATAAAGAAAGACACCGTATCACAGTTCCATTTTCGGAACAAGCCATCAATATCTCCTATTCCATAATCAATACGCCCGTATTTTTGTCCATCCTGGTATTTATTGAGACGCAAAAGCACCAACTCTTCAGCAGTAAAGCTAATGGTAGTGTCTTTCTTACAAGGGATTCCTTTCTCCGGCACATAGCAATATACCGCATCACATTCTCCTCGTAAGTAATAATCAAACACGATAAATTTGTCACAACCAGGCAATATTGCACAGCCTAAGAATAAAATTAACTTTCTCATTTCTCATTAATATTTTGTTGGATATTTAGTAGTTCCCCACTGATAATTAGGAAAAATTGGTTCTGCATATTTATTAGCCATAACTTCCGTGAAAAAATTATCGTGACTATGACCTGTATTAAACACAAAGTCAAACATCGCACTTCCAAGACTTAATAATCCTATGATTGGATATCCCAACCCAAATCTTCTACTCTGAATTGTATGGCCATATTCGTGCGCATACATTTGATCATCTTTTTCAACATAATCATCAAATTTACCAGAGGGAATTTTACCATTAATATCCATATTGATAAAAGATCCGATGGTAACCCCTTGAGATCAGCGGCATCAGGTTCGGCATCGCCACCAGCACCAGAATCCCGATGATCACAAGGACAACCAGCAACTCAGTCAACGAGAAAGCCCTCAAAGTCCTATCACTAAAAGCGTTACGATTCAAGGCGTTCATAATTCACTCGTTTTACCATAAAAACATTCTAATGAGTTTTGACTTTTTCATATGGCGGAAACATATGAATGTTCCTCATTGCCGTTGTTGGAGGGTAATATATTTTCCCTTTTAACGACTCAAGGTCCTCCGCACTCAAATCGTATCTGACCAGAATTTTATAGCCATTACGGATTTCTTTCCAGGAGTGACTCAACAAGGTGTCAATATGGAAAACAAACACTGACAAAGTATCAGAAGTTGTGTTAGTTTTCAACGCCTTTGAAAAAGAACTTCCACCATACAGAACTATCTGATCCTCTTTAGGGTTAGATTTAACAGAATCAACAATAGTATAGAACACGGGTATTTCTGGCAGCAGAGTATCCGGATAACAAAATCCTGTAAAAAGGTCTGCAAAAAGAGCAACAACACCATAATCAGCATTGTTTTTTAACGTCACCCAAGAATCACCCTCAAAATCAATACATTTTGAAGCAAGAATAGGAATAAGACAAAAACTCAATATTAAATAATTCTTTTTCATCGTTTTATTTATAAAGGATAATAATCTGCTATTGTCCAAGGACTATTTGAATTCGGGTATGGAGAGAACCAATTAACACCATAATTCTTACTAAAATATTTCGCTGCTAGCCTATTTGCCCTTCTTTCATATGGCTCATAAGAATGAGACGGCCTTAATCGTCCAATATTATGCGAGTTTTTAGCACTAATTACACTAGGGATTCCGACTGTAAACAGATATGCAAAACCCCTTTTCCTGCCATCAATAGTATGACCATATTCATGCATATATAAGGGATCTTGAATGGCATAATTATAAAATTCACTTGAATTGATTGTACCCGTGATATCTATATTGCAATAATTCCCCAATGTAATACCTTGCCTTTTCCCCGAATTTTCATTTGTTGCGAAAGTCGCTCCTCCCAGATAATCCACCCTGTCTATTGATGAACCAAATGCATTTCGGAATTGAGTGTAATCGTAGCCTAATCCAGTCTGTAGAGTTTCCCAAGTATGGCGTGAAACACCTTGCCAGATACTTTTAAAGAATGACGCGTTTTCATCCAAATAGAAATTACCTAACAGTACTCTCATGGAATTTTTTAAACCTTTCCCACCTTTATTAATTGCTCCACCTACAGCACCTGTAATAGTAGAAGCCACATGCACTCCTTCCACACAAATGGCTCCATATTTCGCTATTTTTCCAACCGTTCCAATAAAGCCTGCCATCTTTGACATCCCGACAATTCCACACCATCCTGTATATGCAGCCGCTCCGACCAAAAAACCTGCAACTGCTCCCGAAAAGAAATATTTTACACCATCGCAAAAACTAATATCATCACGTATCATATGTGCACCGACATTTCCAAAGCCAAACACGGCTGCAGTAATTGCGGCTACAGTTAACATAGTAGTCAAAGCAAATTCACCAGTGTCATCGGTAAATTTCAAAGGATTATTCAATGCATAGGAGTAGCGGTTGAAGTTCTGAGTGAACTCCGGAACCTGAACATAAGGATCAGGACTAAGGAAGCGACCGAGGAGTGGGTCATAGAGGCGAGCGTTCATGTTGATCAGACCGAACCAAGTCAGATGCTCGTGACCTGTAAAGCCACGGCCAAGGAACAGTTCTGGTTCCTCTCCAGCGGCATAGATCTCAAGAGTCTCCGGATCACGGAGCCGTCCCCACGGGTCATAGCTATACTCAGCCACAAGTGTCCCGTCCAATGACGCAATATGGGTTATGCTGCCGAGGTAGTCCCGACAAATGTTGTAAGCAGTCCACTCTCCACCATTCTCACGCTGCAAGACCATCGGGGCAGAATAAGCGTCACCACCAAGGTATAAACGCTCTTTCGTACCGCCAGAAGTCTGATCGAACTCGTAACGATCGCCGACATAATACCGCGTCAGCAATTGCGTGGAACCATCCGCAACATACATCTTCACACGGTTACCGTCTCCGTCATAAGTGAAGGCCGCACTCCTTCCGCCTTCTGTCAAGATAGACGGACGACTGTAACATGTGTAAGACACATTCTGGACACGTGATGGAACAACATTATCAGACTCCGGATAAAGTGAGGTTATCTGGTATGGTCTCGATGTCGTTCCGTACTCCATCATCCCGACACCGTCCATCGAAGTGATGTTGCCGTTGTCCGCATAAGCGATGACTCTGTTCCCTATCGATGTCAAGCGATTCAAATTGTCGTAGCCGAATTGCTCCGTCTGGTTGTTCGAACCGTCTGTTCGTACCAACAGATTACCTGTCAAAGGATCAAACTGATAGGTGAAATCCTGCAGATTACCGTCATCTATTTTCCTGTAAGCCGGAAGGCCGAAGACCGTGAATCCATACTCCCTGTCAACCCCACCAGAAATTATCTCCGTGGTCATTCCAAGGTCGTTTTCAGACACAAGGTTATACACTATAGTCCCGTCCTGAAGAGTAATGCCTGTGTTGTGCCCATTAGCGTAGGCAAAATTTTCAGTCGTAATAGCCCCGTCCTGTGACACGTATTGTACACTCAACAACTCTCCATGACTTCCATAACCATAATTCTTTCTGAGCCATTTACCGTCCGGTACAATCTCGCGGGAAGTCACCACTCTGTCAAGATTATCATAGGTATATTCCGCACCCGTGCCATTGGTCGATTGCTCTGAAATCAGACGGCCATCATCATCGTAGGCGTAAGTAGTGTTATACTCGCCAGGCCGCTCGACGGATGTGGTTCTACCATACTTGTCTTTGTAGGTGATAATCGTACCATTCGGATTCGTGTGGGTCTGTTTGGAAGATCCATCACTATTCCACACACAGGAATCTATCTGAATTCCAGCGCTCGGATCTTCTATCTTAGTGCGACGGCCATAACCATCGTAAGTAAAAGAAGTAACCACGTTACCGGGAGCCGTGATCGATGATGGTTGGCCATCATTGCGCAATGTGTAGGTTATGGTTCCTCCTGCGTCAGAGACACTTATCACATTGCCACTCGCATCTGTGGTTCGTGTCGAGGTTATACCATCTTTCACAGTGGTCACACTCGTACCATCATAAGACCAGGAAGACACTTTTCCTGAAGCTTCGGTGATGGATGTCTGGCGATTATAGTCATCGTACGAATAAGTGTTCCAATAAGATGCCGCCTCTTCCCTATAAGGAAGTGACACTCTTGACAAACGCCCTCGGCTGTCGTACTCTTTGTCAACCCACTGCCATTGACCGTCAAAACGCTCGACACCACTTTTGATCTCACGGCCAAGATCATCACAATGAGTGATTGTCCTCGGTTTTCCTGTGGATATGCTTGTCACTGTGTACAAGCCGACACCACCCCAAGAAACTGTTGTCTGTTCATTAGAGCCATCCGGATAAAACGTGGAAATCAGATCCCCCCAAGAATCATAAGAATATGTTGTTTCCCTGTGACGATAATCCTTAGAGGCCGCCGGTTTGCCAAACTTGTTGTAACCGCTGAATGTTGTAGTGTGCCCCAAAGCGTCTGTCTTTGTCAACAAGTAACGCCCGTCACTATCGTAGGTGTAAGCGTTACCTGTAAATTCCGTGGCACCATAGGGAGCCGTTTCTTCTGAGACAACATTCCCTCTATCATCATAGCGCCATCGTTTTTCCAAAACCAGATTCGTCGCATCGTAAGAAATGCGGATAACATCGCCCAATGAAGAGTCTAAATAATCTGAATAAACATCAGCAGATTCCTCAACAGCTTCATTCTTAGAGAAACGCGGTACCCCATAATAACCAACATAATGCTTTTGGGTGAGATTACGATAATGGTCGTCATACGTATTGACCGATTTCTCTTTCCAAGAGAGTTCATCACTTCCACTGCAACCCTTAATGATTGATTCCTCCGTCACAACACCAAGTACATACTTGGATGCGGAAATGCTGTTCTCGTATGTTCGAAGCAGTTTTTCGGTCTGAGCGGTTCCGTTACCTATGCGGCGACTAGTTAGGATTGTCGTTGGCAGATCATAGTCGCCATAGGTGTAGGTAGTAGTTACCTCGATTCCCGTCAGCGAGTTACTCTCAACACTCTTTACCAAACGAGGATTCAACTTTCCGTATGTCGAACTATTGTTATCATAGGTATTTGCCACAGTTGAATAAGGTGCACCATTGTAGCTTCTGGCAATTGATATTTCTGACACAACGCCAAACTTCTCAGGATCAAGAACTTTTGTTGTATATGTCCCCGAGACATAATCTATTGTGCGAATCTTTCCGAAGCCGCAGAACCCAAGTCCTTTGTTATGAGAAACAACGTCCCAATAGGTATAATAATTATTCTCCAATAACTTATTATTGAAATAAGTCCGGCCTTCGACCAAAACCGTAAGAGGGACGTGGCATCTCATAAACCCATCTGCCGTTGAATACGAACGGTTAAGGTCTGCCAAATAGGAACCGTCGCTATCCGTTATCTTCCCATAAGTATTTGTGCTGATATGCCCGAAACTATCGGTCATTTGAACCAATTTCCTATTATCGGAATGATTCACATCAAAGTTATAGAGGCTGATATAAGCTCCGGATGCGACAATCACGTCGCCGTGTGTCCCAAATATGGAGATATCGCCAGGAATAAGATCTGATGTCTCATCCAAGGTAATTCCGGAATAAGAAACCTGTCTTTTATAAGTACCGTTTATGTTAGGGACGAGAAAAAGAACCGAGTCTCTGCGCAGATGAAGCATATCAGGAAGTCCATCCTTATCCGCATCAAGAAAAATGATGGTGTCATCTTCTTCCCTTACAAAAAGAGATATTGTCTGTGTGTAGAACCCATCACCATCGAACCTTGCGATATTCCAAGTATTTGAATTAATGTCAAAGCTCTCACCCTTGACTTTAAATGCCGGAGCAGCAGCGATATCCAGATAGCCATCATCATTTGTGTCAAGTAGATACAAGTTTGCCGGAATGGATGCCGGAGCTCCGTTATCATTATAAATCGGCTCCATATAAAGAGCATATTTTGAGATGCCTGAATATGAGGTGCGCAAAGAAAATGTGTTCCCGGTCATCGCCGACAGGCTGTACACATCCATACCCTCGTCAGTAATATGACATAAATCCGTCTGTCCGTCATTCTCGAAATCAGCGGCAAGCACGAGATTAATCTCCTCATCACTCATCGAGAAAAGAGTACTCTCGCTGACCTTTCTCTTCGTATTCAGATCCACCAAAGCAAACCTGGAAGCATCTCTTGATATAATCAGGAGCATCGACTTACCGTCACCACGAAAATTTCCAAACCGATAGAAACACTTAGCCGGATTATTATAATAAGTATTGGATGTTCCATCATTAATTGAAATGGTGAAGTTCTGACTTGACATCGCACCATTCCTATCAAAAGAATATGTGGTTATCTTGAAATCAGTGATACCCTTTGTCGTACAACCGCTATTAATCTTTACCAACTCATCTGTACCATCACCATTCACATCAACAGCTTCAATCAACTGGAAACCTTCTTCCGCCAGAATAACTTTCTGAGCAGAAGAGTAATAACCACTTATATTACAAAGAATCTCTTGTTCTTTGGAATACTTGCTTCCGTACTTGTAAGATCGATGCAATTCATACCACTTCTTCGTATAGCCAATTTGTGCATACGTATCAAAAGATGGAAGAATGACAACTCCATCATTCTGGCTTCCAGGAATCAGTTTTCCCCTTTTATAAATAAGTGAACAGTCATCCGATTTTGTAAAATATTTGACAAAGATACTCTCATCAACTTTGTGGAAAGTGTGAGTAACCTCAGTATCTTCTTCAGAATCGATCCCATAGGAGAAAGAAAGAGGAGGAAGATTGTTAGAAGATGTCGAGCATTCAACTTTCTTCAATAGTGACACATCATCTTTGACCTCGTGCGTAAGATTATATTTATAAACTTCATTCTCTCCATCATTGCAAGTGATAGTCTTGAGAATTTTATATGGGAAAGACACTGAAAGACCAGAGGATGAATACAGATATGGTGTCCCATCTGGCCGGAATTCCCAAGAGAAAATTATTGATGCATTTTTGCCATAATCAATCTCGTTTATGTAATAGGAACCGGCTATATAACTATAAGAGAAAGTGATTGTGTTTCCCTCGATATCCGTAAGTTCCGTAAGAGGATACGTGTTCTTTGCCTTAGTATTATCCGAATACCCGAATGTTCCCGTCATTCCATTCGGATACAAAACAGTAAAGTAAGCCACAGTGCCTGATGAGACAAGGTGTTTCTGCACCTGAATATTTCCATTTTTTGTCGCATAAGAATATCCGGATAGTCCTAATGCAGATCTCACAATAGGCACTCCATCCAATGAATATTCGGCATCGGAGGAATCATATACGCCTCCCCTATAACACCCATCGTAATAATAATTCTTATTTCTGACCTCAATGGAAGAAAGACCGGAAAGCCCCCAGCCAAAACCAGCGATGTTGTTGCCTGATTGGCTGTTATAAACAAGTGATAATTCCGGTACTAATTTCCATCCAGAAACAACAGAGATTGGAATACTATAAAGGCGCGCCCCCGTGGAACTGACCGAAGCCTGAATCGGAATAGAACCAACTGAATAACCGGAAAGATCCTGACCTGAAACCACCCGTGCCGGAGCCATTCGTCTGGAAGCAAGGCTCAATAGTTTTTGTTCCACATCCGCTTCTGATGTAAGGTATTGCCTTTTTGTCAACGAAGAAGTTTGGGGTGCTGAGATTTCCGCCGGTCTTGCCTGAAAGGTATATGTTACCGTTCGGCTTCCATCAGGGTCTTCGACAACAAGGCTGTCACACAATGGTTGGTTAGTAGCCAATTCTTGACCTCTTGACTCTTCGTAGCCCAAAATCAAGAATAATGCGAATGCTGATATGATTCTGTAAAATCTCATCGTCATTATAATTCAAATTCTCCGAAATAATTCACGCCATTGGAAAGAGTAACCAAGATTAGATAGCGCCCGCTTCCGTAAACAGGCAGCGAGAGAGAGGCTGTGGAGATTTGATCATAGTATGAGGCGTAGTCGCCGGTTGTGAAGTTCTCAATTTCGATCTCAGCAAGAACTGTTTTGTTGGCAGAAAGAAAGATTGTGTTGATGTCATCAATCACATAGCAGGACAACTCCAAAGGATCACGTTCAGGAACTCTTTTAATAAGGGAAGAATCTAGAACCTCCCTATGCATATCAACTTTCGTGAGCACACCCTCACAAGCAATAGATGTCGCTTGCATATCAACAATGAAAGATGCAACAATGCCAATCAACAAGAGAACAAGAAGATAATTTTTTTTCATAAACCTTGATAAATTCGTTTGGGCAAATGTATATAAAAGATCCTCTAAAAACTCAAAAGAGGGCATTTTGGGCGTTACAGATTTCCGCAGATTCGGGGTATCGAGAACTCTATTTTTCAACGTTTTACAAATAGATGGAAGCAATTGTCAAAAACGTCCCATCTATAAGTCACTGATTATCAATGCCCCCCTAAAATTATTCAAACTGTAACGAAATTATGTGAACAATCGATACAGAGTCTCGTTTGGGCCGGAATAGCCGTTCAATTTTTCACGAAGGCGATGCTTCTTCACTCTGACATTCTCCTTGGAAATGTCCATCAGGAATGAAATTGTAGAGGTGTCAAAGCCTACTATCAGGTAACAGATAAAGCGGATGTCATCATCTTTCAACTTTGGAAAGTCGGATCTGATCTTGGAGACGATGTCATCAAGATCAGCGTTTATCCTTGCCTCAAACTTTTTCTGGCCTTCCGATCCGCTGGCGATCTCCTCAAACAAGGCTTGGGTTGAGGATATGACATCGTGGTAGGCTTTCTCCTTTATTGACTCAAGTCGATGCGATGATGCGGCGTCATAGTACTTTCCGATTTCGCTGAACCGCTTTTGATAAAGGGCAACGTACATCTCACGCAAATCCTTGATCTTATCCTGCTCACGTTCATTGCGTGATTTCAAATCCAAAATGTCCTTTTCCCTTTCGCTCTTCTCCTCATTAGCCCTGTTCCTCACCGTTTCTAAAAGTCTCTCGGATTCTTCCACGGCTTGTGTCAGTCTGTCTTTTTCACGGATCAAGGTGCTTTTCCTTTTCATAAAGATGACATAGAGCAAAGCAATTATCATTAAACCTGTAATGAGAATTATGATGCCTCTTTGATTGGATATTGTAGATTTTTGTTCAGAGACCTCAGCAGTAAGACGATAGTAGTCACTTTGAGCCTTGAAAACAGATTGAGCCAATTTCTTCTTAACTACGTCATTCTGATGAGACAACATACTTTTCAACAAAGCCAGGGCTTCTTCATTTTGTCCTTTACACTCCGCTATCCGGTATCTAATCTCCATCGTTTTTCCATTCGCTTCACGATTGGACAACTGTGAAAGAATATTCTCCGCCTCTGATTCCTTCCCTGCCAAAAGGAGAAGATACGCATATTCATAATACGACTCCAAACTAAGATTACCGCGATGTTCGGCGACATATTCAAGCAATTCAAGGTCCCTCTCAACATCTTGTTTCTCTTGATACAAGTCATTGCTGACCAGATCCTCCATAGCATAGAGGGCAAGCCGTGATGTCGAGTCCTTCCCGGAATAGACAAGCGAGTAAAGGCTGTCGGCCACATCGAACCGTTCATTGTTATGATAAGCCTGGGCCACTTTGTACAGCGATAGATCAAGATCCTTGTCACCTATTTTCTCAAAGCACTCATAGGCCAAGATAGTGTTTCTCAACTCTTCCTCATCATTGAAAGATGCGTTGTAAGCATCAGCGGAGGCAGCATAAATCAATCCTCTGTGGTAATAGTCATATTCACTCGATTCCCGCAAAGCCTGTGAATAGAAAATGACAGCGTTCGGATAATCCTTTCTGTTAGAATAAATACGTCCTAAATAATAGTAGGACAGCATCTTATCCTTCGGCGAGCCGAATTTTTCATAATAGGCCACAGTTGGTTCCAGAATTGACAAGGCAGTCGTGTCGATGTAGTTCTTGTCCAACGCCATTGCAAACAGCACAGAATAGCGGGCTCGGAGTGCCTTTGTGTTCAGCGTCAGCGAATCAACTTTCCTCAGAACCCGCAGGGCACTGTCCGGCCTTTCCTGAATGTAAGTCTCGACATCCTGAAGCAAAGACTTGGTCTGCCTGTTGTCGCAGGAGACTAATAAAAATGACATCAAGAGGAATATAATTACGAATCTGTTCATCTGTCAATAGTTACAAGTTACGGACTTTTAGAGGCCTACTAATATTCACCGTAAATTTATAAAGGTTAACGAAATAATCAAAATATTCAAGAATAGGTGTAGAAATAGCTCTTCTCCAACGAATGCAGGAAGGTAAGTTGCTGTTGTGCCTCCGTCGCCTTGGCCCTTGAGATCAGCGGCATCAGATTCGGCATCGCCACCAGCACCAGAATCCCGATGATCACAAGGACAACCAGCAACTCAGTCAACGAGAAAGCTTTCAGTGCCTTCCCCTTAAAAGTGTTCCAATTCAGAACATTCATAATTCACGCGTTTTACTTATTTCCATATTCGACATCCTTCTCTCTATCTATAATAATCTTTGCCCGAGAATGGGCTACTACGGCCAATAGTCAACTCTCTTATTATCAAAATCCCGATGCGTGACTGTCATTCGGGTCAATATCATCTCTGGTTCGATTTTTTCAATTAGATCTTCCGACAAATAATCATTAGGTAGTAATATTTGTTCCGCATCTATCACATAAATATGCATAGAGTCTTTCACCACTTTATCCCACGATTTATAAGCATTAACAGATCTATACGTCGATGCACCGATTGTCTCAGCCCAACTTCCATAAGATATTATCTCATCCTTTGCATTCAGATCTATTATTATACTAATATCACGAGAAGAGTGGTTATAAAAATAAAATTTGTAATCACGATCGAATGCCCCACAAGAGGTCAGTAATATAACCGTTGCAAATAAAATCTTCTTCATAAACATTGTCATTAAAAGATAAAAATAAGAAGCTGTTTTGAAATGAATCAAAAATTTTGTTATGGATTTTATAAACAATTGATTATCAGTTGTTTTAATTGAATATATTTTCGTAACTTTATAATTATAAGACAGTTAAGTTATGAAGATGTATTCAACCAACCTCACTGATAATCAGTGGCAAGTTATAGAAAAAATCATAAACGCGCAAGAAAGGAAGAGGAAACATTCCCTCCGCGGGATAATGGACGCGATACTTTACATAATCAAGACAGGGTGCCAGTGGCGTATGCTCCCCGGTGACTTCGCCCCGTGGCAGACTGTGTACTATTACTTCCGCAAGTGGAAGTTCGAGGGTGCGATCGAGGACATAATGGATACCCTCCATTCCCTCTCCCGCAAGGCCGCCGGCCGCGATGAGAGCCCCAGCCAGGGGATCATC
>OJMM01001883.1_pt1 | contig 11651 bp, 13 predicted proteins | sample 1597231 | NCBI WGS metagenome assembly OJMM01 (sample SAMEA2452128, study PRJEB22498) | human gut metagenome | reverse complement strand
CCTTGTTCTGGGTTTCGGCCGTCACCACAAAACGTTTTGCCGGAGGCTCTGCGGTGAGCTCGCGCGCCTTGTCATTGGTGGAACCCAGTTCGTCAAAGTCAATCCATTCCCATCCTAAAATATCCGTCATTTCAGAAAATCCCATTCAATATCAGTTCGGCATCATGCAGCAGGTAGCCGGGATTGAGCGTTGAGATGATTACCAGCACCAAATTGACAAACAGGCAGATATAAATCGCCTTATCGGTACGGTCAAACGACTTTTTAAGCGGCTCAAAGTAAGCGGTTCGAATAACCTGAAGGTAGGCATTTGCCATAAACAGCATCGACACCAGCAAAACAACCACGTCTCCCCAGCGTTCTTCCACCACCAGATTGTTGATGACAGAAAGTCTTCCCAAAAAACCGAGCATTGGCGGAATGCCGGCCAGCGATACCATAAAAACGAGCAGTGCGGCAGAAAGATACGGTTTGGAAACCGACAATCCGTCAATGTCTGGGAGGCCGGTCAGATAGTCGCCCCGGCTCTTCAACCCCAGAAATACGGTATAAACTCCGGCCATTGCCAAAATATAAACCATCATATAAGCAAAGGCGCTCAAAACGCTGTTGTCATTGAAACTGACTATCGTAAACAAAAGAAAGCCGATATGATAAATGCTGCTGAACGCAAAAAGTTCACGCAGATTTTTTTCCCCGTTAGCCGAGAGAGCGCCGATAAACAGCGAAATCGAGGCAAAAATCAACAAAGCCGGTTTGATAAATTCTCCCGCCGTCCAGAAAATGTTTACCATAGAATTTATCAGACAGGCCAAATAGGCAAACGGCGGCACCAGAGTTATAAACCCGCACACAGGCAAAATCGCCACACTGACAATTCCGACAAACCAAGAATGAAACGGAGCCACGGCCAGCATAAAAAACAAGCTGCACATAATCATACCTACCGCCGCATAGGAAACCAGGGTCATCGGCCGGCCGGCGTTATAGTAATCGTAAATATCGGCAAAAGCAAAGCTTTGTACTTCCGTCCACAGCAAAACGGCTCCCCCCCACAAAAGCAGGCAAAACAGCGAAGCGAAAAAGAGATACAGGCGCGACATCTCGATAATCCGGTCTTCATCCCAATGAAGACGCAGCAAAGCATAATTTATGAGGCACAACAAAGGAACAACGCCGGCAACAAGCAGAAAATTTTGAGCGGAAATTAAAATTCCCAACAGCAGCAACGCCGTCATTCCCAAAGAATAAAACCGATAAGACGAGCGGTTTTTGTTCAGAAACCATTTGGACGACAAGTAAAACCAGGCAAAAGCTACCAGATAAATCACAACCTTAAACAACGTCGTATACGGCGTATTTTTCATCCAGCAGGGAAAAACGCTGAGATTGTAAAACACGACGGTGCCGAGCAATGCGGCCAGCAAGAAATACTTGCTGAGCGTAAAAAAAGTTTTTGCGGTTTTGCCGGCGCGATAACGGTTAACCAGGGCGGCCACCGCAAGGTATGACAGCAGGCTGATTTCCGGCATTAAAATAAACCAATTTTGCAGCATTGTCAGGCTCCTTTAGGCATCAACCACAAACCACAGAGGTTTGATAAACGACATTAACAGAATAAAAATTATAAACAGCATAAAAGCGAACATCGGTTTGGAAATGTCATCATCCTGATTTATCGGGCAGGACGGATTTTCGGTTTTGTGCTTGTAGAGTTCCTGCAACAGCGTTCCGCCGACCAGAGCCAGCGAAGCAATCAAAACCATACCCATCTTTATATTTGATGCCAGCAACCGGGACAATATCAAAAAATTATTCAGGAAAACGGCTGACAACGGCATACCGATAGCCGCTATGGTCAGATAGGAATAGGCAAAAGACAGTCTGCGGACTCTACATAATGCGCCGGTGGAGGAAACGTCGTAGGCTTCTTCTTTGCGGGCAATATGGTTTGCCAGCACCTCCAGCGTGGCGACAATAAGGATAAAGCTGAACAACGAGAAGCCAATATTCAACAAAATCAATTTATCGTGCATAAAGACACCCAGCAGATACATAATATAATATACCGTGATATATGAAAAAACCTTATATTGGGAATCCTTATTGATAAAACCTATCAAAGCGATAAAGAGCATTGTGACCACGCCGATGACGTTAATCCAGGTCAGATAATATTCTACCGGCTGAGGAATTGAATCCGGAAGAAAACGGAGGAAACCGTAAATTCCGGTCAGCGGCATCAAAACCGTAATAATGAAAGCCAGCGGATTACGGATACCGGCATTAATCGAAGATATCCAATAATGAAACGGCCAAATCGGTATCCGCGAAAGAAACGACAGAAATACCGCCGCCCAGATATAATAAGCAACCTGAGGCGCTATTTTCAAATGACGCAGCTGTTCGAGAGTGAGCGCGCCATGATAATGGTAAATCAGCATAATGGCGCTGAACAACAGCATCGCCCCCAAAAAGTTATACAGGAAAAAACGATAAATCAGCCCCTGCTTTTTTACCGCACCGAACATACCCGTAATCATAAACAAAGGCAGCAACATACCTTCAAAAAAGATATAGAAGGAGAAGATGTCGGCAGCAACAAAAAAGCCGGTCGACATACTTAAAAACAACAGGGTAAAGACCATTAACGACTTTTGTTTATAGGTATCGCGCCGTACTCCTGACAAGCCAATCAGAACCGCAAGATGCACCGCCAAAATCAAAAGCAGGGAAAAGGTGTCTATTCCCAAAAGAATATCGATGCGCGGCGTTGCCAGCCATTGGAAATGTTCCTGCAGCTGGAGCACGGGGCTGTCTTCGTCAATAATCATAAATATTCGCCAAATCAAAATGATATTGGCCAAAATTGAAAAGACACAGACATTAAAAGCGTTGCGCCCGACGTTTTCTTCATCATCTTTGGCCGTCAGCACAAACAAAAGCCCAAAAAACGGAATGGCAACAATCAGAGACAAAAGAGCAAAAGGACTATTCATACCAGTAATATCCTATCGTTAAAATGACGATGGCCAACCCCAGCATTACCATCAGCAAATAATTCAGCCAGAGAGCTGATTGAATACGGTGCAGACCGCCTACAAAAAAGCGGGTCGTCTGAGATATTGAACCTATTATGGTGCGCTCAATGACCACAAAATCAACGGCAATCCAGAGAATTCGGCCCAACAGGCGCAGCGGCGTCAACAACAGGTAATGATACAAAAGCTCCCAGACATCCATATCCTGTACGGTTTCATTGTCGGCCCAACGATTGAAAAAACGCGTTATGCCGAGGAGCATAAGGAGGACAAAGCAACCGAAAGCGGCGATTTCTACAATCGTTTGACCATTCCGGAGCAGATATGCCACGGCAATGCAGCCGCAGCCCAGCGGCAGCCAATAAAAGGCTCCGACGTTCTGAAGCAAGGCGGCGACACGTTCGTCGGCATTTTCTTCTCCCCAAAAGATATCTCGAAAAATATGAGCCAACGCCACAAGCACCAGCGAGCCGTAAACGCCGTAATAATATTTTAATTCAACACTGTACTGGCTGCCCAAAACGGCGATGAAGGCAAAAACCCCCAGCAGAACCAAAAAGAAATTAAGCTTCAGATGTCGGAAAAAGCCGCCCATTTGAGAGACATATACTTCGTTTGACGCGGAAATCACATTAATCATCAGCAAAACATTCAGGAGAATGGCCGCCGGCAGTAAAAACGCTACCGAATAATACAGTGAATCCGCGTTCCGAAAAACAACCCCGAGGGCAAAACTATAAAACATCAAGTTGAGATAAAGTGCCTTGGCCTTAATGTTATCGATAATCAAACTGCCGAAAAATCCCCAGAGAAGGGACAATCCGCAAAAAACCTGCAGCAGCAGAACCGTAAAATCGCCCTCCATCAGCAACGGGCGAAGCCGGTTAAACAAAATCAGCGCGGATAACGGCGTTGACAATGCAGACAAGCAGATTACCCGGTTAAAAGTCAAGACTTGCAAATCCAGCATTTGATTCTGAAACATAAACAAACCGGCCTTGATAAAGATAACCAAGAGCAAAAGCGCAGCCACCAAATCCTTATGTTCGCCCACCTGCGCATAGTTTGACGCTACCGGAAGCGCGATGCTTCCCAACCGGCTGTAAACAACGGACAAAGCCGTGAACAACGCCATTTCGGCAATAAAATTATAAAAAATAAACTTTTTTTTGGCTTCAATATTATCAATCAGGTAAAAACCCAATATGGTAAAACAGCAACTGCCTGACATCAACTGAATGAAATCACGCGAAGAGGCCAGAACGATAACCGCGGCAACCGAAAGAAGCACCAACCCGTTAAGCCTGAGCTTATGCTCTTCGGGCTTATAAATACAGTTCAGGTAAATAAGCAGCAAAGCTGTTCCCAGCAAAGGCAAAAGCATTTGTTCCAGCTTGAGGTTCGCCGAAAGATTAAAGTTCGCCTGCAAAGCGGGATAAGGTATCCAAGGGTACACAAACTGACTGGTGTCATGCTGCTGAAACGCGCTCCACAGATGATACATCAAAACAGCACAAATCACGAACATTATCGCAGACCATGCCCGCCGCCCCTGCCCGGGAGCAACGATAAAGGCAAACAAAGCCATTACAACCAGGCTTAAAAAAAGCTGTAAAATCATAAAATCAATACCTACACTTATACCTTTGCTGCTCAATATAACAAAAAATAAGGGCTTTTAAAGCCCTTATTAGAAGAACAGCGTATATGTGCATAAAATTACTTTATGGCATCCAAACTGCGGACGATGCGAACCGGAACCATATATTCACGGGCAACTTCGGCACCATCAAGTTCCGCAACCAAAACCTCATCCACGGATTTTAAAGGATTGCGGGCATCAGCATTAATTCCGCCCAAAAATACGGCACTTTCACGACTCCGATACAGCAAAGCAGTATCTCCGCCATCATAAACAAAACGGGGATTTTCAGGACCACCGCGGCGCTGCTTTATCATAATCAAAATCGCACCTTCGTTATTTTGTAAGATATCGTATCTGCCTTCCTGCTCTGAATTAATATCTCTAGCCATTTTTACCTCTGTAACAATAAAACTTATCTAATTTTGAGAGAATGCTAACACATAATTATTAATAAATATACTACAAATTTACTTTTTTAATTTTTTTTGATTTTTTTAGTTGACTTCACAAAATTTATCTTCTATACATACCCTCGATGTTGAGTTAAGGGCTCGTAGCTCAGTCGGTAGAGCATTTGACTTTTAATCAAAGGGTCGGCGGTTCGAACCCGCCCGAGCTCACCATTGTGAGGAAAACCACTCTTTTGGAGTGGTTTTTTTTATTTTTTGCCGGCGGGTTCGAACCTCCGGTTCTTCTGGCTCATAAGCTTTTTTTCAAAAGCTAAATCGCTGCGGTCACTCGTTTGGTAAATTCGCTACGCTCGCATCGTTCGGAGCATTACCCCTTTATTTTCTGTCCTAAAGCATTTTAAAAAGCGGCCGGCAATGCTAATGTATACATAAAAAAGACCTCGTAAGCTGTTTAAATTACTTACGAGGTTAATAAGATTTAGTTGTTTATATAATGCGAACTGTTCAGCTAAAACTTTATATTTCATAATTATTTAAGTATTTAAAACCACATCTCGATTCAATTTGCAAGAATTATTTTTTACTGATATATTAAATCCCTGAAAACCCGTGGCTATTTTTAATTTGAGTAAAAAAGGAAACACAATGAAGCAACACATTTCTTTTAGAGAAAAATTAGTAGATTATATGGAACGTTGTGGTTTGTTTTTGGAAACATTAGTAAAATTGGTAATTATTGCCTTTTTGGGTTACTTATTATACTCTTGCGTCATGATGTAAAATTTATTAAGAAAGGAGCATATCATGCAAGAACTAAAGGACGTAATAACGGAAGAAGCAGAAAAATACACCGTACTTTGGGAGCAATACCACAAGAGATTGTTAGCTTGGAAAGATAAACGCAGTGCGATTAAAAAGATTTTTGATGAAGTTGTGACAGATACAAAAAGGGAATTTAAAAATAAACCTGTAAATTTTCGAGATATTTTTGCTTCAGATAGCAACGGGGAAACAGTTCAATTACAATTTGGACAAATGATAGCTGGGAAAAAAATCAACAATGATGCTCCAAATATGGAAGCTGGCGCTTGTTTAGTGTTTTCTCAAGTTCCTACAGGAGAAATTTATTGTACAGTTTATCCTTGTGTTTCCGAAAATATGCGTCCCTTTGAAGGCTTCATCCTTTATAAAAGATTTAAATCACCCGAAGACATAACATACGAAAAGGTTTTAGATGCCGTGAAATTTTTATTTATTTATCAAAGGCAAACAAGTGCTGCTATGGGTATAGGCTTTTGGTCTTGGGATAAATGGGTTTATCATTGGCATAATTGGACAGCTAAAATTATGTTTGTATTTTTACCAAAATTAATAAAAAAGTTAATCAAATTCCCACTAACAGATGATAATAACGCATAAGATGCAGAAACAATTTATTATACTCCTGCGCCATGATGTAAAAAACGGGGATCAATCCCCGTTTTTTCTTGCTTTATTTTCTGTGAAGTATTTTCGGCTAAAAAACTCTGACTTTTCCCCTTATTAAATTCTGAAAGCGGCCGGAAGTAGCCAATGACACGCGTCCAGATTTCGTAAAGCCACCTTAGTGCTTAGGTGGTCTTTTTGTTTTTCTGCGAACAGGCTTCTTGCCACAAAAATATCATTCCCCCGATAACAATGCGCTTGCAAGTTACAAAAACTTCCGTTAGACTGGCGGTGTTTGGTTGTTGGAGATCTGCAAACTCCATTGCCAAGAAAACAAATCCAAGCGGAAAGGATATATTCCGTTAGCCTTTTTAAGGCATATATCTCGACTTGATGTAAGGTCGGGATGCTTCCGACTATACAACAGACGTAATGTCGGAGGTTTTGCCGATGGCATTATGTTAAAGGTCAGAGGATCATTTTCTTGGATTAATGATTTTGCAGACATACCCGACCACCTTTCAGGTGGTCTTTTTTTTGAAAGGAAATGTCGTGAAAAATCTGTCTGACTTTATCAGTCCCGATAATTTAAGAAATTTTGGAGAGTCAATGCATTGGGCCAGAACCGACCAGAAACTCTCTCTTGAGGAAACGGCAAAAAAAGCCGGATGCAGCATAGAAGATATTGACGCCCTGGAGACCGGACGCGGCGAGTTTAATCTGCCGTTGACCTGCCGGCTGTTGGAGTTATATCAGGAAAAACTGTTTATCAATGTGGAGAGTTACAATGACTAAGATGCCGATTTATTATGCTCACGAACTTGGAGTTGACCTCTGTTTGGAAATAGCCTTATTTTTCTTTGAAGCCCGGCGGAACCGCGGCCTCTCCATTGCTGAAGCGGCTGCAAAAAGCGGACTTTCCGTTAATGATGTGGATGAGCTGGAAACGCGGGGCGGCCGTTATGATTTTGCAAAAATCACCAACCTGCTGGAACTGTATCAGCTGAAAATGCCGATGATACCGAGCAATTTTAAGAATATGCCGATAGAAATATCAGAAAAATATTTTGCGTGCTGACAATGGCAGCCCCGGTCTTCCGGGGCTTTTGTCGAGGCGACACCATATATTTAATAAATTTTTGCCGTCTTAAAAGAATGATAACATTTGCCAAGCTATAATGCTGTCTGCCAATTGCCGTCATCTAACAGGAAAAAGCATGAAAAAGTTTTGTATCTTTTTATTTGTTGCATTGCTTTGGTCAAACAATGTTTGGGCGATGCAGATTTTTGTAAAAACATTAACAGGAAAGCACATTACCTTAGAAGTTGAACCCACGGACAGAATTGAGGATGTGAAGGCCAAAATTCAGGATAAAGAAGGTATCCCGCCTGATCAGCAAAGACTGATTTTTGCGGGAAAGCAACTGGAAGACGGCTATACTTTGCAGGATTATTCCATTCAAAAAGATTCAACTTTGCACTTGGTGCTTCGCCTCCGCGGAGGAGATTTTGATTCCGCAATGAATATTAATCCGATTAACACCGCAATCCAAAATGCCGGTTTGCTGTTTAACGGCATCAGCTCCCGCACCAGCGGCGGAATAAACAGCTTTGCCGGCGGCGAGCAGATGAATACCGTGGAAAACAGCTCTATGTGGGTCAATACCTTATACGGGCACAATACCTATCAAAGTACAGACAGCTACGGAATGATTGCCGGATTTGAAAAACGTCTGTCCAACCATAAATTCGGTTTTGGCTACAGTTATCTGGAAAATGATATTGAGGGGCTGTTTCACGATGCCGATGCGGTTACACACAGCGGTTTTGCCTATGGAGAATACAAGCCGGCGCAATGGTATATCAATCTGTCCGGGAGCTATTCTCACGCCAGATTTGAAGAAAACAACGAACGCTACAATTTGCAGACAATCGGTTTGCAGATAATGAACGGTTACGATTTTGGGACGATTACCCCAGAAGCCGGGCTGAGATATCTTTATATTTGGCACGACGACTACCGTAATGCCCGGAATGTTAACATTGACGGCAGCAGCCAAAACATTCTGAGCGGCATTATCGGAATGAAAATTGCCAAAGAATTTGCTCTGAACTCCGAATATCAGTTGATTCCGCAAATAAAAATTGCCGGATTATACGATTTTTCGCAGAGCAACCGGTATATTACAGGGACGTTTGAGAATCAGACTCATTTGCTGGAGCTTAATCGGCTGGCTCGTTATGCGACGGAGCTCAATGTCGGAATTGAACTGCACGACGAAAAGACTTTTCAGGCCTATTTAGGATATTACGGGCAGTTTCGCAACAACAGCAACAGTCATGCGGCAATGTTGAACTTTTCTTATAAATTGAATTAGGCATTGTATTGTCCCTATAATCAGAATTCTCCGTTTGACGATGACAACCCCGGATTTCCGGGGTTGTTGTTTGTTTACGCCGCACCATTCCGCCCAAAAACATTGACAAAAAAAAGACAGTGACTAAATGGAAACAAAAAAATGGTATTGCCGCCGCCCTTTAACACAAAAACAGCGTTATCCGCAGATAACGCTGTTTTGCTCGTTTCAGATAAAAACTTAATCGGCGTAGCCCATATTTTTGAGATTGGTAATAATAGATTCCGCCGTAGACTGAGATTCTTCACTGATACCTGCACTTTGCAGGGCCAACTTCTTTATACAGGTGTTGACAATCTCATCGGCCGTAACGCTGATGCCTTTGGTCAGCAAAGTTCCGGCCTGAAACTTGGCATTGGCCTCGCTGACCATACAAGCCCGCATCCGGGTTTTGGCGGAAGCGTTGCTGTCAACTGCGGTATATTTGGATAAATCGGCACAACCGGCCATCAGAACCAGCGCGGCGCCGAGAATAAATATTTTTTTCATATGTCGTCCTTTTCGTCATTTGGTTATGCTAAGGTTATACGGCCGATTGTTTTAAATTTTATTAAACAATGACAAACTTCAATTGCATTTTTTATATTTTTCAAAAAAAATCACGAGATACGGCAAGTGGGTTTTTATTTTTTATGACTGCCGAAACCGCTGCCGATGGTACGGCCGATGCTTTGGATTTTCATTCCGATACAACTCCGGCAGTGCACCGGCGTGTCGTTTACGCATATTTTTCCGGGATAAAGTTCATAGAACCTGCGATATTCGCCTTCCGTAACATTGGGCATAACCACATTGGCACCGCTTTGCAAAGCCATCAGCCGGCCACGCGGGTTCAGACTTTCCATTGCCGTGGTGGCCGGAATGTTAATGTCCGGCATCAGGATACGCATCACCGCCATAGTGCGCAAAGCCAACTCAAGCGAACCGCCGGAGGCATCGGCAAGCGGCGTTTCCTGATGGGGAATGAAAGGTCCGATACCAGCCATGTCGATTTCCAAATTCTGCAAAAAAAGCAAATCATCGGCAATCGATTCAATTGTCTGCCCGGGAAGTCCGACCATAATTCCCGACCCCAGCTCGTAGCCAAGTTGTTTGAGCGCGAGCAGACATTCATAACGCCGCTGCCAGCTCATACCGGGGTCCAGCCGGTGATACAAGTCTTTGTCCGTCGTTTCAATACGCAGCAGGTAGCGATCGGCGCCGGCCTCGCGAAAAGCCCGGTATTCGTCATAGCTGCGTTCACCGATGCTGAGCGTGACCGCCACATCAAATTTTTTGATCTCAGAAATGATGCGGCACATTACGTCGGCGGTGTAATACATATCTTCGCCGGACTGCATAACCACCGTCTTAAACCCCATGGCAGCCGCTTTGCGTGCCGTTTCAACAAGTTCTTCCGGCTCCATACGGTAACGGCACACTTTTTTGTTATGCCGGCGGATACCGCAGTACATACAGTCATTACGGCAAATGTTGGAAAATTCTATCAAGCCGCGCAAATAGACATCATCGCCCACATGGCGACGGCGAATATCGTCTGCACGCTTAAACAGCTGCGATTGATTTTCCTCGTCTGAGAGGAGGGTTATAATCTCGTTTCGGTTCAAGCTCATAGTTTTGCACTTTCAATTATCCCGCTGCCCAGAACTGAATTTACGTTTGAGGACGGCATTGCACCGGACACAGAGATTTGGCATACAGGGCCAGATGTTCTTGCCGAAAAGTTGTTATAACCTTTCGCCACAAAAACATAAAACCAAGTTTTTGCTTTCTTTGACGGTGCGAGTGTAATGCCGGAGACTTAATTTGGCAACAAAAAACCGCGTTTTACTTATAAACGCGGCTTCTGGCATTGTCAAAAATCATTTGAATTTGACAACATAGAAGTCATTTTTTTGGAGCTGGGCGTAAAAGACCTCCTCAATTCGGGAAATATGCTGTTTTTTCAATTGCTGCATCAGCCATTTGCGGGTTTGTTTTACCTGTCGGAGGCCATCGGCATTGATTTTGCCGTCTTCTATCAAAGCGACGGCAAAGTTCCGTTCACCCTTGCGGACAATGCTCAAGTCGCCGCCGACTTCAATTTGGGCGGTTTTGATTTCGGCCAACGAGCGGACATCCTGAGTGCGCAGCAGAGACATAAAATCAGTCATCGTCATATTTATTTTGCGGAGGTTTTTGATGTTTACCTGCCCGTCTGAGATAATCACCGTCGGCGTACCGATAATTACTCCCCTTCCCCATTTGGTGTGCTGGGCAATATAGTTAACCAGCCAGTTCAAGGCAAAATATACGGACAAAACCGCCATAAAACCGTACCACGTCGTTTGCGGATTAAACAAAAAACCGCCCAAAACCGCACTCAGCAAAAAATTACTGATGAGGTCGAAGCTCGTCATCTGGGTAAACTGGCGTTTAGAGCCGGAAAGCTGGAAGAAAAACAACACCAATATAAAAGACATCAACAGCCGCCAGGCCACCAGCCAATAATCCATTTTACTTCTCCTTTGTAAAAACCTATAAATATATAAAGCAGGATTATCCCCAAACAAGCGCCGGAAAAAAATTTTGCGCCATCGGCCGTTTTAAACGGTATAATGAGGGAAAGACAAAGGAAAAAAGATGGAAGACGACATTTTTACAAGACTGGAAAAATCAGCCAACATCATTAAAGCCAAAACCGGCTATTATATCTTGGGGAAAGACACGGTGG
>OJMM01001881.1_pt1 | contig 11663 bp, 10 predicted proteins | sample 1597231 | NCBI WGS metagenome assembly OJMM01 (sample SAMEA2452128, study PRJEB22498) | human gut metagenome | reverse complement strand
ATTGACTGGAGTTACCACCGTTGGAGATGGAGCCGTGACCAAGACAAGCGACTCTGCGAATGTACTGACGGTTGATGCAGATGGGATGGCTCGAGTTAGGAGGATACCGGGTTGGTATCCGGAGTCCGGGAGGTTTATATTTTTATTATGCACATCTGGATTCGTACGCAGCAGGTCTTCAAAAAGGAGATACTGTCAAGGCGGGAACCCTGCTTGGCTATATGGGGGACACCGGATACGGGCAGGAGGGTACACGGGGAAAGTTCCCGGTGCATCTTCATTTTGGCGTTTATTATGACAAAAACGGAGAAGAGAAAACAATAGACCCATACCGGCTTTTGCGGTGTCTGGAAACGAAACTATGAAAAGGGGATGAGACAGGCAATGGAAATTCAACTGTGGAGGGAAATATTAGATCCGTACCGGCAGGCGGTCGATGAACTGACGGTCAAATTTGAACATATGATCGAGGAACATCACAATGCAGGACTGTATTGTCCGATCGTGCAGGTCAGCGGACGTGTCAAAAAGATATCCAGTATTCTCGAAAAATGTCAGCGTAAAAACGTGCCGATGGAGGAGCTGGAGGAAAAGATCGAGGATATTGCAGGAATCCGTATTATCTGCCAGTTTGTAGAGGATATCGAGAAGGTAGTGGAGATCATCCGCAAACGCAGCGATGTGATCATCAAAAAGGAAAAGGATTACATTACGAACAGCAAAGAAAGTGGTTACCGCAGCTATCATGTGATCGCGTACTATACCGTGCAGACGATCAACGGACCGAAAAATCTGGAGGTGGAGATCCAGATCCGGACGCTTGCCATGAACTTCTGGGCAATTATCGAGCATTCCCTGCAGTACAAATACAAAGAAAACATGCCGGACGAGGTCAGAGGACGTCTGCTTCGTGCTGCCAAGGCGGTGGACGCACTTGATATGGAAATGTCGTCAGTGCGCGATGAGATCATGGATGCACAGAATTCCAACAGGCGGCGGGCAAGCATTGTCAGTGATATACTGAACAATATTGAGAACCTTTACCGGACGATGAATAAGCGTGAGGTTGGCAAGATACAGGATGAGTTTTTCCGGGTATATCAGTCAGACGATGTTGCGCTGTTAGAGCGTTTCAACCGTCAGCTCGATGTGCTGTCCGAGTCTTACCGGGCGCAGAGCTTAGATTGATCAAAAGAGATTGGAAGGATAACGAATAGATGACAGTCACATTACCACAGCAGTTTCAGGATACGATGAGAGAGTTGCTTGCAGAAGAATATCAGGACTATATAAAAAGCATGGAGGAGCCCTCGCATACGGCGCTCAGGGTCAATACGCACAAAATATCACTGACGGAGTTTGCAGAGCTTTGTCCGTTTGCATCGGAGCCTGTGGCGTGGGAACCGAAGGGTTTTTATTATGACAGTACCGGTGCGGCGGTGTCGAAGCACCCGTATTACTATGCCGGTCTGTATTATATACAGGAGCCAAGTGCCATGATCCCGGCAAAGCTGCTTCCGGTGGAGAAGGGCAACCGTGTTCTGGACCTGTGTGCCGCACCGGGAGGAAAGGCAACGGAGCTTGCGTCAAAGCTGGACGGAAGCGGTATTCTGGTGGCAAATGATATCAGCGTTTCCAGAGCAATGGCGCTTGCCAAGAATCTTCAGGTGGCAGGAACCACGAATGCGGTTGTGACTGCCGAAACACCGGAGAAGCTGGCAGATACACTGCCGGAGTTTTTTGACAAGGTGTTGATCGATGCACCATGCTCCGGAGAGGGAATGTTTCGTCGTGATCCGTCCATGGTTAAAAGCTGGCTTGCACACGGACCGGAATATTATGTGCCGATCCAGACGCAGATCCTGGAGCAGGCATACCGTCTTCTGGCGGCAGGCGGCGATATGGTATATTCTACCTGTACATTCTCTCCGCTGGAGGATGAGGGGATGATTCAGTCCTTCCTGGACAGGCATCCGGACATGACGATCTGTGATGTGGAACGCTGTCCGGGCTACTCAGAAGGTATGCCGGAGTGGATCGACGGCGGTGATGAGAGCTTACGCAAATGCGTCCGTATCTTTCCGCACCGTGCCGGAGGAGAAGGTCACTTTGCAGTGCTTTTGCACAAGGCGGGAGATCCGGATGAAAAACGCATGACCTCGCTTGCGGAAGAGACCGGTGTTGGAGCGGATGGAAAGCGCATCACCTCCTTTGCGGATGAGACCGGTGTTGGAGCGGATGGAAAGTGCATCACCTCCTTTGCGGATGAGACCGGCAACGGAGCGCGTGAGGAAAACTCCTTTGCTAAGAAAGGCAAAGGCAGAAAGAAGAAATCCTCCCGCAGGGATGATGGACGCGACCGTGGATTGGGAGACAGACGGAAGGGGCAGGAGGAGCCGGAAAGCTTTTTTAAATCGTTGTCTTCGTCAGCACCATTTACAGAAAAGGATCTGTTCCGGAAAAAGGACACCTACCTTATCGAAGCCCTGCATCAGAATGAGATGAAAGGTCTTCGGATGGTGTCTGGCGGTCTGATCTTTGGAACAGACAAGAACGGCAGGTTCGAGCCGTCTGCGCAGCTTGCGTTGGCAATGAGGCAGGAGGATTATGTGCAGCGGATCAATCTTACCGCCTCTGACGAGCGTGCCGTGCGGTATCTGAAGGGGGAAACAATCCTTTCCGACTGCATGGACAAGGGCTATGTGCTGGTGTGTGTGGATGGTTATCCGCTGGGCTGGTGCAAGGGCAATGGCTCCGGTACCTTGAAGAACAAATATTATCCCGGTTGGCGCATGCAGTAAAACAGACGCACAACACCGGCAAGGAAATCGACGTACCGTTTTGCGGACGGGACAAGCTTATATCTGCTGATCGCGAAAAAGACAAAATGGAGGAAAATTATGCTGGAAAAAGGAAGCTTTGAGTATATCAACAAGAAGAAAAAACGGAAGATCATTATGGTAATTGCGATCATTGTGATCGCATTGGCAATCTTTGGAGTCGGACTGTTACTGAACAAAATGTCGAGGGCAAATATTTTTACGGTGCTTGCGATCCTTTGTGTGCTTCCGTGGGCGAAGCAGCTTGTCGCACTGATCGTATTATTTCCATATCACAGTGTGAGCAGGGAACGCTACGAGAAGGCAAAGGAGTGCGTTCAGGCAAATGGGCTGCCGGATGTGAAGCTGTATACGGATCTTGTGATCACTTCTCCGGAGAAGGTGATGAATCTGGATTTTGCGGTTGTGGGAGCCGGTCATGTGATCGCACTGGTCGGCAAGAGTGGTCAGGACGTAGAATATATCCGGAACTATCTGACTAACGGAGTACACCAGTGGGGCGATTTCCAGGTGCAGATCGTCACCAGTGAGAAGCTGTTTCGCAAGGAGACAGAGCGGATGCAGGAGCATGCGGTGACAGAGGACGAGGCAGAAAATGTAGATTCCTATATCCGGTCACTGATCGTATAGAAAACGGATAAAGCAATGAACAGAGAGCAGATCAGAATGGAGAGATAAATGCGCGTATTAAAGGTAAGTGTCCAGGAAGAGGGACAGAGGCTGGATCGTATGCTGGCGAAATATATGCAGCTTGCTCCGCGGAGCTTTTTCTATAAAATGCTGCGCAAGAAGAACATTAAGCTCAACGGCAAAAAGGCAGATGGTTCCGAGAAGGTTGCTGAGGGGGATGAGATTACACTGTATCTTGCCGATGACACGATCGACGGCTTTCGCAAGCAGAGTACAGCCCGTGAGGAGAATGCGAAACAGCCGGAGAAGCCACAGATGAAGATCGAGGTTGTCTATGAGGATTCCGATATTCTTGTGTTAAATAAACCGGTCGGTGTTCTGTCCCAAAAAGCGGACAGAAAAGATTATTCTCTTGTGGAGTGGCTGGTGGATTATCTGGGACAGACATCAGGACAAACCTTCCGTCCCGGCATCTGCAACCGTCTTGACCGCAACACCAGTGGTCTTGTTGTGGCGGGCAAAAGCGTGCGCGGTCTTCAGTGGATGAATGAGATGTTTCGCACCAGAGCACTGGAGAAATATTATCTCTGTCTTGTACATGGAGCACTGTCGGTGGAGCAGAGCCTCCACGGTTATCTGAAAAAGGACGAAAAGAAAAATAAGGTTATGGTGCTTCGCAGACCGGAGGCGGGTGCAGTGGAGATTGAGACGAAATATAAGCCGCTGCAGACCGTCCGCTGGGGGGGAGAAGCATACACGCTGTTAAAGATCCACCTGATAACCGGAAAGTCCCACCAGATCCGTGCGCATCTGGCAAGTATCGGTCATCCGGCAGTGGGGGATACCAAGTACGGTATTCCGGGAGGACAGGCAGAGAAAACATTTCATCTGCGCAGCCAGCTTCTGCATGCATGGCAGTTAAAGCTTGGGGATGCAGACATTCTGCCACAGACCTATCATGGAAGGAGCTTTCAGGCAGAGCCGCCGGCGAAATTTAAGAATATGCTCGAGAGAATGGGGTTTGCGCCGGCCGCGGACCGGTAAGACAGCTTCCCACTAAGAAAGGCAGGAGAGAATATGGCTTCATGGAATTCCAGAGGACTTCGAGGTTCTATGCTGGAGGAATCCCTGAATATGACCAATGAAAAGTACCGCAGAGAAAAGCTGGCACTTGTACAGAAGATTCCAACGCCGATCACGCCGATGGAATTTGACAAGGAACACCATCATATTACACTTGCGTATTTTGAACAGAAAAGTACCGTGGATTATCTGGGAAATGTACAGGGAATCCCGATCTGTTTTGATGCAAAGGAATGCGCGGTCGATACATTTCCGCTGCAGAATATTCATGAGCATCAGGTGAATTTTATGACCGAATTTGAACAGCAGGATGGCATTTCATTCCTGATCATTTATTTCAGCCATTGCAATGAATATTATTATGTGCCGTACCGGGATATGATGCGGTTCTGGAACCGTGCAGAGGCGGGAGGACGCAAAAGCTTCCGGCGGGAGGAGCTGGATCAGAGCTACCGTATCCGGGTGCAGGGAGAGGTATTTGTTCATTATCTGGAGATGCTGCAGCGGGATCTGGATGGCAGAGAGGACTGAAAATGGTGCGAAGCCCCGAATATACAGGGATTTGCGATATTATACTATATATTGTGGTTAGACTGTTGTAGAATACAATATGTTGCTATGTTTATATTGACACGTATCATTGGATATGCTAACATTGTTATTGTGACCTGGAAAGGAATACCGGGTCACAATTTTATGTATATCGTTATCAGATAAGGCAGGTTGAGGAGAATGAAAATTATAAAAAGAAGCGGGACAGAGACAGTCTTTGATATCACAAAGATCACGGCAGCGATCACAAAAGCTAATAAGGAGATCCCAACAAGCGATCGTCTTTCATTACAGCAGATTCAGGAGATTTCAGACAATGTCGAGCAGATGTGTCTGGAGATGAGGCGTTCACCAAGCGTGGAGGAGATTCAGGATATGGTGGAGAACCAGATCATGAACAAGCGTGCATTTGCACTGGCGCGAAAGTATATCACCTATCGTTATACGAGAGCCCTCGTCCGAAAGTCCAATTCGACGGATGACCAGATCTTAAGTCTTCTCGAGTGCAATAACGAGGAGGTCAAGCAGGAAAATTCCAACAAGAATCCAACGGTCAACAGTGTTCAGAGGGATTACATGGCAGGAGAGGTCAGCAAGGATATCACCAAGCGTTTTCTGTTACCGGAGGATATCGTTCATGCACATGAACAGGGAGTCATTCATTTTCATGACTCTGATTATTTTGCACAGCATATGCACAACTGCTGTCTTGTGAATCTGGAGGACATGCTGCAGAACGGCACTGTGATCAGCGAGACTGCGATTGAGCGGCCGAAGAGCTTCTCAACTGCCTGTAACATAGCGACACAGAGCATCGCCCAGATCGCCAGCTCCCAGTATGGTGGACAGAGCATCAGTCTGGCACATCTGGCACCGTTTGTCGATGTGAGTCGTCAGAAGTTCCGCCGGATCGTGCGGGAGGAGTTTGAGGCATCCGGCGTCAATGCGACGGAGGAGCAGATCAATAAGGTTGCCGAGCTTCGTGTTCTTGATGAGATCAAGAAAGGTGTACAGATGATTCAGTATCAAGTGATCACGCTGATGACCACCAACGGACAGGCACCGTTTGTTACGGTGTTTATGTATCTGGACGAGGTGCCGGAGGGCAAGGTGCGTGATGATCTGGCACTTGTGACAGAGGAGATCTTAAGACAGCGTATTCTCGGCGTCAAAAATGAGAAGGGTGTATATATCACACCGGCATTCCCGAAGCTGATCTACGTGCTGGAGGAAGACAATGTCAGAGAGGGCAGTAAGTACTGGTATCTGACAAAGCTTGCCGCAGAGTGTACCGCAAAGAGAATGGTGCCGGATTATATTTCCGAGAAGAAGATGCTTGAGCTCAAGGTTGACAAGAACGGTGAGGGCCACTGCTATCCATGCATGGGCTGTCGTTCCTTCCTCACGCCTTATGTGGATGAGAATAATAAACCGAAGTATTACGGAAGATTTAATCAGGGCGTTGTCACCGTCAATCTGGTGGATATTGCATGCTCCTCCGGTGGAGACATGGATAAGTTCTGGGAGATCTTCGATGAGAGAATGGCACTCTGCAAAAAGGCATTGATGTGCCGTCATGACAGGCTCAAGGGAACACCGTCCGATGTGGCGCCGATCCTCTGGCAGTACGGCGCACTGGCAAGATTGAAGAAGGGCGAGACGATCGATAAGCTGCTGTACGGCGGTTATTCTACGATTTCCTTAGGCTATGCAGGTCTTTGCGAGTGTACAAGATATATGACCGGAAAGTCCCACACGGATCCAAGTGCGACTCCGTTTGCACTTGAGGTTATGAAGCGTCTGAATGCGGCATGTGCGAGGTGGAAGGAAGAGGAGAATATTGACTTCAGCCTTTACGGTACACCGCTCGAGTCCACAACCTATAAGTTTGCCAAGTGTCTGCAGAAGCGGTTTGGCGTGATCAAGGGTGTGACCGATAAGAACTACATTACGAACAGCTATCACGTACATGTGACAGAGCCGATCGATGCATTCGAGAAGCTGAAGTTTGAGGCGCAGTTCCAGGAGCTTTCTCCGGGCGGTGCGATCAGCTATGTCGAGGTGCCGAATATGACGGACAATATCGATGCGGTACTTAGCGTGATGCAGTATATTTACGAGCATATCATGTATGCAGAGTTAAATACCAAGAGTGATTACTGTCAGGAATGCGGCTATAACGGCGAGATCCGGATCGTCACCGATGAGGATGGCAAGCTGATCTGGAAATGTCCGAACTGCGGCAATACTGACCAGAACAAAATGAACGTTGCAAGACGAACCTGCGGATACATCGGAACGCAGTTCTGGAATCAGGGAAGAACCCAGGAGATCAAGGAAAGAGTTCTCCATCTGTAAATAGAATTTGAAACCAAAAAGCTCCGGCGGCTGATCACCTTTCCCGAGAATGGGGAATGTGTGATCAGGTCTGCCGGAGCTTTTGAAATACTGCGGTATGCTTGTCTGACTAAGATTTACTTTTCGGAATGCTCATTTTCGGAAGTCTGCAACAGGAAATCCTTCAGGCGGATCGCAATCCGCTTGTGTCCCGTTTTATGGACAGACTGTGGGATAAACTTCAAAGTAGGGAACGCCTGCATGATACGTTTATTGCCAAAGAAAGAATTCTTTTTCTGGAAAGCAGCATGACGCTCCTTGTATTCGCGGAAGCGAGCCTCGATATCGGCAAGCTTGGAATGGTTTGCCTTCAGTTCCTCGAGACGTTTTAGGAAGTTCTCGGCACGTTCGTTCTGCGTGTGGATCTTTGAGAAGATCGTCTGGCGCAGCGGGCTGAAGCGTTCCTCCTCAAGCTGTGCCACCAGCTCGTCCCGGAAATGGTACAGAGCCTCCAGCTGGCTGCGGAAGTTGATCGTTGAGATTACGGTGTATGTCAGGTCACAGGCGGCGATCACGGTGACAACGATCAGAAGGATCACGCCGGTGCGGTAAGGAATCGCATTGATGATCGATGAGACTGCCGGCTGCAGAAAATCAAACGCAAGCAGGGAAAGGAAGCCCCAGAACATGGACGGTACAAGTGCGATGCGTCCCTCGAAGTTGTAAGGATCCCGGCTGTAATCCCACCACTGTGCGTGGAACAGCTTCTCCATACCCCATGAGGTAAAATACTCAATCGCCGTGGCGAGAAGCATGCCGCCCAGATACAGCAGGGACGGGTGCGGTTCCAGAGGACGCAGAAACACATACACGATCGTTCCGCCAAAGCCGTAGAGCGGCAGTAGTGGTCCGACCAGAAAACCGCGGTTGATCACCTTATGCTCCTTCAGAGAACAGAAGGAACATTCGTAGATCCAGCCAAAGAAGCTGTATAAATAAAAATCCATCAGAATAAAATACCATGATAAGCCTAAAAACATATCTTCACCTCATATATTTATGTCGTTTCGCTTTTGTTATAATGAAGTATATTACAGGAAATGAGAGAAAAAATCAAATTGGGGGTTCCCAAGCGGAACGGTTTGTGTTATAGTAATTGATATCAAAAGCGAAGAAGAGGAATAGTAGCTGTCGAAGCCTCATACAGAAAGCTGTTGGTTGATGCGAAACAGTTGATGTGAAACAGTGAACTCGCCTTGGAGCTGCCGGTTGAACGATAGTAGATTTGGACGGACTCCCACCGTTACAGGGGAAAGGTATTGGATTCTATTTTTCTTGTACCTGTGAGAGCATGATATATTCATGAATAAGAGTGGTACCGCGTGAGAATATTCTCCCGTCTCTAAGAGTAGAGGCGGGTTTTTATTTGCTGTAATATTTTCTGAAAGGATGTTTGGCAGATAAAACTCCGTGAGAAATGGAACAAAATTAATTCAAAATGGAGGGTTAGAATCATGAAGGGATTTGAAAAGTATCAGAAAACATATTTTATGCCGTCAGAGGCAACCTATGACTGGGTGAAAAAGGACAGCATCACAGAACCGCCGGTATGGTGCAGCGTTGATCTGCGTGACGGTAATCAGGCACTCATCGAGCCGATGAGTCTCGAGGAGAAGGTGGAGTTCTTCAAGATGCTTGTGAAGATCGGATTCAAGGAAATCGAGGTTGGATTCCCTGCTGCATCCGAGACAGAATACAATTTTCTGCGTACTTTGATCGATCGGAAGCTGATCCCGGATGATGTTACGGTGCAGGTTCTGACACAGGCGAGAGAACACATTATCCGTAAGACCTTTGAGGCGGTTGACGGCGCACCGAATGCGGTTGTACATGTATATAATTCCACTTCCGTGGCACAGAGAGAGCAGGTATTCCGTAAGTCCAAGGAAGAGATCAAGAAGATCGCCGTTGACGGCGCAAAGCTTCTGAAGGAGTTAGCAGCAGAGGTAAAGGGCAATATCCGTTTTGAGTACAGTCCGGAGAGCTTCCATGGTACTGAGGTTGAGTATGCGGTTGAGGTCTGCAATGCTGTTCTGGATGTATGGCAGCCACAGGCAGATGCCAAGGCGATCATCAATATTCCGTCTACCGTAGAGAACGCAATGCCTCATGTATTTGCAACACAGATCGAATATGTCAGCAAGCACTTGAAATACAGAGACAACGTTGTACTTTCCCTGCATCCGCACAATGACCGTGGCTGCGGTGTTGCTACAGCGGAGCTTGGTGTTCTTGCCGGTGCAGACCGTATCGAGGGAACATTGTTTGGTAATGGAGAGCGTACCGGTAACATGGATATCGTTACCATGGCAATGAATATGTTCTCACACGGCGTAGATCCAAAGCTTGACTTTTCCAACATGCAGGAGATCGCAGACACTTACGAGCGTCTGACCAACATGCAGGTATCCATGAGACAGCCATATGCAGGAGAGCTTGTATTTACCGCATTCTCCGGTTCGCATCAGGATGCGATCTCCAAGGGTATGGCATATCGTGAGGAGAAGAACTGCGAATACTGGACGGTTCCTTATCTGCCGATCGATCCAAAGGATGTGGGACGCACCTACGATTCCGATGTTATCCGCATCAACAGCCAGTCCGGACGTGGCGGCGTCAGCTATGTATTAAAGAACAGCTTCGGTCTGATCCTGCCGGATAAGATGAAGGAAGAGGTTGGATATCTGATGAAGAGTGTTTCCGATCATCGTCATGCGGAGCTTTCTCCGGAGGATATGAGAGATGTATTCAAGGAGACCTATCTGGATGTTGAGAAGAAGTTCGATGTATCTGAGTGCCACTTCAAACAGAAGGACGGTATCGGTGCTGAGGTAACGATCGTTGTTGACGGCAGGGAAAATGTTGTGGATTCCCATGGTAACGGTCGTCTCAATGCAGTAAACCATGCGATCAAGAAGTATTTTGATCTGGATTATGCATTGGATGTATATGAGGAGCATGCGTTGTCAAAGCGTTCCGATTCACAGGCAATCTCCTATGTAGGTATCAAGCCTGCCGGACAGGAGAAGCTGTACTGGGGTATCGGCACGGATGATGATATTATCAAGTCCTCAATCGACGCACTGGTCAATGCGGTGAACCGTTATATGGAAGCAAAATAATATGATGCAGAAGCCGGAAGCAGACCGTGATGGCTGCGCCGGCGATGGCAAAAGTTGTTTGGCTTCGAGATTATAAAAAAGGGCAAAACCAGCGTTTTGCCCTCCAAGAATTGCTTCGCAATTCTCGTTGGCATTCCACCACATTACATGCATTTTCCTATACCATCAAAAAGGAGTGTCCTAAATTTGGGACACTCCTTTTTGTCATGAAAGCCTATTTCTCATATTTGCGGCAGGCTGCCAGTCCGGCAAGCATCAGTATCGGGAAAATGATCGCGGACAAAAGTCCGAGCTTCAAATTATCCTGCAGTGCAGAGGAGATAAAACCAACCATGGTCGGTCCGGAGGAACATCCGATATCTCCGGCAAGTGCGAGCAGTGCAAAGATCGTGGTACCGCCCTGTGGACAGACCTTTGAACTGATACTGAAGGTGCCGGGCCACATGGCTGCAACGGACAGACCACAGACACCGCAGGCGGCAAGAGAAAGTGCCGGGAGCGGTGAGAAGCTAACGATCAGATAGCTGATCATGCAGAGCACGGCACACGCACTCAGATATCCGGTCAGAGAGAAACGCTCGGCAACATGGGCGTGAAGAACTCTGCCGGAACCCATCAGAATTGCGAAAAAGCACGGACCGGCAAGATCACCCACCGTTTTGGAAACATGAAGACCTGTTTCGGCAAGAGCGGATGCCCACTGGCTCATCGCAAGCTCGGATGCACCACTGCAGATCATCAGAAGGGCGAGCACCCAGAATACCTTTTCTTTTAACAATGCCGTGATCGTCATGCCGCGTCCCTCGTCGGCAAGAGAGTTGATCGGTACAAAGCAGAAATAAACAGCATTGCAGGCAGGGATAATTGCCCAGAGGGCTGCGATGATCTTCCATGAGCTTAAGCCGACCGTGTTAAACAGAAGCGTGGAGACCAGAACAACCAGCACCGAACCCCAGCAGTAGAAGGAGTGCAAAAGACTCATGGCAGCCCCCTTCTTATCCGTCGGGCATGCCTCTACGATCGGGCTGATGATCACCTC
>OJMM01001876.1_pt1 | contig 11685 bp, 6 predicted proteins | sample 1597231 | NCBI WGS metagenome assembly OJMM01 (sample SAMEA2452128, study PRJEB22498) | human gut metagenome | reverse complement strand
ATCTTGAATAATCAAGTATGCACCAGCTCTCCCTGCCGTCGGCAAAGATTTTTCCCCAGAGACTTCCATCGTTCGTTTTTTTCTCCGTCACCTCGTAAATGGTGTTCATGGGCAGAAAACCTGTTTTTGACGACGACGAATCCGCAGACTCGCGCAGATTTATACCGCTTTCCGTATTCACTCTCCATACCTCGGATTTATTTTCCGTTCTGTCGGAAAGGAAAAGCTTTGTTTCGTCCTCTCTGCGGTTTACAAGCCCCTGCAAAACGCTTCCTCCGGCTACGCGCCATTCTCCGAACGCCTTTGCAATCTCAAGAAAGCTATGCTTTTCAGCCCCGTCTATAAGATAGCTCTTCAGATCAAATTCATCATATACAGACCATATATTACCCATATTATAAGAAAGTGAAACCAGCGCGTCAAACTGATTCTGTTTAAGGCTTATATTATATTTATCCGCAAATTTATTAACATAGCCCTCGTATGTACCCAACGCGTTTTTAAGGAGCTTTTCCGCTTCCTCCTCCGTTATTCCGTCCGGATATTCGCCCGCTCCCACTCCCGTTCCATAGCCGATAGTCCACTGGCTGTAATCCCAGTATTTATATTTACTGAATCCCTCGCACTTCTTGATAAGCTCTATGCAATCCTGCCCGGCCTTCATAGAATTGCCGGCTTCAACCGTGCAATACGGAAAAAGCATTACAGCCGAAAGTATAACCGAAACTATTTTCAGACAAATTCCCTTGGCGTTCATTTAAAAACCCCCTATCGTCATAGAGATATAGTTCATTATAGTTAGACTGTCGTTTGAATTAATAAGCTTATCGCCGTTTACGTCCGCATTTGCCTGCGACGTATTAGTTAAGACGTTTTTATCAGAATCCAGCAGATACATATTCAGGGCGACTATATCCGCCACATTAACAATTCCGTCCCTATTTACGTCGCCGTAAAATATTTCTCCGGAAATTTTCAGTTCACCGTCAGACGCTTCAAACGCTGCCGGCTGCAAATCGTCTCCCACCAACGTATGACCGATAGAAACAAGCGTATTCAAATCGGCTGTTCCGTCCGCCGCTTTAAAGCGAAGTACCGCCGCCGTTCCGTCTCCGCTTTTATTTCTGCTGTCTGACCAGACAAGCCTGACCGCGTCCTGAGCATAGCTTCCGTTGCAGTAAAACACTCCGCCGGAAAGCGCGTCCGACTGCGAAGCTTCGATAAAGGTAAGCATATCCGGATCGTAATTCACAATTACCGAATAGGCAGATATACCTTTGTTATTTTTTATTTTCAGTTCTACCTCGGCAACGCCGTTCTCTTCGCCGTAGCCGGCGTTTATATACAACAGCGGCACGTTTTCCGCATACGCGTTTATACAAAAAGTACACGTCGTTACGAATAATAAAAATAAAGCTATTGCCGTTCTTAATTTTTTCAAGACGCCCTCCGTTCCTCCGACTGTACGGAAAAAGTAATAAGCGGTTTTTTTATAACCTGTTTTCATTGTAATTCTAACATAATCCGACAGCTTTGTAAAGGCAAAACGCATGTTCATACTTTTCAAAGGCAAAAAAAGGACGCTCAGAAAGCGTCCCTTAAATTCTTTTTATTGCAGCGGCAGCTCGACCTTAAACGCGGCGAACCCATACGGCGGCAGAACCAGTCTTTCCTCAAACTTAACATCTCCGTAAAGAGTATGATAATACGAGCAAGATTTAACGTCCGTCTTTGAGCTGTCTATTACCTGCTCCTGAGCCGAACGATTTATAAATATAATAACGGCTTTTCTCCTGTGATTTCTCGCCCTTGAAAAAGCGATAACGTTATCGTCTATATACAAAAACTTCAATGTTCCGTCCCTGAAAACCTTAGAGGATTTTCTTACCTTGGCAAGCAGACGGGTATAATTCAGCAGCTCCTGATCCTCTTTACCCCACTGATAGCAACGGCGATTGAACGGATCCTTATATCCCTGCTGACCGGCCTCGTCTCCGTAATAAATACAGGGTACCCCCGGAAGAAAATACTGCAAAGCCATAGCCACCTTCATTCTGTTTCTGCCAAGCTCATATTCCTCCGCAGTCAGCATACGACCGCTCATCCAGTCCTTGCTTTTTCCCTCGCAGCTTTCACCGCCAAGAACATTTATGGCTCTCTCAATATCGTGGGTTGAAATACTGTTCATAAGCACGTCTACCGACGGCTTCGGATAATTTTCGACAATCGTCATAACGCTGTTTCTGAAATCATAAGGACTGCCGCCCTTTACATAATTCATAATCGCTGAACGAAACGGATAATTCATAACCGAGTCAAGCTGATGTCCAAGCAGGTAACGCCTTTTAACTCCGTAGCTCTCCTTGTTAGAGGCGTCCTCCCAGACTTCTCCTATTATTAGCTTTTCCTTGCCGTGCTTCTTGACGCATTTATTAAGCTTATCCAGAAACTCGTCGGGCAGCTCGTCGGCAACGTCCAGACGATAACCGGCAGCTCCCATTTCAATCCAATAATCCAGCACGCCGCCGTCTCCGCAGATATACTCCGTATATTCCTTGTTGTTTTCCCGCACATTCGGCAGGGTATCTATCCCCCACCACGCCTCATATTTATCAGGATATTCATAAAAGGTATACCAGGGATAAAATTCGCTGTTCTTTGAATTATAAGCTCCCAGACTGTCGTAACGGTTAAACTTGTTAAAATAAACGCTGTCTGCTCCCGTATGGGAAAAAACTCCGTCAAGTATAATGGAAATACCGAATTCTTTCGCCTCTGCGCAAAGAGCTTTAAAATCCTCGTTAGTGCCTAAAAGCGGATCTACCTTTCGGTAATCAGCCGTATTGTATCTATGGTTTTCATGGGACTCAAATATAGGATTCAGATATATGCAGGTCACGCCAAGCTCCTTGAGATAAGGCAGTTTCTCCCTTATACCCTCCAGATCTCCGCCGAAATAATCGTTATTCCAGACGTGACCGTTTTCGTCAGGACGGTAATAGGGAGTATCTTCCCAATTATCTCTCATTACCCTGCCGTAAGGAATATTTTCGTGAACCCTTCCGCTTTTATAAAAACGATCCGGAAAAATCTGATACATTATACCGCCCTTTAAAAATTCGGGAGTTTCAAAGGATTCGTCGTAAACCGTAAGCTGATATAAATCGCCGAAATTTATACTGCTTTCATGACACGCAGTCTTTTTTATATAATTTCTGGTACCGTTTAACGTATAGGAAAAATAATAATAATGTACTCCGGCGTATTTTGCAATAAACGTAGTCTGATATACGTTATTCGCCGAGTCCTCCGACTCCAGATTCATCTGAAGAAACCTTTCCTTGAAGCCGTTTCTGAAAAGCACAAGCACCGGCGGAAAATCAGGAACAACGTCTTTAGGAAGCCTTATCCTGAATTCGCACGGCTCGCCCTTTTTTATAGCCCCGAACGGCTTTTTATACATAACGTTCCAGCTATCGAAAATCTTTTTCATAGAGCCTCTCCTCTTTAATGTTATAAAAACCGGGCGTCCGGAAAAACCGGGCGCCCTTCTTTAAATCTATATAAGCTTATCAAAGTCCCCAGATGTCCTTTGCATATTCTGTTACAGCTCTGTCAGCGGAGAATATTCCTGCTCCGGCAATGTTATTCAATGACATTTTCGCCCATTTTTCAGAATTCTTATAGCATTCGGAAGAGTGAGCCTGAGCCTTTCTGTAGGAATCGAAATCCGCAAGAACCATATAGGGATCCGCGTCCTTAAGGGAATTTGCAACCTCGCTGAAGCTGCAGCCGTTTATGCCGTGATACATTCTGTCTATACAGCTTTTTATAACAGGGTTTGATTTATAATATGCGCCGGGATCGTAGCCTGATCTCTTGAGATCGTTGACCTCCTCGGTTTTCATTCCGAAGATTATTATATTTTCGTCCCCGACAGCCTCCTTTATCTCAATGTTAGCGCCGTCGAGCGTTCCAAGCGTAATAGCGCCGTTGAGCATAAGCTTCATATTTCCCGTACCCGAAGCCTCTGTGCCCGCCAGAGAAATCTGTTCGGATATGTCGCTTGCCGGCATAAGAAGCTCGGAAAGAGTAACCCTATAATCTTCAAGAAAATAAACTGAAAGCTTTTTGCTTATCTTTGGATTCTTTCTTATCTCCTCGGAGATCGCCCATATAAGCTTGATGATCTGCTTTGCCAGATAATATCCCGGCGCCGCCTTTGCGGCAAAGATATATGTCTTAGGAATAAAATCCGCATCGGGATTGTTAAGCAGAAATTCATAATCCGCAAGAATGTTCATAACATTCAGATGCTGACGCTTGTATTCGTGCAGACGCTTTACCTGAACGTCGAAAATGCTGTCGGTATCTATAAGGATATTACTGTTTTGCTTTACATACTTTGCAAAACGCTCCTTATTATCCTTCTTTATTTTCATAATGTCCTCAAGGACTGATTTATCGTTTTCAAATACGCAGAGCTTTTTCAGCTCGCTGCCGTCATGAAGGAATTTGTCTCCGATCTTTTCCCTGAGAAGAGCGGTAAGTCCCGGATTGGACTGATAAAGCCATCTTCTGTAAGCGATACCGTTGGTAACGTTTTTGAATTTTCTCGGAGTATCGGTATATTCGTCGTTGAAAACATCGTGCTTGATAATTTCCGAGTGAAGCTTTGAAACTCCGTTTATGCTATGCGACGCCACAACGCAGAGCGTAGCCATATGAATCTGATTATCCTTGATAATAGACATTCTTGTCGTTTTTGCGCTGTCTCCGTTGTTTCTTTCCATAAGCTCGGCGCAGTAGCGGTTGTTTATTTCAACAATAATGGAGAAAATTCTCGGAATTATTCTCTTGACAAGATTAACGTCCCATTTTTCAAGGGCTTCAGCCATTACAGTGTGGTTAGTATACGCAAAGGTATTTGTAACGATATGCCACGCCTTTTCCCATGTATAGCCGCAGTCGTCAAGAAGTATGCGCATAAGCTCGGGAATAGCAAGAGTCGGATGCGTATCGTTTATATGAATAGCCGTTTTTTCATGAAGATTATCCAAGGTGCCGTATACCGACATATGATTGTTTACAATATCCCCCACAGAGGAGGCGCAGAGAAAATACTGCTGACGCAGACGCAGAGCCTTGCCCTCAAGGTGATTATCATTAGGATAAAGGACCTTTGAGATGGCGTTTGCAGCCGCGTTCTGGCCCAACGCCTTTTCATAGTCGCCGTGATTGAACATCGACATATCAAAGCTCGGAGCCTTAGCGGCCCAGAGTCTTAACACCGACACTCCCTCGCTGTCGTGTCCGGAAACATACATATCATACGGAATAGCCTGAACCGTGGAGTAATTGACATGTGAAATATGGTGATACTGATTGTCCCAGTATTCCTGAAGCTCGCCCTCAAAATGAATGTCTATTGAAAGCTCGGGGCGGGGATCAAGCCATACGGAGCCGCCGGGCAGCCAGTTATCAGGAAGTTCGGTCTGCCAGCCGTCTTCAAGCTTCTGCTTGAATATTCCGTATTCATAGCAGATAGAATAGCCCATCGCCGGATATGCCTGAGTTGCCAGCGCGTCAAGATAACACGCCGCAAGACGTCCGAGTCCGCCGTTTCCAAGTCCTGCGTCAGGCTCGTATTCATATACATTTTCAAGCTTTACGCCGTATTCCTTAAGCATTTTTTCAACTTCGTCGGCAATTTCAAGATTATAAAGACTTGTTTTCAGCGAACGTCCCATAAGAAATTCCATTGAAAGATAGTATACCTGCTTTTTGCCGTCCGAATGTACCTTGTTTATAAACTTCTGTCGCTTTTTTTTGAGAAATTCAACTATTATCGAGGACAAAACCTGATATATCTGTTTATCCGAAGCTTCATCCGGTGAAATATTATACCTGAGCTGAAGCTCTTTTATAAATGACTCTTTTATATCTGCGATTTCCGGCTTTATTGTCATTATTATCTCCTATCTCCCATATGAAATGGAATTGTTTTATATACTGTCTGTACTGTTAAGCGCAGACAAATAAAAATTTTCACAAAATCATTATACTATAAAAGCTGCCGTTTTTCAATACCCGATTCAGGTTTTTAACATATTGCCCGAACTTTTTTCATCAATAACATATAAATTTAATCATGATTTAAAAATATCCGCGCTTTTATTCCTTCAAATTACTGCTTCGCCCTGTTTTTTGCTCTTTGAGTATTACTTAGGATTCTTTTTCTTATACGGATATTTTCCGGAGTAACCTCCAGCAGCTCGTCGTCCGCCAAAAATTCCAGACTGTCCTCAAGACTAAGACGTCTCGGAGGAACAAGTCTGAGAGCGTCGTCCGAACCGCTTGCGCGCGTATTGGTAAGGTGCTTTTTCTTGCAGACATTTACAACCAGATCCTCGGTTTTAGGAGACGCCCCCACTATCATTCCCTCGTAAACCGGAGTGCCGGCGTCGATAAAAAGCTGTCCGCGCTCCTGCGCGTTATACAAGCCGTAGGTAACCGCCTCGCCCGTTTCAAAGGAAATAAGCGAGCCGGTGTTTCTTCTGGGAATTTCGCCCTTATAAGGCTGATAGCTGTCAAAAACGCTGGACATTATTCCTTCTCCCTTAGTATCCGTCAGAAATTCGCTTTTATATCCGAAAAGTCCTCTTGCGGGAATAATAAATTCAAGCTTCATTCTTGAACCCTGCGGATGCATTTCAACAAGCTCGGCCTTTCTCGTTCCCATTTTTTCCATTACAGAGCCGACGCAGTCTTCAGGTACGTCTATAACAAGTCTTTCGACCGGCTCCAGCTTCCTGCCGTTTTCGTCCTCCTTGAAAAGCACCCTCGGAGTTGAAACCGAAAGCTCATAGCCCTCGCGGCGCATATTTTCAATAAGGATTGAAAGATGCATCTCTCCTCTTCCGGCGACCTTAAACGAATCGGTGTTTTCGGTCTCTTCAACGCGCAGGGAAACGTCCTTTAGAGTTTCCTTGAAAAGTCTTTCACGGAGCTGACGCGAGGTCACAAATTTTCCCTCTCTGCCTGCAAACGGAGAATCGTTTACGGAAAAAGTCATTTCAACCGTAGGCTCGCTTATTTTTGTAAATTCAACAGGCTCCACGCAATCGGGAGCGCATATTGTGTCGCCGATGGTGATTCCCTCGATACCGCTGATCCAGACGATGTCGCCCGCTTTTGCCGTTTCGGCAGGCACTCTCTGAAGTCCCTCTATCTGAAGCAGAGAAACAAGCCTTGCGTTGGAAATCCTTTTTTCGGAATTCTGATGATTACAGACCGAAACGTTCTGATTGACTCTGACCGATCCTCTCTGTATGCGGCCTATTCCGATTCTTCCCACATACTCATTATAATCTATTGATGAAATGAGCATCTGAAACGGGCCTTCCTCGTCTGCCTCAGGCGGATTAATATAGCTTAAAATAGTGTCAGGACTTTCAAGCTGTTCCTCGTTTGCGTCAAGATCAAGCAGAAGCTCGAGAACCTCGTCGCCGATTTCGTCAAGACGGGCGTCGGGACGATCAATCTTATTGACTACGATAATAATCTTATGGTTCATTTCTAAAGCCTTAGACAGTACAAATCTGGTCTGAGGCATTGCTCCCTCGGCTGCGTCCACAAGCAGAAGCACCCCGTCTACCATACTGAGCACGCGCTCGACCTCTCCGCCGAAATCCGCGTGTCCGGGCGTATCTATTATATTGATTTTAGTTCCGTTATAGCAAACGGACGTATTTTTTGCGAGAATGGTAATTCCTCTTTCACGTTCTATATCATTGTTGTCCATAACTCTTTCGGCAACCACCTGATTTTCCCTGAACGCGCCGCCCTGCTTGAGCATTTCGTCGACAAGGGTAGTTTTACCGTGATCGACGTGGGCTATAATGGCTATGTTTCTTAAATCTTCTCTGATCATTTTTCATTCCTCCAGAAATGTTTAGGGTATGAAATTTATATTAATATAACCTAAAGTCTAATTATAATTTTTCAGCAGTGCGCTTAACTTGCCTGAAAAAGCGAATATATATCGTTTTCATCATAACCGTTCATAATCGCTTTTACCATATAATTTCCCCTAAATGAATCAACATTAAACTGCACATTTTGTCTAAAGAGCGTTTTTTTTAATGCATAAAAAATGTCCTGCATAAAAATGCAGGACTTGTTATTGGTGGGAGAAGATGGATTCGAACCATCGAAGCTGAAAGCAACAGATTTACAGTCTGCCCCCTTTGGCCACTCGGGAATTCTCCCATAAAAATTCCGCCGGACTCTGCCGACAGAATATGGAGCTGGTGGACGGACTCGAACCCCCGACCTGCTGATTACAAATCAGCTGCTCTACCAACTGAGCTACACCAGCATCTTTTCAGGATGCTTAATTATTATATCACAAGTATCTAAGCTTGTCAACCTTTTTTTGAAATTTTTCAAGGAAAATGGTCGAGGCGACAGGACTTGAACCTGCGGCATCTTGGTCCCAAACCAAGCACTCTACCAAACTGAGTTACGCCTCGATTACACTATTTTTATTGTTTTTCATTCAAACAGCTTTATTATTATACACGTTTTTACTCAAAATGTCAATAAAAAAATCTATTTTTGTAATCAATTACAATTATTTTTTGCCGTCCTCTTCAGATTATCGTCACTATGCACTATTATCGCACGTCAGAAAACACATCATAATTCGTTATAATTTCAATTACAACAATCATTAAAAATCTCTTTTATAATTCAGATACCTCGTTCCATTCGCACTTTTACTACATAATTTTTTGTATCGGACATACAGGATTTTTCATATTATAGCTATGATAAATCTTAATCGAGGAGGACAAAATGGGACTAACCTCACAATCAACGGGTAAAAATGCCTTTGAAGGAAATATGCCCGCCAAGCAGGAAGGAGAATTTCTGATAGCTCTCGCCGGAAATCCCAACGTCGGCAAGTCCACAGTATTCAACGCCCTGACCGGAATGCGGCAGCATACCGGCAACTGGGCCGGCAAAACGGTTTCAAACGCGGCAGGACGGTGTGAGCATAACGGAAAAAAATACATACTTGCAGACCTGCCCGGAACCTATTCGCTGATGGCTCATTCGGCGGAGGAGGAAGCGGCAAGAGATTTTATCTGCTTTGCGTCACCTGACGCAGTTATAGTGGTTTGCGACGCAACCTGTCTTGAACGAAATCTTAACCTTACTTTGCAGGCAATGGAAATCACGCCGAAAACAGTTTTATGCGTTAATCTGCTGGACGAAGCAAAGAAAAAAGGAATAAGCATAGATATTGATAAACTATCAGGGATACTCGGTATTCCGGTGGTGGGCGTAACGGCAAGAGACAATAAGGGACTTGACGAGCTCATGGACGCGGTAGAGAAGGTTATAGAAAGCCCGCCTGAAAGCTCGTTTATGCCGTCCTACAGCAGAGGTCTGGAGGAAGAAATATTAAAGGTTTCCCTTAGTCTTGAAAAGGAGATTAACGGAAAATTACCGGCAAGGTGGACGGCTGTCAGGCTTATTGACCGTAATGAACGTCTATCCCGCTCCATAAACAGCTATCTCGGCTTCGACGCAGAGGAAAGAATTTTCGGATGTCTTAACAGATGCAGAGAATCTCTCGCCCGAAAAAGCTTTACTGCGGAAACTATAAACGACGATATAATATCGAGCATAATAAATTCCGCGGAGGAAATCGCAGAAAAAACCGTAAGCTTCAAAAATTCCGACTATTATGAGCGCGACAGCAAAATAGACAGGATTTTAACAAGCAGAATATTCGGAATACCGATAATGCTGGGTATTCTTGGAATTATTTTCTGGATAACGATAGTCGGCGCAAATTACCCCTCTCAGCTTCTTTCAAACGGACTTTTCTATCTTGGAGACAAACTGGAGGCTTTGCTCGGATCCCTCAACTGCAATCCTACGGTAACGGATATAGCCGTAAACGGAATTTACCGCGTACTCGCCTGGGTTGTTTCCGTAATGCTTCCTCCGATGGCAATTTTCTTTCCGCTCTTCACTCTTCTGGAGGATCTCGGCTATCTGCCGAGAGCAGCGTTTAATCTTGATAAACATTTCAGACGTGCAAACGCATGCGGTAAGCAGGCTTTGACTATGTGCATGGGCTTCGGCTGTAACGCCGCCGGCGTAACCGGATGCCGTATAATTGATTCTCCCAGAGAACGCCTTATAGCTATTCTGACCAACAACTTCGTGCCCTGCAACGGAAGATTCCCGTCGCTTATTACTATTATTACAATGTTTTTTACAGCCTCTGTTACCGGAATAGGAAAATCCTTTTCATCGGCAATAATTCTGCTCGGAGTAATAGTTCTCGGCGTCGCGGCAACACTTCTTGCGTCATGGCTTCTTTCAATTACCGTTTTAAAGGGCGTACCGTCGTCGTTTACCCTTGAGCTTCCGCCATACAGACGTCCGCAGATTGGTAAGGTCATTATAAGATCAATATTTGACCGGACTATTTTCGTACTTGGAAGAGCATGTCTGGTTGCGGCTCCGGCAGGGCTTCTTATTTGGATTCTGGCTAACGCCTCGGTGGGCGATATAACAATACTCTCAAAGCTTGCCGGCTTTCTTGAAGTACCCGGAAAATTTCTGGGCATGGACGGCACGATTCTGCTGGCGTTTATTCTCGGATTTCCGGCAAATGAAATCGTTGTACCGATAATTATGATGTCCTATATGTCCGCCGGAATGCTAACGGAGGCGGAAAGTCCTGAAATACTCAAGGCTCTGCTGGTGGACAACGGCTGGACATGGGTAACGGCTATCTGTACCATGATTTTCATATTGTTTCACTTCCCATGCTCTACAACCTGTCTGACTATTAAAAAGGAAACAGGAAGCCTGAAATGGACTGCCGCTGCGATTCTTCTGCCGACAGCCTTCGGCATAGTAATATGTTCGGTAATTTCGCACGTATGCGGCATATTTGTCTGAAACTGCCGATTCCACCTTATATTATATGTTCAAATTCTAAGTCTTATCTGACTGTGCGCTATATTATAGAAAAGGCGGACGCTTTCGCGTCCGCCTTTATATTTAAATCACTGATTGCTTTCGATGTAGCTTACAATATCGCCAACAGTCTTGATACCTTCAACCGCTTCGTCAGGAATTTCAATATCAAATTCTTCCTCGATTGACATAACCAGATCAACGACGTCAAGCGAATCAGCCCCGAGATCGTCAATAATTACCGACTCCGTCTTTACAGCGTCTTCTTCAACATCAAGCTGGTCAACGATAAGCTCTTTTACCTTGTCAAAAACCATCTTCTTATTTCCTCCATTGTCTAATTTTTATATAAAGGTGCTAACACCGATATAACATTTAGTAAAATATAACTATTCGTTATATTCTCCGATTTTTCTAAACTTAGTGTACCTTGCTTCAAGCAAAATGTCAATATCTTTTTGTAAATTTTCTCTTATAGTATCTGACAAAAATTCCTTAATATTTTCTGCTATTTTATATAAATCGTTATGAGCGCTTCCGTTCGGCTCCTCGATTATGGCCTCCGCCACTCCCATCTCAAGCATATCCTCGGCGGTTATCCTGAGAATTTCACACGCTTCCCTTTCGCGGGCAGCGTCCTTCCAGAGTATACTTGCGCAGCCCCTCGGAGATATCACC
>OJMM01001852.1_pt1 | contig 11798 bp, 9 predicted proteins | sample 1597231 | NCBI WGS metagenome assembly OJMM01 (sample SAMEA2452128, study PRJEB22498) | human gut metagenome | reverse complement strand
CAATGACAAGTACTGCTGAGGGACCGGCCGGCATGTCGATAGCCGCGCCGTCAGCGCATTCACTGACAAAGCGCTTAGCCTGCGTCACAAAAGCGTTGCCTGGGCCAAAAATTTTCATCACTTTCGGCACCGACTGCGTACCAAAAGCCATTGCGGCAATCGCCTGAGCGCCGCCCGATTGGTAAATTTCCGTCACGCCGCAAAGTCTTGCCGCATACAAAATTTCGTCTGCAATCTTAGGCGGCGACATCAAAATAACTTTTCGGCAGCCGGCAATTTTCGCCGGGATCGCAAGCATCATCACCGTTGAGAAAAGTGGCGCGGTGCCGCCCGGCACATAAAGTCCCACCGAATCAATCGCGTGCGTGACCTGCTCACAAATGACCCCCGGCATCGTTTCAACCGTCACTGGTTTGATTTGCTGGGCACGGTGAAAAGCTTCAATATTTTTAACCGCAAGCTGCATAGCCGCTTTAATGTCGTCACCCAAACGAGCCTCTGCGGCATCTATTTCTTTTTCCTCGACTCGAATGCTCGTCAGTTTCGTTCTGTCAAACTTTGCCGCATAGTCCCGCAGAGCCTCATCCCCTCTTGCGCGAACATCGGCCACAATACCATCAACAATCTTTTCAATTTCCGCGCCTGCGAGCACCGCAGGGCGCATCAGCAACTGTGTCTGTTCGTCCTTAGACAAATCATTCCAAATCACCGGTTTTAAAACAGTCATTTTCTTCCCCTTTTCACTTCAACATTTTTTCAATCGGCAAAACCAAAATGGAACTTGCCCCAAGCGCTTTGAGTTTTTCCATGGTTTCCCAGAAAAGCGTTTCACTGCTCACCATATGCATGACAATCTTGGTGTCGTCATCGGCCATGGGCAGCAGCGTCGGGTGTTCAGCACCCGGTAAAAGTTTGACCACTTCCTCAATTTTGTCTTTAGGAGCGTGCAGCATGATGTATTTGGAACCTCGGGCCATCAGGATGCCGTCAATGCGCGCCAGGAGCATGTCAATCAGAGCGCGTTTATCCGCCTCAAAATCCCCAGTTCTTTCAATTAAGCAGGCTTTTGAACGAAAAACCGTCTGAACTTCTTTCAAACCATTGGCTTCCAGTGTGGCGCCCGTTGAAATTTGATCGCAGATCGCATCGGCCAAACCCGCTCTGGGAGCGATTTCCACAGAGCCCGTGAGCACACAAGTTTCAAAATCCACGCCCTGCTCTTTCATCCAACGACCCAAAAGATTGGGGAAGGACGTGGCAATGCGGCGACCGGACAAATCCTGCGGACTTTGCCAAGGTTCATTCATCGGAATGGCAATTCCCAAACGGCACTCTCCGAAATCCAATCTGCGGCTCACCTTATAGGAAGCGTTTAATCCCAAAGCTTCTCGAGCTAATTTAGTTTCTTCCAAAACACCTTCGCCCACAATTCCCAAATCAACTGTGCCGTCCATCACCAAACCGGGAATATCGTCATCTCTGACCAAGAGCACTTCCACGGGGAGATTTTCCGCGATGGCAATCAGGCGCTGGGAGCGAACACGAACCCGCAAACCGGCTTTCTCCAAAAGATCAAAGGAGTCTTCCGACAAGCGACCGGATTTTTGCAATGCGATGCGTAATCGAGATATTTCAGACATCGTTCTTCCTTTTCAAAAAAATCTGTTTGAAATCTTTTGAACCGGAAAACGACAGAGGTGATAAAAGAAAACCTCCGAATTTCTTTCGGAGGCCCTTAGGTACTTTTATGATTGTTTTGTTGCCGCCGAAAGAATTTCTTCGTCTTCCGGCGCAAGCCAACCGTTCGCCAGAGACTACTCAAGCGAATGGTGATGACCGAGGACAACAAACATATATTTCATAAAAACGTCCTTATTGAACAGCTTTCATTTTTACACCTTTTTTATTAGCTTGCCTACGCAAAACGATCTACTTTGTCTGATTTTTGTCAGAAACCAAAGCAACATATCGCAATCATTTTTGCTGTGCTGTTGGTTTTTTAAGTTGATCCCTAGCAGTGGCAATTCTTTCCAGCGCTTCTTTAAGCTGAGCTCTTGGGCAAGCAAAATTGATACGTTGGAATCCATCTCCTTCTCCATTTGGACCGAAGACTTGTCCATTATCTGGAGCCACACGAGCACGATGCAACATAAAATCCCAAAGCTGTTGAGGAGTCATTCCCCAAGCACTGAAATCCAACCATGCCAAGTAGGTGGCTTGTGGTATTTGGTACTTCACTTCTGGCATCCTTGATTGAATAAACTCACGCAAAAATTCTGCATTACCACGTAAGTAGATGAGAAGCTCTTCGAGCCAATCCTCGCTCTCATTGTATGCTGCAATTTGAGCCACAGAGCCAAAGTTCCCCGGCCACAAATAATAGGGAGCCATCTTCTTTTTAAATGCCGTTCGAATTGATTCGTTCGGGATAATGATGTCAGAAACAAGGAGTCCTGCTAAATTGAATGTTTTGGACGGAGATGTACAGATAATGCAATTTTGTGCCAATTGATCAGATACTGTCGCATACGGAACGAAACGTTCCTTTTGAAGAATCAGATCCGAATGGATCTCATCAACAGCCACCATTACATGATGTCTGTTGCAAATCTGACCAATTTTCAATAATTCCTCTCGAGTCCAACAGCGTCCAACCGGATTATGAGGACTACATAAAATCATCAGTTTTGTTTTCTCGTCTCTTGCCAGACTTTCCAGCTCTTCGAAATTGATCTCATACCGATCACCCCTACGGATGAGAGGATTGTAGGCAATTTCACGTCCGGTACCTTCAATATAGTCATAATAGGGATAGTAGACAGGTGATTGCACAATTACCTGATCACCGATCTCGGTGTACATCTCAATTGCACAAACCAAAGCCATATTTACTCCAGGCGTGAAAACGATCCAATCTTTTTGAATTTCCCAATTGTTTCGTCTTTTTTGCCAATCCACGCAAGCCTGCAAATACTCATCCGACGGGTATCCATAACCATACGTCTCATGACTGGCGCGAGTTTTCACCGCTCGCGCAATCGCGGGAGACACTTTAAAATCCATATCAGCTATACCCATTGGAATGATGTCAACTTCGTCGAACATCTCTTTTCTAAGCTGTTTCGACCATTTAATTGAAATGGCTTCAGTACGATCAATTCGTCCGTCGAAATCGTATTTCATAGTGACCTCCGTGGGTTAAGACCGCAATTAATACAACTGCAGTCCATTTTATTAATACATATCGTCCATTATATAGAACAATAAGGAGGCTATATTGGACACAATCATCCGTGTAGTCGCGCAGAACATTAAACGCTTGCGAGTTGAACGCAAACTCAGCCTCGAAGAGCTGTCTCGAGTAAGCGGTGTGAGCAAAAGCATGCTTGCCTTAATTGAACGAGGTGACGGCAATCCGACTTTGAACTCTCTTTGGAAAATCGCCAACGGATTACAAATTCCTTTTGACGCACTAACGGTCAGAAGTCAACCCAATTGCGAAATTATTAGACTCAGTGAAATTGATCCGATCCTAGAAGACAACGGGAAAGTAAAAAATTTCCCAATTTTCCCGGATGACCAAAATAGACACTTTTCTGTGTTTTACATGCAACTGCAACCTGGCAGTTGTTGGAAGTCCGATGCTCATGTAGTCGATACCACTGAGTTTATTCTTGTAACAGAGGGAGAAGTCGAAATTCAGGCCGGTGAACAAGTGTTCCACGTTAAAAAGGATGAAGGTATCCATTTTCAAAGTGATACTCAACACGGCTATCGCAATGTTTCTGAGGGAGTCACTAAGCTGTATATGATCATGTACAGCGTTTCAAATAACCCAAATAACGTCGATTAACGTAAAACCCAATTCAGTGTATTGAGATGAAATCGCTTTGGATGCTTTCGGCCTCCTTTTTCTTTTCCTTGATGGCCGTTTTTGTCAAAATGGGCGCTGAAGATTTCGGCACCTTTGAATTGATTTTCTACCGTTCGCTCGCGGGCGTCATTTTGCTTTATACCTTCATTCGCTCGCGCGGCTACACGATCCGAACACCTTACCTTTTCGGTCACTTCAAGCGAAGTTTCATCGGCACGGTTTCAATGTCGATCTGGTTTTTGTCGCTCACCATGCTCCCTGTGGGCACTTCAATGACACTCAACTACACCTCACCTCTATTTATGTCTTCGTTTATGGTGGTGTATTTGCTCATTCGTAAGCAGCCAATGCCCTGGGGACTTCTTGGGTGCATCCTCTTAGGCTTTTGTGGTGTCTGTCTGGTTCTGAGACCTTCTTTTTCCTCAGGAGAAACATTGGGCGCTCTTTTAGCATTAAGTTCCGGCTTTTTAGGCAGCGTTGCTTACTGGCAAATTAAAGAACTCGGTCAACTTAAAGAACCTTCTTGGCGCATTGTTTTTTACTTCACTGTCTTCGGAACTGTCTACGGACTCCTAGGCAATCTCATATTAGAAGGCGGCCTTTCTCCTATTACAAGTGACAACGTCATATATCTCATAGGCATAGCGCTATGTGCGACCTTCGCACAATGCTCTCTGACCCTTGCCTTCGGCCAAGGTAATTTGCTTTTAAGTTCCTGCTTACAGTTTTCCGCCATTATCATGGCGGAACTTATGGGATGGTTCTTCTTCAGTGACGAACTCACCCTTGTTACCGAAATCGGCATTCTGGTCATCATGGTCTCAGGAGTGTGTGCCACAATGCTTACTCGCAAGAAATAAAAGAAAAATTAACAAGATGCAAAAATGTCAGCTTTGTTAAAACAATCTAACTTCTTGTTTTTAATGGAATTATTTAAAACGCATTAACGAATCTGCTTTTGTTTAGAAATATTTAGTTGCGAGCACATACATTTTGAATCTGTATTTTGAATGAAGGATCGGTAAAGTTACAGTTGTGAGAGACAAGCAGAGCTGGTCCTCCGGAACAAGAGAAGAGAGAGTTTGGCTAGGGCTTTGAACAAAATCCCTAGCTTTTTTTTCAACTCAAATCGCAACAAGTTGAAAAATTACTGGAGAGCCCCAGCACTTTCCGCTACGATCAGCACTGACGTTTTATAGGAATACCCATCATGCAAAAATCTTTCATTGCCCTTTTAGGAGCCTTTGTCATGGCACTAACCGGATGCACCGAAAAAAGCCCTGCAGACAATTTGGCAGGCAATCCCGTTAAAAGTCTAGAAGGCACGTCTTGGCAATTGGTAAGCAGTGAAACCTCTGCTGCAAAAAATAGTGAAGACTGTGAAAATTTGCCGCCTGTGATGGATTTTTTGGATAAGTCCCGCGTCTCGGGTAACCTAGGGTGCAATATCTTTAATACCACTTATACGTTGGAAGGCAAAAAGTTCTCTTTTGCCCCGGCAGCCACCACTCGAAGAATGTGCTCGCCTGATCAAATGAAACTTGAAGGTAAGCTCTTAAACGTGTTGCAAAGTACACGGTATCTGACTCAGAACGAAAAAGGACTAATGTTCTGGGACGAAAAGGGACAGCTTCTTGCACAGTACGAACCGGAAAAAGCCGGTCAATGCCAATAATCAAAAGCCTTCGGAATAGCCGAAGGCTTTTTTCTTAATGGGCTGACTCCCAGCTGTCACCGCTTCCAACCTCTGCAATTAAAGGCACGGCTAAAGAAGCAACATTTTGCATGAGTTGAGGTAAAGCCTCTTTTACTTGCGACAATTCCATCTCGGGCACTTCTAAGATCAATTCATCGTGCACCTGAAGCACAAGCTTAGTCTTTAGTCCCTGCTCTTCAATCCAGGCCTGAACGGCGATCATTGCCTTTTTAATCAAGTCGGCCGCTGTCCCCTGCATCGGCGCATTAATGGCGGCACGCTCAGCAGCTGCCCGCACCGGTGCTCTTGAACTCTGAATATCCGGCAACCAAAGGCGTCTGCCGAAGGCTGTCTGAACAAACCCTTGCTCATGGGCAAGTGTCCGGGTCTTTTCCATATAGGCTTTCACACCCGGATAACGAGTAAAATATCGGTCAATATAGTTTCTTGCAGCCTGAGGCTCAATACCCAAATTTTGAGCTAAACCGAACGCACTCATTCCGTAAATCAAACCAAAGTTAATCACCTTTGCTGTGCGCCTTTGATCGGGAGAAACTTTGTCAAGCGCAACACCGAACACTTCTGAAGCTGTTGCGCGGTGAATGTCCAATCCCTTATGGAAAGCATCCAATAGTCCAGCATCGGCCGACAGGTGAGCCATGATGCGCAACTCAATCTGAGAGTAGTCAGCTGAAACGATCAGACTGCCGCTCGGAGCCACAAAAGCTTCGCGCACCCGACGACCCTCACCGGTTCTTACAGGAATATTCTGCAAATTAGGATCACTTGAAGCCAAGCGCCCTGTCACGGCTGTCGTTTGCCCGAAGGTTGTATGCACACGACCTGTACCGGGGAAAATCATCATCGGGAGTTTATCGGTATAGGTACTCTTTAATTTACTTAACCTGCGATACTCCAAAATGGCTTTAGGTAGAGGATAATCAAGCGCTAATTGTTGCAGTACTTCCTCGTTAGTGCTGTAGCCGCCGGTAGCTGTTTTTTTCGTTTTCGGCGGTACGGGAATCTGTAGCACTTCAAAAAGAATATGTGAAAGTTGCTTGGGACTAGCCACATTGAAGCGTTCACCTGCCATTTTGCAACACGCTTCTTCGAGTTTAATAATCTCATCGCCCAAAGCATCGCTTTGAGCCCCAAGCCGCATGGAATCAATCAGCACACCGTTTCGCTCCATAATAAAGAGCACATTTTGAGTCGGTAACTCTATCGTTTCATAGATAGACCTTAATCCCTCATCAGCATTGACTCGGGCACGCAGATGTTTAAATAAATCACTAATAGCTTGCGCGCGAGTCGCACAGAATCGAGCCGCCGCCTCAACCTCAACCGCCTGACAGCGAATTTGTTTAACGCCTTTGCCGATTAAATCCTCCAGAGCCGGAACATCTTCTTTGAGCCAACGCAAGGCTAAATTGGAGAGCTCGTGCTTCATGTGCGCTTCAATAACGTAACTTAATAACGTCACGTCTTCGGTAGACCGATTCAATTCAATTCCAGTATTGGCCAAAGCGTGACGGGCGTATTTGCACTGAGCGCTCACCTTCGGATGATCTGAGGCAAACCACGTCCCCAAAGTCTCTTTGAGGGTATTTTTGTCAATTCTTTCTTGGCCAACGGGGACATAAAATGAAGTCCCATCAACAAAGAAAGCTACGCCGCTCAGTGTTGCATGCATTCCGTCAGAAGGATCACACAACAGAGTAAACGAGACGACATCTTTTGAGCCATGAAGTTTTTGAGCAAGCTCTTCCAAAGCTTTAGCATCTTGCACAATAGAAATCGGTCCCTCTTTTTTCTCCGTGGGTTTTTCCTGGGGCTCGGCGGGAATGCTGGCAAACAAGTCGCCTGTCACAGGTTCAGCTTTCTTAGCTTCAGTTTTGCCAGATACACGTTTTTGAACTGCTTTTTTACTTTGCTGCATTTCCCAGCGAGCATAAAATTGGGCCAAAAAAGCTGAATCTTCATCATTAAACGTAAGCGAGCAGATATCCGAGTCCTTCACATAGGCCGAGAGATCTGCGTCCGTTTTAATGGTCACAAGTGCCTTGGCTGTAGGCAAAAAAGCTAATCCCTCTCTTAAGTATTCCCCTGCCTTGCCTTTAACCTCTGAGGCACGACGCATAATCTCATCTAAGCTACCGAAGTCATTGACCCATTTGGCCGCTGTCTTCGGACCGCACTTGTTAATTCCCGGAACATTATCAACAGCATCCCCCATCAGAGACAGGTAATCAATGATGCGCTCAGGTGCCACACCGTACTTTGCCTTTACTCCCTCTGCATTCAGAATCTGACGGGTCATAGTGTTAAGAATAAAGACCTGATCGGTCACGAGCTGGCTCATATCTTTATCGCCTGTGGCGATAAACACTTTAAAGCCTTTTTTCTCTGCTTGTTTGGCAAGCGTTCCAATCACATCATCGGCCTCAATCCCTGGAACCTGCAAAAAAGGCCAGCCTTGAGCTTTGACCATCGAAAAGATAGGTTCGACCTGGCTAGCTAAATCTTCAGGCATGGGGGGACGGTTAGCTTTATAGTCACTGTAGATTTCATCTCGGAATGTGCCGCCATGGGCATCAAAAACGCAGGCTGCATAATCGGGTTTTATCATCGTGCGAATCATCTTGAGCATATTGGCAAAACCTTTGATCGCGCCGGTTGGCTCACCTGCGCTCGTACGCAAGTCTGGTAGTCCGTGAAAGGCCCGATAAAGAAAGTTAGATCCGTCTACTAATAAAACCGTTTTCATGAGTGAAAATCTCTAAAAAAATAAACAGCGTTTATTGTAGAGGTTTTGTGTCGGATGCAGTTGACTGACTACTCAGTCTGAGCTTTTTTAGGCTTTTAAAATATGTTTGACAAAAGCAAAAAGACACAACTTTTTTCCGCTCTTTTATTGGATTTTTCTAGCCTCAGGTACAATCATGCCCCTATAATCAAAGTAGAAACACAACCATCTTTTTAAGTGAAGATTATGAAAAAAACAGTTTTCGTAACCGTAGCAGCAGGATTATTCTTAAGCTCTGCCGCCTTTGTTCCTGCCATGGCAGCAGACCCCATTAGTGCTCCACCGCAAATTAGCGAAGCGGATGCTCAAAGTGCACAAGGCAATGTGAATTCCGGCCGTCGTTCGAGTTCATATGAAAAACTTTCGGAAAAAGCTCGTCAGTATGAAGTCAATCCCGATTTAGCCCCGACCGATGCTGACTATGCCAAAGCTCGTAAAGACCGCGAAGAAGGCCGTATCACGAAGCGCTCTCAACGCACGGAAATTGAAACCATCCGGGATCAAAATAACCGCATTACGGAATATGTTGTAACACCGGGTAGCACAAAGATTCCTTACTCCATTGAAAACCGCTCCGACCGTCCAAACGCTAACCCTGGTCACAGTAAAGATACGCTCGGAACACCTAAATTCATTAATTTCGGGTTCTAGAGCATGCAGGGTCATATCGCGAGTTTTTCTTCACCCGTCAAGTGGCTTCGTGAGGGCTTGAGCGCTATCCGCCAAGCCCCTTTCGGTATGGTGAGTATCTGTATGTTTTACGTATTCACCATGACTGTTTTGGGAGCTCTGCCCCTTTTTGGTCTTGTCCTGGCGGCTTTTTTCATGCCTTTTGGCACGATGCTTGTTATTCAAGGCACAAAAGATGCGCACGAAGGTCGCCAACCCCTTTACGGTATTCTAGTTGAGTTATTCAAAGATCGTCTTAAGCGCTTCTTATTGATGCGTGTGGGCGTGATTTACGCCGTCTTCATTTTGATTGCCAACTACGCTTATGTTTTTTTGGCTGTCGATGACGTCAGTCAGTGGAAAATTGTTGACGGCCGTCTTGATTGGACCTCGGTTTACGCACATTTTCCCTGGACAGCCGCCATCGTGACGGTGATTTTCTATGCCTTAGGTCAAATGGCGACCTGGTTTGCGCCGGCTTTAGTAACGTGGAAAAACATGACAGTCGGCAAAGCTATTTTCTATTCCTTTTTTGGCTGCTTAAGAAATTGGCTTGCAGTTATTGTGCTGTTAGTCATGATTTTCGGCGCAACACTCATTTGTGCTTTAGCAGTCATTATTCTCATGGATACTTTAGGGATCGGAGACTATTCCCTTTTCATCCTTACGCCGATCGGCTTTTTTATCACTACCTGGGCCTACAGCACAATGTGGCCGATGTGGGTGGATATTTTCGGTGATGTAAACGCCGATTAATTTTTGAACTAAAAAAACTCGATGGGAAGAAACCTTCACATCGAGTTTTTTGACTTAAAGTCGGCTATTTATGCTCAATATAGTGCTGCCACTCTTCACCCACTTTTTCCTGAGCGAGTATTTTGTGACCAGTTTGAGCCGCAAACTGAGCGAGGTCAGCAACACTTGCCGGATCCGTGGCTAAAACCATCAGCACTTCTCCGGCCTTCATTTTCGCCAATGCCTTTTTTGTCTTTAAAACCGGCATGGGGCACTTGGTGCCCCGCGTGTCTATCTGCTCATCAAAGTGCATGATTTACTTGCTCTGAAGAAAGCCTTCAACACCAGCCAAAGCTTCAGCTAAGCCTTCAGCCTTCGGAGCACCGGCCATAGCCAAATCAGGCTTTCCGCCACCTTTGCCGCCCATCTTTGAGGCAACAAATCCGGCCAATTCACCAGCCTTAACACGACCGATCAGCGACTTGGAAACACCAGCAACGATCTGCACCTTACCGTCATTGACGCTTGCCAAAACCACAATCGCCTCTCCTAACTGATCACGCAAGCCTTCTGCCATCGAACGCAGTGCTTTTGCTTCAATGCCTTCAACCTTTGTCACCAAAAGCTTATAGCCGTTAAAGTCCTTGGCACTAGAAACTAAAATGGCTGCCGTCATTTGCGCAATCTTTTCTTTTAAGCGCAGAACTTCTTTTTCGAGGCTCTTTACTGTATCGAATACGGAGTGAGCTTTTTCGGTCACCACATCCACGGGCGACTTCAGTGCAGCGCACACTTCACGGATCGTTTCCTCTTGCTTGCGAGTAAAGGCAACCACATTCATGCCGGTGGTAACTTCTACGCGACGGATTCCAGCAGCAATAGCCGATTCGCTCAAAATCTTAAACGAACCAATATCGCCCGTACGATCCACGTGAGTACCGCCGCACAATTCGCAGGACGGACCAATTTTCACGACGCGAACAACAGAACCGTACTTTTCACCAAAGAGCATCAAAGCGCCGGTCTTCTTTGCCTCATCAATCGGCATTTCCTGAACAGTGACTGCAGCATTAGCCAAAATTTCACGATTGACAATATTTTCAACTTCGTGAATTTGTTCAACGGTCATCGCTTCGATGTGTGTAAAGTCAAAACGCGTCACATCGGGACCCACCCAAGAACCACGCTGTTGAACGTGATCACCTAGGACCTGACGTAAAGCATATTGCAACAAGTGAGCCACGGAGTGATTGCGGCGAATGCTTTCACGGCGTTCACTGTCGACTGTCACATCAAAGATATCTCCCAGCTTTACGTGGCCTTCTTCAACGTGAGCATGCTGCCCTGTCACCTTTGCCTTAATTTTTTGCGTATCGATCACACGGACAATAGAGGTGCCATTTTTCATCACACCGGTATCGCCCACCTGACCGCCGCTTTCTCCATAAAAGGGCGTGACATCAAGCACCACTACACAGTCTTCACCGGCGGGTACTTCCTGGACTTGTTCTCCATCCAGGTAAAGCGCAATAACCTTAGAACCCTTGTGTTCAGTTTCGGTATAACCCGTAAAAGTCGTATCGGCGCCGTTATACTCAAGGCCAGCAGCCATCTTAAATTTAGCGCTGGCACGCGCTTTGTCGCGCTGCTCCTGCATGGCGGCATCAAATCCGTCCATATCGACCGTCATGTTGCGTTCACGACAAACGTCAGCGGTCAAGTCAACAGGGAAACCGTAGGTATCGTGAAGCTTAAAGGCTACCTTGCCATCAAGCACCCCATCCTTGGTTTCTGCAATTGCCTCATCGAGCATCTGCATGCCCTGAGCCAAAGTTTTTGCAAAACGTTCTTCTTCTTTAGCTAAAACGGTCTTAATCTTAGGATTCTTAATTTCGGGATAGGCTTCACCCATTTCGGCAACAACAGCGTCAACCAATCCAGCAAAGAAAGGCTTGCGTGCACCGAGCTTGTAGCCGTGGCGAATAGCACGGCGGCAGATACGGCGAAGCACATAAGCG